>Ga0209512_1001207_pt1 | contig 33554 bp, 31 predicted proteins | sample frozenSSSSmetaG_FD_184142 | JGI IMG/M metagenome (GOLD analysis project Ga0209512, IMG submission 184142) | Glacier valley bacterial and archeal communities from Borup Fiord, Nunavut, Canada, to study Microbial Dark Matter (Phase II) -... | ecosystem: Environmental > Aquatic > Freshwater > Ice >...
AATTCTCGAATTCCTTTCTCAGCAAGATCCATAATTTGGTCGAGCTGCTGACGGCTAAAACTCTTTCCCTCAGCCGTTCCTTGCACTTCAATAATACCAAACGAGTCATTCATCACGATGTTGCAGTCTACATCTGCGATCACATCTTCATCATAGTTCAGATCTAAAAACGCCTGATCTTGAATTAGCCCAACTGAGGTGGCAGCCACTTGATGCACGATCGGCGATCGCAGCAGTTCCCCGCACTCTAACAACTCATGAATCGCATCTTGAAGCGCAACAAATCCACCTGTGATCGCAGTTGTGCGTGTCCCAGCATCTGCCTGCAAAACATCAGCGTCGATCGTAATGGTGCGTTCGCCCAAAGCTTTCATGTCGAGCGTCGATCGCAGACTTCGCCCAATCAAACGCTGAATCTCTTGAGTGCGACCCGACAGTTTGAGAAACTCTCGCGATTGGCGTTCGGGCGTGGCACCGGGCAACATTCGATATTCTGCGGTCAGCCACCCTTCCCCCTTACCAAAGAGAAATTTGGGTACTTTCGGCTCAATGCTGACGGTGCACAACACTTGCGTATCGCCGCACTTCGCCAGCACCGATCCGGCTGCAAACTTGGTAAATCGCCGCTCAAATGAGACAGGTCGGAGTTGATCGGGTTGTCGATCGTCAGGTCGTGTCCAGGTCATGATAATCACCTTAAATCCCTGATTAGAATACCTCTCCAGCGTCTAATTTCCCATCTCTAGCACTTAATCTCTTCAGAATTTCCGCATCCAGTACCCGACGATAACTTGGCTAATTCCCTGAGTCGCTTTCATCTTCATCACTTTCCATCAGACGATCGATGTCATTCTTAAGTGACTGAAGCGACTGCTGCCGAGTCCGCCGTGACTCCTGCCGATACTTCTTCGTGTCTAGACGGGGTTCATACTGTGCCTCACCCTTCTTAGACTTCAGCTTCATTGCCGCGTCTGGGTCAGACTGCTGATTAAGGTGGGCTTGAAAGACGATCGCTTCTTCTAAAAAAGTCAGATAGTGTTCATAGCGCTCCCAGTTGCCGCGCACTACACATCCCGGCTCATCGCGATGTGTGCAATCGTTAAATTGACATCTCGCCACCGCTAATCTCTGCCGAATCTCTGGGAAATAATCTGCTAAATCTTCTGGAGCGCAGTCTAAGTCAGGCTGATTAAATCCAGGAGTGTCTGCCAGCAGTCCGCTAGTTGGCAACTCAAATAGCTCAGTGTGTCTCGTGGTGTGGCGACCCTTGGCTAACTTTCCTGATACTGCCGCAGTTCGCAAATTTGCGGCTGGAATCAGTTGATTGATTAAACTCGACTTGCCAACGCCAGACGGACCTGCGACGACTGTAATCTTTTGACTGAGACGATCGCTAATTTCCGACAGACCCATTCTCTGGCGGACGCTAATAAAAAGCGGACAGTAGCCCCACTCAGCCAAACGCTCTGCCCAATGCTGCTTTTCTTCCAACGTGGCTAAGTCACTTTTGCTGAGGCACAGACAAACTTCTGAGCCTGTTGACTCTGCTTTAGTCAAAAATCGACTCAGTTGATAAGGCTCGATCGTCGGTTCTGACAGCGCAAACACTAAAAGAATCTGATCGGCATTAGCAATCGGAGGGCGATCCAACACAGAACGGCGCGGAAAAATCTCCGCGATCGCCCCACTTCCTTGAATCCAATCTGGCTCATCGACGCGAACTCGATCGCCCACCATGACGCGTTGACCGATTTTTTTCAACAGCGATCGGCGAGTGCATAGCAGCATCGATTTTGGATGCTCCCCTTCAACCCGCACCCAATAATAATTTGCCTGAACCGCCAGAACCTTGCCCAACAATACATCTGAGGTTTGCGGAATTATTTCACTAGACACAGGGGTGAGGTCTTCTGAGTCAGCACTCATCACAAAAAACCTTCCAAGACTAGCACCGAACTTTCACAGCAAAGAACCCCGATCGGTCTTCGATCGCTTCAATGAGATACCCTTCCATCGTCAAGCTGTCAGGAACTTGCTCGATCGGCTCACCGGGATCGAGCCAAACTTCCAGCAAAGAACCGGGCTGCATTTGTTCAAGGCGCAGCTTGGTGCGAACGAAATTAATTGGGCAAGGGGTTCCGCGCAAATCCATCTGCACGTCAGAAGCATTACTCATCCGCCAAACACCTTACCGAAAAAACCTTCAATCCCACCTTTGCCGACTCGATCGCCTCGGATTTTTGCCAGTTTCTCTAGCAGTTCTCGCTCCTCAACACTGATACGAGTCGGAATATCCACCGAAATGGTAATCAAATGATCCCCACGGCTCACCGGGTTGCCCAACTTGGGCACACCGCGACTTTCTAACGTCAGGACTGTATTAGGCTGCGTTCCAGGAGGAATCACCAGTTCCTCAGTTCCATCTACCGTATTGATCTCTAGACGACTCCCTAAGACGGCTTGTAGGTAGCTCACCTCAATCTCAGACAGAATGTTGATGCCCTCTCGCTGAAATTCAGCATCTTCGTTGATAAACAAATAGACATACAGATCGCCAGCAGGACCGTTTCGCTGTCCTGCATCTCCCTCTTGCGAAACCCGCAGGCGAGTGCCGTTATCGACCCCCGCAGGAATCGTAATTTTGAGTTTCTTGGTTTCTTGGCGCTGCCCATCGCCGCCGCAAACTTCACACTTTTCATCAACCACCTGTCCCGTTCCATTACAGGTTGGGCAAACAGAAACTTGAGTAAAGCTACCGAACGGCGTACGCGTGGCTCGACGAACCTGACCTGCTCCAGAACATGTCGAGCAGGTGTGCGGACGGGTTCCAGGCTTTGCACCTGAACCGCTACAGTTTGTGCAGGTTTCTAAGTGGCTAATCCGAATCTCTTTTTCGCCGCCAAAAACCGCTTCTCGAAAATCTAGCTTGAGGTCTAGCCGCAGGTCATCGCCCCGAACCGGACCGCCTCGACGACGTGCAGTTTGCTGACCGCCAGGAGCGCTTCCCGAAAAGCCGCTAAAGAAGCTTTCAAAAATGTCTGCAAAGCCTCCCATATCGCCCATGTCTTGAAACCCGCCCGCACCTGCTGCCGAGCCGACTCCTGCCTCACCAAAGCGATCGTATCGAGCACGGGTTTCTGGTTCTGAAAGCACCTCATAAGCCAGATTAATTTCTTTAAACCGCTCTTCGGCTCCCGTCTCGCTATTGACATCGGGATGATATTTTCGCGCTAAACGACGATAGGCTTGCTTAATTTCTTCTTTGTCTGCTTCGCGAGCGACACCTAGAATTTCATAATAGTCACGAGCCATAGAACGCTGTGTCAGGGGTAGAGGGGCTAGGTTCTCAGACTTCTCATAGACCGCGATTTCGGCTGAGTCAAAACTACGGCTTCAGACCTAAATCTAGCATTTATATAAGAAATCTAGCGAACGGATGCGATCAGGAGCATTGGCGAACTGCAAAAACTCTGAGCGGATATTTTAATCCGCTTGCTTAATCCACTGCTTCATAATCAGCAGTGATCGTAGCATCATTCTCAAAATTTGCTGGCATAGTTGCATCGTTGTCGAAATCGAAATCACTGTTGGGAGAAGGCTTTTTAGAAGCCCCATTGCTTGACGGTTCACCGGAGTCTTCGCGGTCTTGGTTTAGACCCCCATAAACAGCCGCCCCGATCGCAAACAAAATTTGTTGCAGCGCGTCTACTTTCTGAGTCAGATCCTCAATGCTGATTTTTGGGTTCGCGATCGCGTTCTTGAGTTCATCAACTTTTTCGTTTGCCTGCTCTTTGAGGCTGTCGCTGATAAATTCGCCATTGTCTCGCATCGTCGATTCATAGCTGGCAAACAAGCCGTCCGCTTTGTTTCTCAGCTCGACGCGGTATTTCCGCCGAGTATCTTCTTCGGCAAAGACTTCTGCCTCTTGTTTCATCCGCTCGATTTCGCTGCCGCTCAAGCCGCCTGTATTGGAAATCTCAATACTCTGCTCGCGATTCGTCCCTTTGTCGCGGGCAGAGACTTTGAGAATCCCGTTGGCATCAATATCGAATGCCACTTCAACCTGAGGGACTCCTCGCGGGGCTGGCGGAATTCCGGTTAGCTGGAATTTACCGAGACTCTTATTGTCTTTTGCCATTGCCCGTTCACCCTGAAGGACGTGAATCTCAACAGAGGTCTGCCCGTCAGTAGCTGTGGAGAAAACTTGCGTTTTGCTCGTTGGAATCGTAGTGTTGCGCTCAATGACTCTGGTAAAGACTTCCCCTAAGGTTTCGATCCCCAAAGAGAGCGGTGCTACATCAAGCAGCAATAAGTCTTGCACTTCTCCACCCAAGACTCCTGCTTGAATAGCTGCCCCTAGCGCCACCGCTTCATCTGGGTTGACAGAACGATCGGGCGCTTTCCCGTTAAAAAACTTGCGCAGCGCATCTTGAACTGATGGGACGCGAGTAGAGCCGCCGACTAGGATAATACGATCGATGCCATCAATGGTCAGTTCTGCATCTTTGAGTGCCTGTTCCATCGGCTCGATCGTGCTTTGAATCAGGGCACTGGCGAGTTCTTCAAACTTGGCACGCGTCAGCTCCATCTCTAGATGCTTGGGACCCGTGTCATCGGCGGTAATAAACGGCAGGTTAATCGTCGTATTGAGCGTGCCAGAAAGCTCAATTTTGGCTTTTTCTGCTGCCTCTCGCAGCCTTTGCAGCGCCATTTTGTCAATGGACAGGTCAATGGTTTCTTGCTGCCGAAATGCTTTCATCATCCACTGAACAATGCAGTCGTCAAAGTCATCGCCGCCGAGATGGTTATTTCCGGAGGTTGACTTGACTTCAAATACCCCGTCTCCTAGCTGAAGGATTGACACGTCGAATGTGCCGCCTCCCAAGTCAAAGACTAGAACGCATTGTTCTTGATCCGGTCGATCTAATCCATAGGCAAGGGCAGCAGCCGTCGGCTCGTTGATAATTCGCAAAACTTCAAGTCCAGCGATCGTCCCTGCGTCTTTGGTCGCTTGCCGTTGAGCATCACTAAAGTAAGCAGGGACAGTAATTACCGCCTGCGTCACTGCCTCCCCTAGATAGTTCTCGGCATCTTGCTTCAGCTTTTGAAGAATGATCGCTGAGATCTCTTGCGGCGTATAGTTGCGCTCTCGCGGCGGAGTGTAGTTGCGCTCTTGGATTTGCACATCAACCGTATTGTCTTTACCCTTGGCGCAGTTATAAGGAACGCGAGAGCGCTCTGTCTGGGTGTCATCCCAACGGCGACCGATAAAGCGTTTGATGCTGAAGATCGTATTTTCAGCATTTGTGACAGATTGACGTTTGGCTAGTTGCCCCACTAGACGATCGCCCGCCTTGCCAAAGCCAACCATGCTGGGGGTCGTTCTTCCACCCTCAGAGTTAGAAATGACAACAGGCTGACCGCCTTCTAAGACAGCGACGCAACTGTTTGTCGTGCCTAAGTCGATACCAATGACTTTTCCCATAGCTAGCGCCGATGAAGATTATGCGAGATGAATGCAGATCTGATAGATTGATGCAGCCAATGCGTGGAATTTGCGTAGTGATCTACGAAAGTATTCACCCGTTCAGTTGCTTGATCCGAATGATTCCCTATCTCAAAATGTTTGTAACGTTCTCGCCGCAAATCAAATAAACTGCAAGCCCTGGTGGAATTGATTTTGAGCGTAGCACGGGCTTTCATTCAGCAGCAATAAATCTATACGCTCTTGACGTGGGGATCATTCAGCCGTTTCTAACGATGTAGACTCTGCCCCCTCTTCTGGTGGTGCTGCAACTTTGACCATAGCGTGTCTTAAAACGCGATCGCCCAACATATATCCCCGCACAAGTTCTTCGACCACCGTACCTTCTGGATGTTCGTTAGTGGCTTCCCTCATGACCGCTTCATGAAGATTAGGATCAAACTCTTTCCCTTCCGATCGCATCGGAGCCACTCCAACTCGCTTCAGACAATCAACCAGTTGTTTGTAAACACTCTGATAGCTTTTGTGAATGTTCATTTCCCCATCGGTTTGGGGTTTGATCTGCGATCGTGCCCGCTCAAAGTTGTCAACCACGGGCAGCAGCTCGTTGATCGTCGAGCACTTAATTTGCTGCTCTAAGTCTTCTTTCTCTTTCTGAGTTCGTCTACGAAAATTCTCGAAATCTGCCGCAATTCTCACATATTGGTTGTTGCGGTCTTCTACTTGCGCTTTAAGAACCTCTAGTTCTCGCTCCTTTGCGGCAAAGGTTGCCCGGAGGTCCATGAAGGCGGCTTCATAATCGGTGTCGTCTTCCACCGTAGTTTTAGGCAGAGCACCTTCGACTCCTAGCTCTATCTCAGAACCTTGAGCAGTCGTCTCAGGGTCTGACACGGGTACCCCTTCAGAAGAGGTTGCTGAGGCTTGAGTTTCTTCTAGCTGATTTTCTTCAGTCATTGTGCGCTTATCCCCATTTTCAACGATCGCCTTGGCTAAGGCTTCTTCCTTCCATCCTATCTAATCGGCTCCAGGATGCTAGGTTTCTGCGACCTACCAAACGTAAAGCATCATATCCTGATGAGAGCATCTTGACCGAATTTCACCAGAAGAAATAGACAGGTTAGCTAAGGCTGAGTTTGAGGGATGTGAAGACTCAAAAAAGATTATCTAAAGATAGTCGCAAAAAACTCTGCCGCGAGCCATCTACACCAGCTATCATCGGTACCAGCTTCTGTATTTCGATCGTTCCCTGTTAGAGTTGCCGCTACTGTAGGTTTCACCGAGTTGACATCAAATGTTTCTAGGCATAGATGAAGCGTTTGAATCAACGGCACGCACCGAGATCGTCCTGATGAAATGCGTAATGCGTCTTTCTTAAGTCTTTTGGGAATCTTTTATAAGGGGATCTTCATTCATCAGCTATGACTAACTCTTCTTCTCAGCGCCGCGCTTTAATTGTCCAAAATCATTTTTCTCCGTTTGGAAACAAGCTGATTCAGTCTGGCTTTGTCGATAACGAGCAGTTAAGCCAAGCACTGGCTGAGAGCCGCAGATCAGGCGAATCTCTAGCGACTGCCTTAGAGAGAATCAAGGGGCTGCCGCTGCCGCCAGATCTCCTTCGTCAATATAAGAAGCAGCAACTGTTTGAACTGAAGATTCTTTATGGGGTAGAGTCACTCGACCCAGAAATTAGCCAAATCTCAGCAAATCAAATGAGTCAACTGATTGAGACGTTGATTCCGATTGAGACCTGTAAGCTCTATAAGTTGTTACCGCTTGCCCAAAGCGACGCACAACCGCCTTTCGTTCTAGTGGCGATGGTTGACCCCGATAACCTGGCTGCCCAAGACGATTTGAACCGAATCTTGCGCCCGAAAGGCTTGAGCCTCCAGCGATTGGTCATCACATTAGAAGACTATCAGCGCTTGATGTCACAACACCGTGACAACGCGTTAGAACTCCAGAAGCAGGTAGAGCAACAGTCGAAAGTCGATGTCAAGTCTGAACTTGAAGGGCTAGAGTCTTTGGGAGAAAGTCTCGACGATGACGCTTCTGAAGTCGATCTTGATGCCTCTGATGCAGAAGCTGCACCCATCATTGCTCTGGTCAACAAAATCTTGATCAAAGCGCTGCAAATGGGCGTGTCAGATATTCACGTTGAGCCACAGGAAGAAGTGCTGCGAGTCCGCTTTCGGAAAGATGGCGTGCTGCAAGAAGCGTTTGATGCCCCCTTTCCCAAGAAGGTCATTCCAGCCGTCACAGCCCGCTTCAAAATTATTGCGCTACTAGATATTGCAGAGCGACGAGTTCCTCAAGATGGTCGAATTCGCCGCATTTACGACGGTCGTAAGGTGGATTTCCGAGTCAGTACGCTTCCGAGTCGCTACGGCGAAAAAGTTGTTCTACGGATTCTCGATAATGCTGTAACGCAGTTGGGGTTAAATAAGCTGATTACTGATCAAGTCTCCCTCGAAACTGTTCAAGAGATGGTCAGCCGTCCTTTTGGGTTGCTTCTAGTGACGGGTCCAACAGGCTCTGGCAAAACCACTACTCTTTATTCTGCCTTGGCTGAACGGAACGATCCGGGTGTAAATATCAGTACAGTAGAAGACCCGATCGAGTATTCGCTCCCCGGTTTGACTCAGGTTCAGGTTCTCCGTGAAAAAGGAATGGACTTTGCAGCCGTCCTCCGAGCCTTTTTGCGGCAAGATCCCGATGTAATTCTTGTGGGTGAAACCCGTGACCGCGAAACGGCGAAGACCGCGATCGAGGCTGCCTTAACCGGACACCTGGTTTTAACCACTCTGCACACCAATGATGCGGCTGGCGCGATCGCCCGACTCGATGAAATGGGGGTTGAACCCTTTATGATCTCAGGTGCGCTGCTGGGTGTCGTCGCACAACGTCTCGTCCGGCGCGTGTGCGATGAGTGTCGCCAGCCCTACACGCCAACCACAGAGGAACTGGCGCGATTTGGCTTATCGAGTTCTGGCGATTCTCAATTGACGCTGTTTAGAGCCAACACGCTGCAACTCCAAGAGATTCAGCAAGCACGAGCTAGCGGAACCTTGTGTCAGAAGTGCGGCGGCGGCGGCTATAAAGGGCGCTTGGGAGTCTATGAGGTCATGAAAGTCACCGAACGAATTCAAGCCTTGATCACCGAAGGGGCACCCACCGAACGGATCAAAGAAACCGCCGTTGAAGAAGGAATGCAGACGTTACTTGCCTACAGCTTGAACTTGGTGCGTACTGGTCTGACGACCTTTGAGGAAATCGAGCGAGTCACCTTTACAGATACTGGACTGGAGGCAGAACTTCGGGCTAAACGCAAGAGTTCGCTGACCTGCCGATGCTGTGGGGCAGAGATGCAGCAAGAGTGGTTAGATTGCCCTTACTGCACGACCTCACGATTTCAGGAATAAGTGACTAGCCGATCGCGATTCACAGATTCTGTGATGGCACGGAGGCGATCGCTGGGTAGACTAAATTCCAAAAACTGACTTAAAAACCCATCCCCAAGTACCAAGGAGCAAACCGCATGGAGTTGATGATTGAAGACCTGATGGAGCAACTGATCGAGATGGGAGGGTCTGACTTGCACCTAACCGCTGGGTTGCCGCCCTATTTCCGGATCAGTGGACACCTCCAGCCCATTGGCGATCAGGTGCTCAATGCTGAAGAATGTCAGCGCCTCATCTTCAGCATGTTGAATAACACTCAGCGCAAGAACCTAGAGCAAAACTGGGAGCTAGACTGCTCCTACGGGGTGCGAGGTCTGGCACGCTTTCGGGTCAACGTCTATAAAGATCGGGGCACCTATGCAGCCTGTTTGCGGGCACTGAGTTCTAAAATCCCCAACTTTGAAAAACTTGGACTTCCCGATGTCGTGCGAGAAATGTCAGAAAAGCCTAGAGGCTTGATTTTGGTCACGGGTCCGACGGGTTCTGGTAAGACGACGACGCTTGCCGCGATGGTCGATTTGATCAACCGCACACGAGCCGAGCATATTCTAACCATTGAAGACCCGATCGAGTTTGTCTACGAGCCTGTTAAGAGCTTGGTTCACCAACGTCAACTCGGTGAAGATACTAAAAGCTTTGCGAATGCGCTCAAGGCAGCTTTGCGGGAAGATCCTGATATTATCCTCGTGGGTGAGATGCGTGACTTAGAGACCATTTCGCTTGCCATCTCTGCGGCTGAAACAGGTCACTTGGTCTTTGGAACTCTACACACCAGCTCGGCTTCTCAGACGGTCGATCGAATGATTGATGTGTTCCCGGCTGAACGTCAAACCCAAGTCAGAGTGCAGCTATCTAACTCTCTGGTGGCGGTGTTTAGTCAAACATTGGTGCCCAAGAAAAGTCCTAAACCTGGCGAATACGGTCGAATCATGGCGCAAGAACTCATGGTCATTACTCCTGCAATCTCTAACCTGATTCGAGAAGGCAAAACTGCTCAAATCTATTCTGCGATTCAGACCGGAGGAAAACTAGGAATGCAAACGCTAGAAAAGGTGCTGGCGGATCTGTATAAAGCTGGGCAGATTACTTTTGAAGCAGCAATGTCCAAAACCTCACGACCAGACGAGCTTCAAAGACTTATTGGGGGAACGCCCGCTGTCGCAGGTAAACGTTAAAGACGTTCTGTTTGTCGGCTTTTCTCATCGCCAGTGCACGAGGCTGAAGTCATCTTGACTCATGACCACGCCAAAACCTGGCTTACAGTTTGCAAATCAGCGCTTCACTCTTCATTTAGATTCCGAGCTATGCCTACCTATGTTGCCCGTGTCCGAGATGCTAAAGGAAATGCCAAGAAAGAGAAACTGGTCGCTGACTCTCTTGGAGATGCGCGATCGACCCTTCGAGACCAGGGATTCTTCGTCCAAGAACTAAAACAAAGTGAAAGCTTTGACCCCAATAACATCTTCGACCTTGGGAAGTTTAAAACTGCGACCGCTCAGGTATCCGTCAAGGACAAAGCAGTCTTCTCGCGCCAGTTTGCGGTTCTAGTGAATGCGGGTGTAGCTATGGTTCGCGGTCTGGGAGTGCTTGCTGATCAGTGCACAAACCCAAAGCTCAAGAAAGCGCTGATGGAAATTAGCTCCGATGTTCAGCAGGGCACTAACCTTTCTGAAGCTATGCGTAAACACCCGCAGTGTTTTGATGGGCTTTACACTAGCATGGTGCAGGCTGGTGAGGTGGGCGGGGTGCTAGATGAGGTATTAGATCGTCTTGCTAAACTACTAGAAGATGTTGCCCGCTTACAGAACCAGATTAAGTCAGCGATGACTTACCCGGTCGTGGTGGGTTCTCTCGCACTCATCATTTTTATGGCGATGTCCATCTTTCTGATTCCGATCTTTGCCGGGATTTTTCAGACGATCGGGATAGAATTACCTGCATTCACCCTGGCAATGCTGGGCATCAGTAATTTCCTCCGCAGCCCTAATGTAATCATTTTGATTATTTTGGTTCCTGTGGTGGTCTTTGCTTACAGGCAGTATTACAAGACCCGGGTCGGGCAAGAGACGATGGATCGGTTCTTTCTGAATATGCCCCTGTTTGGAGATTTGATTCAAAAAACGGCGACGGCTCGTTTCTGTCGAACGTTTGGAGCCTTGACTCGCTCTGGTGTGCCGATTTTGACGTGTTTAGAAATCGTTAGAGACACCGCTGGAAATCAAATTATCTCTAACGCGATCGACGAAGCTAGAAAAGAGATTCAAACAGGCGGCATGATCAGCATTGCCTTGCAGAAAGAACAAGTGTTTCCGCCGATGGCGATTCAGATGATGAGCATCGGCGAAGAAACCGGAGAACTCGACAAAATGCTGATGAAAGTCGCTGACTTTTATGAAGATGAGGTCGAACAGGCAGTAAAAGGTCTAACCAGCATTATGGAACCGATCATGATTTTGTTTATTGGTGCCATGGTCGGAAGTATTCTACTGGCGATGTATTTACCGATGTTCAAAGTGTTCGAGAAGCTTGGCTAAAGCTGCCGAGAACTTTAAACAACGCGAGGTCAGGAGTTAGACAAGATTCAGTCCTAGCTTCTGACTTTTTGACTGAAAGCGAAACGTTATGTCAATTCAAAAATCTCACTACGAAGAACTGCTAGCCGCTTATAGCCAACCTGCTGAAGCGATCGCGCTGCTCAAGCACTATCGGGCTTATCTAGAAATGTTGCCCAGTATGCGAAGGTCTGAGGAAAGTGTGATCACGATTCCACTGCCGATCGTCAAACTGCGTCACTCATCTGCTTCTGCCAGTGGTCACATGAACATTACAACGGTTGAGTCATTGATGCTGCCTTGTGAAGTCGCGATCGTCCTGTGCGATCCAGAGTGGAAAATCAAAACAGGTCGCGAAATTTTTATCTTTATTCATCAACCTGAAGAAGATTTTTCTGACCTCTTGGGTCGCTGGCGACGGATTCAAATTCTGCTGGATAAAGACTATGAGTGGGTGATGCCTCCTCGCTATCAGCACATTCTCAGCGAAGGTGCTGCCAAAATTTATCCACTTTTTGTCGTTTTTGAAGAAACTCCTGAGCGGATTAAAAAAGGACTTAAAGGAGCTTACTTACCGTTTGTGACTCAAACCTTAATCCTCAATGAGGAGGAGGCTGAAGAGATTGCGCCTGAAGCTGTGAAACCAGAGGATCAAAAAAGGCTCCCGTAATTTCTTGCGAGAGCCTCAGCTTTAGAAAGTATCCAAAGACTAGCTTTCCTTCTTTTTCGACTTCATCTTTTGTTTACGCCGACTCGTTGCAACCATTGCGTGATCGACCGGAAACCCAACGACGGGAATCACCTGATATTTACGATCGTCTTCTAGCTGCTTCAGGTTTGTGTAATCAACCCAGTGAATGCAGTCAACTGGGCACGTCTCGATCGCTTCTTGAACTAAGTCTTCCGAATCTCCATCCTGACGAACGACGCGAGAACGTCCGTAGTCAGGCTCAATGTAGAAGGTATTGCGCGCCACGTGAGCACAGTGCTTGCAGCCAATGCAGATTAGCTCATCCACATAGACACCCTTTTGTCTAAAGACACCGCCCAGTTCCGGTTCAAACCCCGATCGGGCTTCGGCATCGCGCAAAAAACCACCTAATTCCGGTTCAAATCCTGTCCTGTCCGTGGGCAAAGAACCGCCTGACGGTTCAGGCATTTGCGACGCAGACATCACGCGCTCCAGCGTTGCAAAACTAGACGAATGGAGCCATCTTGACTACGCTTTTGCTCTGTGAGTTGAAACCCTTTCTGAGCGCTTTCACTGACAATCGTGTGATAAGCATAGCGCTGAGTCACTTTGCTCAGAAAGCGATCAACCGTGCTGTCTTGTTTCCAAAATTGCAGATCAGAAACGAGTTCGTAGGATTGACCATTCCAAGCAAACCCGATGTCGTAGCCGTTGTCTTGCTCAATTACCACTTCAGCGGTGTGAGTTAGACCTTTATAACCTCGAACTTCACGAGGACCCGATTTCCAATCAATGCCAAGGTCGTTTAAAGCAGACTGCAACGAGGATAGATTACGGATTTGAGTTTTGATTTGGCTAAAGTGTGACATGGTGATTGTTAACGCATCTAAAACTTTACAAAGTGAAAAAGCTTACCAATTGCTAGAAGTCGCTTGAGTCGTGACTGTTGCAGATTGCTGGACGGCTTGCGCGAAATATTCAGATGTTTGCTCTTGGGTTAAGACTTGACCGAGTTGTGCCTCGATCGCTGCTGTCACCTCTGCACAAGAAGCCCCAACGATGCCCGTAACATGCTCTTGCACTCGACCGTCTGGGTAGATCACAAACTCTAGCGTTTCCATACTCTCGATTCTACAAAGGGTTGGTATAAAAGACTCAACTGCTGATGTAAGCAGGGCGAAGCAAATCCTTGCCTTTCTCACACTCTGCTAAACCTTCAGCAATCGACTCACTGTAAGCTAAAGCGTCACAGAAGTTAACAACTTTATGAGCGCAATCGAGAGTGTAGTACTAAGTCTCGCTTAACTTCTTGTTGCAGTCAAGTGATGCAGAGGCATCAATCATCTTTACAATAATTTATACTCGACCTGTGTTTAGGGATTCTTCTGTCTGGAGAGTGATTTAAGGGGGTGAAGCGATCCACAACTCTTCCAAAAGACTATTGAATACTAACTCTGTTTACTGAACCAGTCTTCTTGCTTATAGAAACTAAGTGTGAATAAGAATTTCAGGATGTAAAACTTTGAGTCATCTAGGTCACAAAATAGAATTTCCTCACACCAAAGGCTTTCTGAGAGATAAGAGTGAACCCGATAAGGGGTCACGCCCCGTATGTATTTAGAGAAATCTTGAGTGACAATCGCTACAGGAGGTGCTCCCTCTACGCTCTTTTTGTTCTCCGAAGCTATGCAAATTGAAAAGGCATCTTCTATCTCTCTAGGAACCTTGCTCCGACAACGGTATCTGATCAAGCAAGTCTTGGGTCAAGGTGGTTTTGGGCGAACCTACTTGGCGATCGACCAAGAACGCTTTAACGAGCCGTGTGTTTTGAAAGAGTTCACGGTTCCCTACCAAGATGATGCGTTGGTCGAGAAAGCCAAAACCTTGTTTCAACGCGAAGCTAGTACGCTCTACCAGATTCAGCATCCTCAAATCCCCCGGTTTTGGGCAGCGTTTGAAGATGAGCAACGCTTATTTTTGGTGCAAGACTTTGTGAAAGGGCAGACCTACCGGAGTTTGCTACAAGCACGGAAACAAACAGGGCAAACGTTTTCTGAGACAGAAGTGCTGCATTTCCTCAACCACCTGCTCCCTGTTCTGAGCTATCTGCACGATCGCGACATTGTGCATCGAGACATCTCTCCCGAAAATATTATTCTCGGAAGTTCAGATCAAGGGTTAGAGCAACTGTTTGGTCAACCTATTAGTGAAACCCCATCGGTAGAACTTCCTTTTTTAATTGACTTTGGAGCCGTGAAAGAAGCGGCGAGTCATTGGCCCATCGTGTCGAATATTACTCGTGTCGGCAAAGTGGGCTATGCGCCCCCCGAACAGTTGCAAACTGGAAACGTTTCCCCTCACAGTGACCTTTATGCGCTGGGTGCCACTGCCTTGGTGATGCTGACAGGTCGTGAGCCTCAAGTGCTGCTAGATTGCCAAACCTTAGCGTGGCAGTGGCAACCTTACGCCAAAATTAGTGACTTGCTGGCTCTGATTTTGCAAAAAATGGTGGCGTTGCAGCCAGGCGATCGCTATCAATCAGCGCGAGAAGCGTGGGCAGACTTGCAGCCTTTGATGGAAGAGGCAATGCAAAGCACACTGCTCAACCCGATGGTAGCTTCGCTGACTCAACCAGGCGATCGAGAAATTGCCCCTGCCTCACGCGATAACGCTAGCTCACCGACAAACACCACTATCAAAACTCAGTTGCATATGGCGACCAATCATCAGGAAGATGCTTGTTCTCCGCAACTGCCAGAGAAGAGAACATCCTCTCAGCTTAAACGACCTCAAGTAAAAAAAATTGGGGTAAAGTCAGCGCTTGCAGCCAGTCTCTTAGTGATGACAGGCATTGGCGCACACGTGTTTAAGGTCAGCCCACCGCTAGGTTCGACTCAGCAAGCTATCAGCATAGAGGCAAGCAAGACCAGCAGCGAGATGTCCATTAGTAACACTCAGCCTCAGCGACTTGAGTTTCTCGCTGGCGGAGTCTCGACTGTGGTATCTGGTAGTTTGCAGAGTGACTCAAAGCCCTACACTCTAGAAGCCTCTCAAGGGCAGCTTATGACCGCTACGCTAGAGGGATCGTCTGGAGTCGTAATGAACGTGTTGCGAGCAAACCAGCAGGGCATTGACACATCTGCTTATCAGACACGCAATTGGACAGGGCAACTTCCGGCAACTGAGCAATATACGATTCAGGTGATGGGGAATGGAACCTATTCTCTAGATATTTCCATCACGCCGCTCAGTCGGTCTGACTATTCAGATGTGCAGCGAGTCAAGTTTGATCGTGGCAAATCAGGAACGACCGTAACAGGTAAGGTTCAAGCCAATCACAAGCGTCAATATTTGCTAAAAGCGAAAAGTCGGCAGATTATAGCGGTGAAAGTATCAGAAGGAGACGTGAACTTTAGCGCGATCGCTCCGAATGGTCAACGCATCGGCGGTGGTAGCCAGTCGCGAGACTGGCAAGGAAGACTGCGGATGGACGGCGACTACGTGCTCGAAGTGTCATCCACCAAGGCAGCGAACTTTGTGCTTTCGGTAGAAGTTTACTAGCAGTGGTTGGTAGTTGGTGAATTCGAGGCATTTACAAAGTGTCTCGAATTTTTTATTGACCACTGCCCGACTGTAGGAAGGTTTGAACCGTTCCATCTGGGCTAAGGACGACTCGAATCACAGCGCTATTTCTGCCCTTAAGCGGTGAAACAAACGGTTCATTCCAAGGCGGCATTCCGGTGCGATCGATATAGTCGCCAGCCGCCTGATTAAGCGCGTCCATGTTTCGGATCGAGCCATCAGCGTTAAGCGTAATAATGTACTGTAGCTTTTCAGTTAGCTCTGGGCGAGGTTGCCAACGTTTCTGAAAAAATTGCCTAACTTCAGCGACTTGAGGAATCTTGTCAAAGGCAGTGCTGTCTCTATCAAGAGAACGGCTTGAGTCAGCACGATTCGTGCCGTTTGTGCTACTTGGCGCGATCGCGGTTCGTTCTTCAGCGGCACTTTGACTCGCCGCAGACGAATTTGGAGCACTGCGTTTAGCACTGCCTGCTCTGAGGCTGTTGGGCACAGGAGACACGAGATATGGACGATCGCCCGATGGTGCAGGCTGAATTGTAAGTCCGGGGGGTGGCTCTACGGGGACAGAGTTAGCAGGAGGAGCAGGCAGGACTGTAATTTTGGGCAAAGTCCCAGTCGCTGAAGGGGCTGTAGTGGTGGAGGGAGCAGGGGGATTTAACGAAATGAGCGGAGGGGGAGCCGTTGGTAAAAGGGCAGACGGGCTAGGACTGGGACTGCTGGGCAACGGTTGAACGGCGAGACGCTGATCGCTGCTGCTGGCTCCTTGGCTGCTGGTGGCAACGGTTTGAGTTTGAGAGGAACGATCGAGCATCCGCAAGACCGAGGCAGTCAGCCCAAATGCGATCAGAGCGGTGGCAGCGAGACTCGTCCACTGAGGAGTTGCCCAAGCGGGACGATTGAGAGTCGGGAGTGCCGTCACATCGGCAGCATACTCATCCAAGGCGCTTGCCAGATCTGCGAGTTGCACTGCACTTAAGCGAATTGATGCTCCCGACTCTTCGGTTGCCAGAGTTCCTAAAAATAGCTCGTGAGATAGGATGCCGCTTGGCTGAATGGAAATTCGAGCGGGGTTTATCTCAGCGGAGTGTGCGTCTTGTGAAGCGGGACGGGACAGCACGCTCAACGTTGAAGCGGTGGCTGACTGACTTAGATTTGAAGGGGTGCCTGAGTGAGCCGCGTTGAGGAGAGCGGTGGATTGACTGAGAAATTGCTGAACGTAGGTTGTGACAACTTGGGAGAGAGACTCGATCTGAGTGCGATCGCCCCGCACCGTGATCCAACGATCTTCACTGACTCGCGGATCGTCGAAGCTGAGTTTAAAGCGCAGATGTTTTAACGCCGAGCGACCCATCCAGCGCGTGAGGGGCGAGTCCTTCGCGGAGATTTCAAGCGTACAGGTGGGCGGCGTGTAGCGTCGAGTCACTGAGTTGGAGAAGGACATGGGTTCAAAAGTGGAATAGGGCAAAGAGAATTAGGCGTGAGCAGGTTGGGAATGAATCGATCGCTCCAACAAAGTCAGCCAGAGCCGCCGAACTCCATTCTGACTGCCGTAAAACAGGAGATCGATTAAAAGCTTGAGTGCTAGGTGAGTGAGAATGTCGGTCGGAACGGTTTCCCCGTCTTCCATACGCTCTTGATAGGTGTTGTGAAAGGCATCTAAATAATTTCCTAATAGAGACGCTTGATGAGGCTCTTTGTTCTGTTCGGCAAGCTGTTCTAACAGAGCGACCGATCGACGAACTAACTCGTTGTGCTGCTTTGCCAGGTGACAGACAATTAGGGAGAGCGCTCGTGCTTCGTCAACATCAAGTTTTTTGCGTCCGCCTTGACCCTTTCTTAATGGACTGGATTGACGTAACCGCCAGAGAGAAACCCGATCGGCAACGACCGATTCTAGACCCAGATCAGCCGCCGCTTGCAGCATTGCCTCAGAACTGATGCCCGCGATCGCTTCTAGTGCCAGCAAGATGAGATCCAACTGGGCTTTGATATTATCCAATTGATCGGGTTCTGGCTGAGAGGTTAGAGATAGGTCTTCCCAAGGAGGGGCTGGGCTGGGAGGCTTCACGATAGAGGTCATAGTTACAGAATAAGAGGCGATTTGAGCTTGAGGAGAATGGTTTCAAGTCCTGAAACAAGCGACTTCTGTGACGAAGATAAAGTTTCCTTAAAGAATAGCGAACTTTTTCAGTCTATCGGTAGTAGTGCGGTCAGTCTCTCACCCTTTGGGCGTATCGAGTTTAAGGAAGTAACTGTTGACTCAAGAAGAAGGCGATCGCGGCACTGCCGATCGGAACTGTTAAATTATCGATCCCAAATTTTGAAAAGGCTTCTAGTCCAGTCGCAACCAGGGAAACGGCTAGAGAAATGAGCCAAATTTGCCAGACGTTGCCCACCGTTCCGAGCAAGATGGAGAGACTGACGGCATAGCTGACCAATGCCATTGTTCCTGAGCCTTCCCAGCTTTTTTGCATATCCCAAAGCTTGTAGGTGTGGCGACCGAAGCGCCTGCCAATGAGAGCTGCTAACCCGTCGCCCCACGTCATCACCAAAATTCCTAACGCTGCATACTGCGGCAGATTGATTGACCAGAACCAGGCAACTAACACACCGATGCTGACCGCGTAAAAGAACGTGCCGAAGCTTTTGCGCCCAATGCTGTTGATGTTGGGGAGAATCGGCACATAGTAAGACACAAGGGCGATCGCGCTAAACAAAATCGATGCCGAAACCCCCACCCACGAAGGGATTTTAAGCCACCACGCAATCAAAATCACGTTTCCGGTGCCCATGTGAACGACTTTGCGAATCACTTCAGCCCCGGCGTTGCCAAAGCGACTGGCTCCTTCTGCGAGTAAGCCGACGATCGCTAACCAAATTAAAACGACTCCAATTTGGTAGCCCAATGTCTGGAGCGAACTGCCTGTGAGGTTAGAAAGCAAGCTGGGAATCACGGTAGACGATGAACCAATTACGTGGAACGGGACTTTACCTATTGTAGAGACTGTTGCTTTCTTCTTTGTTTTTAAATCTAAGGATGCAAAAATTGACGTTTATGGAGAGTTGTCGATCGCTCAACTCAGCCATTTTTAGTAAAGATTTCGTGAAGAACGATCCGTAGGGAGAGAAAGTTTGGCGTAATTAAAGTGAGTATCCGAGTTGTTTGAAACTCACAGGAGAAAATCTGTGTCTCTATTCAACGTTTCTTTGGAGCGATCGATCGTTCTTTCACTGACGTTGCCGATCGCGGCTCTAATCTCGCTGCCCAAAGCAGCCGAAGCAGCCAGCTTTAGCCATCTATACGTGTTTGGTGATAGCCTCTCGGATGTTGGAAACGTGTTGCGAGACACAGGAGGGCTTATTCCGCCTCCAGGTCTTCCTGCTTCTGATGGAAGTCTGTCGGTTGGGTACGCGAATGGACGCTTTTCTAACGGTTCTATTTGGGTTGAATATCTCGCGAAAGATTTGGGTCTTAGTGTCGATACGAGTAATGATTTTGCCTATGGTGGCGCAACCACAGGGCAAGAAAATGGTCTGAATCCACTGATAGCGCCATTGTTAGGAATTCAGCTACCAGGCTTGCAGCAGCAGATTACTGCGTTCCAAAGTCAGAATCCGGCTCCTGATCAAGAGGCTCTCTACATTTTGTGGGCAGGAGCAAACGATTATCTCAATCCCAACCTCACAGACCCTCAAGGAACCGTTGGAAGCGCGATCGTCAATCTCAACACAGCCGTCACAAAACTAGCGAGTAGTGGAGCCAAGAACTTCTTGATCGCCAACCTGCCCGATCTCGGCAAGCTTCCGTTGACACGGGGAGATGCGACTCGTTCTCAGGGGCTGAGTTTTTTGAGTGGTGCTCACAACACGGCTTTGGCTCAAACCTTGAGCGTTTTACCCTCAGCGTTGGGCGTTAACATCATTCCTCTAGACGTGAATGATCTGGTTAACCAAGCGATCGCCAATCCTAGCCGCTTTGGACTCACTAATGTAACCGAGCAGTGTTTACCCGCTACGCTGCTCTTTCCGACCGCTCCACCGCCTTCTACTCCTTGCAATCCCATTACAGACGCGCCAAACTATTTGTTTTGGGACCCACTGCACCCGACTACAAGAGGGCACGAGATCCTCGGCGAGTATGCCTACTCGGTGCTGAAATCTAAATCGATTCCAGAATCATCGCCCGTTGTGGGGCTTTTGGCGTTAGGTGCGTGTTTAGGAGCAGGAGCGACTTTAAAGCGAAAGAAGATTCTCAAGCAAACCGTCACGAACAGGCTGCAATCTGAAGTTCCGATGGGGGCTGAGTGAACTGTTCGATCGCCGTCCCCAAATGTTTTTGTAACGTGGCTTGGGGTAGCGGTCCTTGAAGATGGCTCCAGGGCAAAACCTGCTCCAGTGACCAAGTATCGTAGACGTAGAAGCTCATTTCAGGAAGCTGTCCCCGCAGTTCTTTAAAAGCGCGGCGATAGCTACCCAGCGAATCGCCATAGTGTCGGGTCAGTTCTAGCAGGTGGGAGAGGCGACGATCGCCCCGCGATAACAATGCCTGAATCACAGACCAGTTATAGCTTTCGGGACGAAAATCAATGCCTTGAGGACGCAGTTTCTTTTGCAAAAACTGGAGTCGCTTTTCGGCTTGAGTGTTGACCCCAAACCACTGAAAAGGCGTATGGGCTTTAGGAACAAACGTGCTGCATCCCAAGGTGAGCCGCAGACCGGGAGCCGCCTTTTTAACCTCGCGCATCATAGCGACGGTTTGTTCGAGATCCTCTGCTTCCTCGCCCGGAACGCCTGCCATTCCGTAGAGCTTAATGGCGCTCAGTCCACCCGCCTTTGCGTTGATGGCGGCTTGAATAATTTCGTCGTTGGTCAGCTTTTTGTTGATGATTTGCCGCAGCCGATCGGAGCCACTTTCAACGGCGATCGTGATCGATTTTGTGTCGTGGTTCGTCAATGTTCGCGCCAGCTTCTCAGTCACGGTATTTGTCCGAACTGAGGCAATAGTGACTCTTACAGAGTCATTCTGAGGTTTGTTGAGATAGTCTAGCAAGCTCTCAAACTCTGGATGTTGCGTCACAGATGCACCGAGTAACCCCAGACGATCGGTGACGTGCAGACCTCGTTCGATCGCGGGAATCAACGACTCCTCAACGTCAGCAATCCGAAAGGGCAACGTCAGATAACTGGCAAGGCAAAAGCGGCACATTTCGGGGCAGCTTCGCACCACCTCAACCATATAAATATTTTCCCAAGCGGCTTTTTCAGTCACGACCGTAGAGGCTGAAAGCTTGTTGCCGCGGTAGGTTTGCTTTTCGATGCGGGCGGGAATCGTGGAGTCGATCGGCTCGATTCGCTCGATCGCGCCATCCGGACTTTTATAAGTCACCGCATACAAACTGGGGACGTAGATACCAGGAACTTGCGCTAAATGTCGCAACTGAGTTTGACGATCGGCGTGTCGAACTTCTTGATACGCATCAATAAAGGCATCTAGCAAAACTTCGCCATCGCCCAGCAGCATCACATCAAAAAAATCTGCATAGGGTTCGGGGTTAGCCGTGAGAACAGGTCCGCCGCCAAAGACGATCGCATGATGGGTACGATCGCGCGATCGGATCGGAATCCCCAACGATTCCAGTAAGCCGAGAATGTTGACATAATCGAGTTCCCAGGACATTGAGAAGCCGAGAATCTCTGGCTGCGATGGCAACGATTCATGAACATCTGTAAACAAACGACTGACGTGCAGATCGCTGCGTGCCGATAGAGTTGCCCAAACCACCTGATAGCCCAGGCTCGTGATTCCCACACTATATTCGTTGGGAAACGCAAAGATCAGCGGAATTGCGTCTGCTTGTGGAGTCGCAGAGTTAAAGAGTAAGCGTTCAGCCGCAAAAACAGATGCAGTCACAGATATTCAGTCTTCTAATTTTAGAGTCTGCCTTCAGCCTAGCACCTGGTTTTCGTAGACAGCAGAAGCTCGATCGATTTAACAGGCATCATCAAGAAATTTTGCTCAGACAAAGTTTCTGACTGGAGTGCAAAGTAGTATCATGAAGTGCCTAATCGAGGCTGCGGCTAACAGGGATCACCAACGAGAGGATATCGCGTATGGCATTTATCATCGCAACCGCAAACATGAAGGGTGGGGTTGGTAAAACGACGCTCACCGTCAATCTTGCAACCTGTCTCGCAAAAAACCACGGCAAGAAAGTTTTGATTGTGGATCTAGATACCCAAATTAGTGCCACTCTCAGTTTGATGACACCCGCAGACTTTGCCAAGATTAGAAATGAAAGACGAACGCTGCGGTATTTAATCAAGCGATCGATCCTGGCAGATAAGCAACTTGCAACCACCGTGCCAGAAGCGATTCGCTCTTATGTTTGCAACGTCAAAGGGTTAGATTTGTTGCCGGGAGACATTGATCTCTACGACGAATTTATGGTGTCCGAGATGTTACACCAAACTGCGACTCGTCAGGGTCAAACAAACTTTGAGCAAGTCTGGAATAATTTTGAGAAAACGCTGATTCAAAGTATTTTGCAGCCGATTAGCAAAGACTATGATCTGATTATTTTAGACTGTGCGCCCGGATATAACTTAATTACGCGGAGTGCTTTACTTGCCAGCGATTTTTACTTAATTCCAGCCAAGCCAGAACCGCTATCTTTAATCGGTATCCAACTCTTGGAAAGACGGATTACCAAGCTCAAAGAGACGCACAAAGCCGATACTCCCATCAGTCCTAATCTATTAGGGATTGCATTTTCGCTGTCAGGGAATGTGTTTTCGAGTCGCTATTATAGTCAGGTAATGCGACGATTAAACGAAGATTTTAGTGAAGCAAAACTGTTTAAGACGCGCATTCCGCCCGATGTGAATGTGTCTAAAGCGGTGGATACATTTACACCTGTCGTATTAGCAAATCCTAATACAGCAGGGGCAAAAGCATTTGCAACGATGGCACAAGAATTTTTGCACAAGTTATCGACTGCGGCAAAAATTGACCAGCCGCCGTCTAAGTTTGCGCTATCGTCGTTGGATGATTAAGTGTCTACTAGCTGAAGGCAATCACAGAGGGATTGCCCCTACCTCTATGCCTCTAAACCAAAGACTTGGTTAAACACCTTTTCGACTTTGTAGCCAGAATCGATCGACTCCATGGGGTCTTTTCTCAAACGGTGACGTAAACAGAGAGTGGCGACGCGACGAATATCGTTGATGGTGACCTCAGTGCGACCTTCAAAGGCAGCGATCGCTTTCGCAGCCCGGTTGGTGACGATGTCTCCGCGCAGTCCATCCACATCTAGCTCTGAGCAGACTTGAGAAATTTTGACTCGAAGATCATAGTCAATCTCGATCGACTTCAATCGTTCTTGAGCATTCACCAACTGCTCTTGCAGTTCAATCTGCTGGGGCTGATAGTTTTCTAAAAACTCTTGAGAATTTTGGTCGAAGTCCGTTCGCTGCTCGACGATTTGAACTCGCAGCACAGGTTCTTTGACGGTGCGAATCTCAGCGTGCATTCCAAAGCGATCGAGCAGTTGCGGGCGCAGTTCTCCTTCTTCGGGGTTGCCAGAGCCGACCAGCACAAATCGAGCCGGATGCCGAATGGAGATACCTTCTCGCTCGACGGTGTTCCAACCTGATGCAGCAGAGTCGAGCAGCACGTCTACTAAGTGATCATCTAAGAGGTTGACCTCATCGACGTAGAGAATGCCTCGATTTGCCTTCGCCAGCAAGCCAGGTTCAAACGCTTTTACCCCTTCAGAGAGGGCTTTTTCGATGTCGATCGTGCCGCAAACCCGATCTTCAGTAGCTCCTAGCGGCAGATCGACCATCATCACTTTTTTTCTCGTCACCGGGACTTCTGCACCCTTCTCGACGAGTTGCCGCACCGCATCGCCCATAATCTCAGGATCGCTGGGGTGGCTGTTGAACGGGTCATCTGCGACGACTTCGATCTCTGGCAGCAGATCGGCTAACGCCCGAATGGTCGTCGATTTGCCAGTGCCCCGATCGCCCATAATCATCACCCCGCCAATTTTGGGGTCAATGACATTGAGGAGCAACGCCAGCTTCATTTCTTCTTGACCGACGATCGCAGTAAAGGGAAAAACTGCACGGCGACGAAGAGCGGGCACCGCGGTACGTCCATTCTGAGAAGTAGCTTCTGTCGTAAAAGTCACGAGATTACCTGCAAAATCAAAGAAGTTTTAATCAGCGTACTCCATTGTAAACCACTCTGAGTCCTGAACGTGGAGGCACTTGGTGGTTTAAAAGGAATCTTAGATGGAACCAAGCAAAACCCGATCGCTTGATCCTAAAATGCCTCTAGGTCATTCAAAACGGTTCTAAATTATGGCGAGTCAGATTCCGGTTGTGGTGAACGGTGCCACGGGCAAGATGGGGCGCGAAATTGTCAAAGCGGTATCTCAAGCGAGTGACATGACTCTGATTGGAGCCGTGGCAAGAAACCCAGAATTTAACGGGCAGGATATTGGCGAGGTGGTTGGCTGCGGTGCGTTAGAAGTGCCGATTACCAATGATTACGAGTCGATGATGGCGATGCTGTCTCAAGAAAAAGAGTTGGGCGTAGTTGTGGATGTGACTCACCCAGACTCAGTGTATGGCAATGTGCGATCGGCGATCGCCTACGGAGTTCGCCCCGTAGTTGGCACAACTGGGCTGAGTGCTGGACAGATTCACGAGTTAGAAATCTTTGCCGACAAGGCGAGTACAGGATGCTTGATGATTCCTAACTTCTCGATCGGGATGGTGCTTCTCCAGCAAGCAGCGATTCAGGCATCTCAATATTTTGATCACGTCGAAATTATTGAGCTACATCACAATCAAAAAGCAGATGCTCCGAGTGGGACGGCAGTGCAGACGGCTCAAATGTTGGCAGAACTAGGCAAAACTTTTAACGTGCCGATCGTTGAGGAGACCGAGAAAATTCCCGGATCGAGAGGCGGACAGGCAGAAGAAGGCATTCGGATTCACAGCATTCGATTGCCGGGATTGATCGCCCACCAGGAAGTGATTTTTGGTGCCCCTGGACAAATTTATACCCTGCGACACGACACCAGCGATCGGGCTTGCTATATGCCCGGAGTGTTGCTCTCGATTCGCAAGGTGATTCCGCTCAAAAGTCTGGTCTACGGGTTGGAAAAACTACTTTAAATAAAAAATTGCCTGACCCCTAAAAGCCCCCGGAGTCAGGCATTCTATCTGAGGACGCGTTGAATCGAACATTGCTAAACAAACTTAGTTGCCCCCTAGTTGCTTAACCGTTTCGACCTGCGTTCCTTCGATTTGATCTCATTGTGGAACACAGAAACCAATCACCCCTCACGAGAAGTACTCAAGTTTTGTCACAAAAACGCTTGGCAAACAGCAAAGAATCCGTACTATCTCCCTGCTCACAGGTAGCTAAGTGCATTTAATCAGTCCGTAGAAAGACTGGAGCCGTTAAATCGAGGACATGATGGTCTCATCATCGAGCCGAACGATCGCTCGTAAAAATGCGCCTGAGAAACCCAGACGCATAGCATTACTTAACTGCACAAACTTGGTTGAGGTTAGTTCAACGCCTCAGCACCGCCCACCACTTCTAAAATCTCTTGAGTAATCGCCGCCTGACGGGCTTTGTTGTAAGTCAGCGACAATTCTTTCATGAGATCCGACGCGTTTTCGCTAGCGTTGTTCATCGCAGTCATCCGGGCAGCGAGTTCACTTGCCGCAGACTCTTGCAGCGCCCGAAGCAGTTGATTATTGAGATACAGCGGCAGCAGCGCATCTAAAATCTGCACCGGATCTTGCTCAAAAATCATATCCTGTGGGAAACTGCTCTGAGTCGGCGCGGTCATTTTCTCCCGCTCGACTTGAAGCTGTCCACCACGAGTCGTCAATCGGAAGATTTCATCGTCTGGCACTTCTAGCCCTTGAGGGTCAAGCGGCAGCAGCGTTTGAATCACCGGACGAGAACTGATCAGTGAGACAAATCGAGTATAGACAAGCTCAACCCGATCGACCGTATCCGACAAGAATAAAGACAGCAACTGATCCGAAATTTGCGACGCTTCTGCCGCTGTCGGAATCTGTTCCAACCCAATGTAAGTGCCCTCGATCGGCTGCTCTCGACGCTGAAAATATTGAGCCGATTTGCGACCCACCACAATAAATTTGTAGTTTAGCCCTTCTGCTTGCAGCTCTTTAGCGCGAATCTCAGCGCGACGAATCACGTTAGAGTTGTATGCGCCACACAGACCCCGATCGCCGGAGATCACCAGCAATGCAACGGTCTTGACATCGCGCTTTCTCAAGAGCGGCAGATTCGCTTCTTCAAATCGCAGACGGATTTGCAGGCTATAAAGCACTTGTGCCAGCCGATCGGCAAAAGGACGGGTGGCAATCACCTGTTCCTGAGCGCGACGCACCTTTGCAGCCGCTACGAGCCGCATCGCTTCCGTAATCTTTTTGGTATTTTTGACCGACTGAATGCGGTCTCGAATGAGTTTGAGGTTTGCCATAATCTTGACCAAGGTTAGGGTTTGGAGTTTGGACTTCTAGAGAGTCAGTACCCGGAATCCAAACTCCAAAGCAGGTTTACGCGGCGGCTAGGAAGGTCTTTTTGTATTCAGCGATCGCTTCCTTCAACATGCCTTCAGCTTCAGCGCTGAGGGCTTTGGTCGTGCGAATGCTGTCGCCGTATTTGGGTTTGCTGGTTGCCAAATAGTCGCGCAATCCTTTCGCGTAGTCGGTGATTTTCTCAACGGGGATGTCATCCAAATAGCCGTTGATGCCCGCGTAAATGATTGCCACTTGGTCGCCTACCGACAGCGGAGAGTATTGAGACTGCTTCAGCAATTCGCGCAGACGTTGACCGCGTGCAAGCTGGTTCTGAGTCGCTTTATCCAAGTCAGACGCAAACTGAGCAAACGCTTCGAGTTCCGCAAACTGAGCCAACTCCAGTTTCACTTTACCTGCGACTTTCTTCATCGCCTTGGTTTGCGCCGCCGATCCGACCCGCGACACCGAAATACCTGCATTCACGGCGGGACGTAGACCAGAGTTGAAGAGGTCAGACGACAAGAAGATTTGACCGTCTGTAATCGAAATCACGTTTGTCGGAATGTAAGCCGACACGTCACCCGCTTGAGTTTCGACGATCGGCAATGCTGTCATGCTGCCCTCACCCAATTCAGGGCTGAGTTTTGCCGCACGCTCTAGCAAGCGAGAGTGGAGATAGAAGACATCGCCAGGATATGCCTCACGACCGGGCGGACGACGCAACAGCAAAGACATTTGACGATAAGCCTGTGCCTGTTTAGACAAGTCATCATAAATGACCAGCGTGTGCTTGCCTTTATACATGAAGTACTCAGCCAGCGATGCGCCCGTGTAAGGAGCAAGGTATTGCAGCGTCGCTGCGTCGTTTGCGTTTGCCGCAACGATGATGGTGTAATCTAACGCGCCACGCTCACGCAGCACGTCTGCGATGCTAGCAACAGTCGAAGCCTTTTGCCCGATCGCCACATAGACGCAGATCACGTCTTCGCCTTTCTGGTTGAGAATCGTGTCTATTGCAACAGAAGTTTTGCCCGTTTGACGATCGCCAATAATTAATTCGCGCTGCCCTCGACCGATCGGAATCATAGTGTCGATCGCGGTGATGCCCGTTTGCATCGGCTCGTACACCGATTTGCGCTCAATGATGCCAGGGGCGGGAGATTCGATCAAACGAAACTCAGTAGTTTGGATGTCGCCTTTACCGTCGATCGGACGAGCCAGCGCATCTACAATGCGACCCACCATCGCCTCTCCAACCGGGATCCGCGCGATTTTGCCGCTCGCCGTGACGCTGCTGCCTTCTTGAATGGTGCGTCCATTACTCATCAAGACCGCGCCCACATTGTCTTCTTCTAGGTTGAGCGCGATGCCGACTGAGCCATCTTCAAAATCGAGCAACTCACCGGACATCGCCTTTTCTAGACCATAGATCCGGGCGATGCCGTCGCCGACCTGAAGCACGGTGCCCACGTTGGAAACCTTAACGCCCTGATCGTAGCTCTCGATCTGTTGGCGAATAATATTACTAATTTCGTCTGGTCTAATTGCTGCCATTGGAACCTCTTTTGAAGGATGAAGGAGAATGCGGAAATCGAGCTTGGGCTTAGGCTTCAGAAAGTTTGAAGCCCTTCACCTTTCTTAGGTTGCACTGCTTAAACGGAGAGAAATACGCCGCAGTTGACCGCGCAAGCTTGCGTCAATCACCTGAGAACCAACTTTGATAATGACACCACCGATGAGGTCGCTGTCGATCCGAGTTTCGAGATCAACTTGACGCGCCGAAGTCATTGACTTCACCTGTTCGCGAATGGTGTTTTTCTGATCGTCGTTGAGTTCGACCGTTGAAATCACTTCAGCTAACACTGCTTGATTCAGCTTTCTTAGAAGTGACTGATACTGCTTGCAAACGCCGTCTAAAAACAGAATCCGTCGCTTGTCAACCAACAGCATTAAAAAGCTCTTTGTAAACGGATGGATCTGCTCTCCAAAAACCTGATCTAAAACAGCTTTTTTTGCATCAGCTTTCGTCAACGGACTGCCGAGAAAGGCTTGCAGATCGGGTGATTCGTTCCAGCTAGACAAGATTGCAGCGACATCTTCACCAAAGCGCTCGGTCAAATTATTGGACTGACCCAGTGACATCAACGCTTGAGCATAGGGTTCCAAGACTTGAGCGGTCAGAATGCTGTCTTTCATCAGGAACCTCCTCCCAGTAGTGCAATGCTGCGATCGACTAATCTCTTCTGCAAGTCATCATTCAGACGATCGGGAAGCTCACCTTCTGCACGCTGCATTGCCATCAATGCAATGCGCTGACGTAGCTCATTGATCACCCGCTCTTGCTCAGAGCCAAGCTCTTGAACCGCCGTTTCTCGCATCCGGGTCACGTCCTGTTCAGCCTTCACCAAGATGGCGGCTCTCGCTGATTTGGCACCCTCTTCAGCAGATGCGCGAATTTTAGCGGCTTCAGCTTGCGCTTGCGCTAACTTCTGTTGCTGCGAGGCAAGAGCAGAAGCAGCACTTTGTTTGCGCTGTTCTGCTTCTTTGATTTGAGTTTCGATCGCTGCCGTTCGATCGCCCAAAATCTTACCCAGAAACTTGCGACCAAGATAAACGACGACAGCAATCGCGATCGCAAGATTGATCAGGTTGGTTTCTAAGATGTCAAAATTGACCCCGAAACCGCCCTTTCCCACTGCTTCTGCTGCTTCAGAGCCGAGTAATGTGGCTCCGGCAGCGAGTCGCAAAAAAATTTCCATGACGTTATCCACAACTGCGCGGTTGATAATCCTAAAGGCGCTAACGGTTTTTTGTTAACAACCCCATCAAACTCCAGCTAAAAGCTTATCTAGAATTTCACGACTCAGCGATTCGACCTGCTGCTCTAGCGTTTGCATCGCAGCTTGCTTTTGCTGATCTAACTCTTTTTGAGTGGCTTCTCGCTGAGACTGAGCCTCTTGTTGAGCTTCGGCAATTTTTTGAGCGGCGATCGTGTGTGCCTCTGCTTGAGCCGCCACGATCGTCGCCTGATATTGTCTGCGAGTCTCGGCTAACTCAGACTCATATTGTTTCGCCAAATTTTCAGCTTTCGCGAGACGCTCCCGCGCATCCGCTTCATTGCTGCGGATGTAGTCGCTCCGATCTTCAATAGCCTTAGTCAGTGGTTTATAAAACACCACATTCAAAATCGCGGCTAAAAGCAGAAACTGCACTGCCATCAGGGGCAGGGTCGCATCAAAGTCAAACATTATCTTGAGTGAGGGTGAGAAAAGTGCAAGACAATTTCAGAAGGTTTAAGGTTTGAGTTTTGAATTCCGTAACCCAGAACTCAAAACCCAAAACTCTTGACTCTTATACTGCAAAGGGGTTTGCAAACAGTAACACCAGCGCGATCACCAGACCGTAGATGGTCAGCGATTCCATGAACGCGAGGGTTAACAGCAACGTGCCGCGAATTTTGCCTTCTGCTTCGGGCTGGCGCGCAATACCTTCGACTGCTTGACCCGCAGCGTTACCTTGACCGATACCAGGTCCGATCGAAGCCAAGCCAATAGCAAGGGCGGCAGAGAAAACGGAAGCAGCTTGAACGATGGGATCCATAGTGATTTTCCTTTGGGTTGAAAACAGGACAAACAGGGGTTCGATACCAAATGGGGCGAACCCTAAACACAGTCAAAACGATGGACAGGAGAAACTACGGGGCGTGTTCCTCTTCACCATGACCTTCGATCGCCTCATGAATGTAGGCGGCTGCAAGAGTTGCAAACACCAAGGCTTGAATTGCGCTGGTAAACAGACCCAGCAGCATCACAGGCAGCGGCACAAACAGAGGCACGAGCAGGACAAGAACCGCCACCACTAATTCATCCGCCAAGATGTTGCCAAACAGACGGAAGCTCAGGGAGAGGGGCTTGGTGAAATCTTCTAAAATGGCGATGGGCAGCAAAATCGGCGTGGGTTGGATATACTTCGCGAAGTAGCCCAGACCTTTTTTACTAAAGCCCGCGTAGAAATACGCCAGCGACACGAGCAATGCCAGTGCCACCGTTGTATTGATGTCGTTGGTTGGGGCAGCGAGTTCACCCTCTGGTAGCTTAATCAGCTTCCAGGGAATCAGCGCTCCTGACCAGTTAGAGACAAAGATGAACAGAAACAGTGTGCCAATGAATGGCACCCAGGGACGGTAATCTTTCTCGCCAAGCTGGTTTCTTGACAACTCACGGACATATTCCAGCGCGTACTCCATCAAGTTTTGAATGCCTCTTGGCACGCGTTGAACATTTCGAGTTGCCAAAAGTGAGGCAATCACGAGCAGCCCAATCACAAACCAGGACACCAAAAAAACTTGCCCATGAACCCTTAAATTGCCAATCTGCCAGTAGAGGTGATGACCGACCTCTAAACTAGCGAGATGGAACGAGTTGGGAGCGACGATGAAATTTAGCATTTCAGTTCAGGCGGCTTTCCCCAGATTCTAAGGAGTGAAAATTCTGTGACAAACTCAATCACTGGAATTGAGCAAGGTTTTCAAGGTGTAGACGATGAGCGCCGCTTTGTAAGTCAAAAATCCTAAAAAAATAGGTAAGACGTGCAGACCATTCCACTGGGTGCCGACAATAATCAGCCCAACAAAAATGGCGATGTGCGACTTGCCTAATTTGTCTTTCTGGTTACCAAGCTGCTCAACATTTCTTGCTAACAACTTCAAGTAAACCACACCTGTGCACGCTCCAAGTAAATAATTGAGAGCGATATTAAAGGAGTGGAAGTACCAAACCGGGAAAAAGATTAGACCCGTCAGGATGAGGGTGATCGCTAACAACTCTTGTTGGAGTCGATAGAAATCTTGCATTGAGTCGCTGGGTTCTGATGACTCAGAAACAGGCGGTGAGATGTCCTCCATAGCAGGTGCGATCCATGAAGTAGGGCAACATTGCCATGATAGCCATTAGACCCGATCGAAGCCTAATGCAGTCACAACGGCTCGTTTAGCCAATAGCTATCGTACCATGCACAGGTAATAATACTTAATGTCAGGCGAGTTTGAAATGAGTGAAAAGTAGCGATCGCTTACAATAATTTCACGTCGCATTCAGGGCTTTGAGATGATCCAGTCCGATCTGCAAAATCTGCCCACCAGTGCCGAGTTGCCTTGCTCAGACGATACCCCCGTGGATAACGAAGATCAGAATTTTATCCCCAATTTTTTGCTGTTCTTGTTGCAATCCCTTTGGGCAAATCGCGTTGATTGGTTTTTTGGCGTAGACATGGGCGTTTATCACACCACAGGGATAAGTCCCAGAGTTCCCGTGGTGCCCGACAGCTTTTTGAGCTTGGGTGTCGATCGGAAAAAACAGGGCAAGTCACGCAAGAGCTACGTCGTTTGGGAAGAAAACAACGTGGCTCCGATCGTGGCTTTAGAAATTGTGTCGTGGACACCCGGCGGCGAATACGAGGAGAAAGTCAAGATTTATGCTGACTTGGGCGTGTTGTATTACGTCATTTACAATCCCGACTATTGGCGACGGGACGGGCATCAGCCGTTTGAGGTTTATAAGCTCGTCAACGGCAGCTATCAGTTGCAGATTGGAGAGCCTTACTGGATGCCGGAAATTGGGTTAGGAATTGGGCGGTTTGTGAGATCGTTTGGTCAAATCGAACAAGAAGTTTTGTATTGGTATGACCAAACGGGCGATCGTCACCTTGCAACCGATGAACAAGCAGACCTTGAGCGACGAGAAAACGAGCGACTGAGAGAACGGCTGCGATCGATGGGCATTGACCCAGACGAACAATAGTCAGGTTTTTGGAGTCAGCAAAATTAGCTGCTGCTGTTGCAGAGATCGGACATTCTCCAATTCCAAGGGCACCGCTGATAGGATTTCTGCGATCGTGCGCCGTCCCTGATTTTCGTCACAGGCTTTCATAAACTCAAATTCTGGCTCTGACAGATTCACAATCTGATAGTCGTAGTTAAATAAACAGCGACTCGCCCAACCATCTATGCAGGGGCTGCGCTCAGGAATGGCGTTAAGCAGCGTGTCGTCAGATGACCAATCGGCTAAAGGCAATTCGCCGCGCCCCAAGAAGAATTCGTAGTGAGTGACCGAGGAGGGATCGAGGAGTTCGATCAGGCGATAGCGTTGGCGATCGCTCAATCCTTTTGCCCGTTCAATCAGGTCAGGATTTTTGCCTAACAAGCGATCGAGCGTCCACTGCCGAGGGTTCGAGAAGCCCAAAAACTTTAGCCCAGACGCATCAATAAGTTGAAACAGCGTCTCAATGCTGTAGTCAATCTCTTGAGGATGGACATACATATCGGCAAAGCATTCGTCTCGCTGATTTTCCATTGACCAGCGTTCTTTTTCTCGCTGCACCAGCCGATTATTTTCAGGCAATGTCCCGAAGATCTGACGACCGACTTTTACGCCATCTCGATAGTCGCCTTTTTGAGTTCCTTGCAAGAGGGCGATCGCTTGCTGCATTAATCCAATTTCCCAGCGTCCCAATTCTGCATAGACAAAGATGTGCATGATCCCGCCAGGTGCGAGTGTTGTCGCTAGAGATTGAATGCCGCGAATCGGATCGGGCAAGTGATGCAATACGCCCACGCAGTTGATTAGATCAAATTTGCCAGGAAGCTGGTTGGCATCATAGAGGCTGAGGTGATGAAACTCTGCCCGATCGTTGACCGATCTCTGACATCGCTCTCTCGCAACCGCCAACGCCCCCGAACTCAGATCGATTCCTGTCACCTGCGCGTCAGGATTGAGATGCACCAGATATTCAGTGCCGCAACCCGTGCCGCAGCCTGCATCTAAAATACGGATATCGTGTCGTTTCGGTGCTTGCCCAGTGCAGAAATTGTAGGCGGCTGACCAGTTCCAGCGCCAGTTATAGCCCGGAGGTGGCTCGTCGAGTAATGGCTCTGGTGGAAATGGATAAGTGTTGTAGAGCGCTGCAACCGCCGCACTAATCGCTTGAGGATCTGACATGACAAATCAAAATGACGGTGACTTAGAGATCTAGTGTCTCATTCATAGAGCCTTGAGGTCAGGCAGATTGTTGCTAAATGGTTTAATAAGCGTTAACTTGTCTAAAGAAATGTATCTTTTGAGTGAGGCAATTCAGATGGAAAAGCAAGAAGGCAAAATCGGCTTTACCAGATTCGCTGAGTCATTGAATGGTCGCCTAGCCATGTTAGGAATCGC
>Ga0209512_1001208_pt1 | contig 33527 bp, 35 predicted proteins | sample frozenSSSSmetaG_FD_184142 | JGI IMG/M metagenome (GOLD analysis project Ga0209512, IMG submission 184142) | Glacier valley bacterial and archeal communities from Borup Fiord, Nunavut, Canada, to study Microbial Dark Matter (Phase II) -... | ecosystem: Environmental > Aquatic > Freshwater > Ice >...
GGCGTCATGAAGTATTCTGATCGATTGCGCCCCGCAAGGCCTAGCCGAAGATTATAAACGCAGGCCGCACTCGCCCGCCGTTCTCACGGCACGGGCTCGAAGATCAGCGCGGTCACAACGCTGCGGCCTTCGGCGAGCAGCACGTTGTAGGTTCTGCAGGCGGCGGCCGTGTCCATGGTCTCCACGCCGATGCGGCGCTCGATCAGCGCTCGTATCCACGGCGGCTGCGGAAACCGGATGCGCGTGCCGCTGCCAAACACCACCAGCTCCGGCGCGAGCGCCACCAGGGTTTCGAAGTGCGACGGCGTCAAGTCCGCGAAGCTCGCAACAGGCCACGCCAGCACCGGCCCGCGCCACGGCACGATGACGCTGCTGCGGTGCTCGACACCGTTCACCAGCACGCCGCCCGGGCCGTGGCGGGCAATCGCGTTCTGGCCTTCGATTCGATCAGCTTGGAGTTTCATGGGCGGTCGCTGCTTCAGGTACAGATAAAATTCTAGGTTCTGTGCAGCACAAACACCCGCCGGAGGCCTTTTGAAACCGATCCAGAAGTCGAGCAAGCTCGCCAACGTGGCCTATGACATCCGCGGGCCCGTGCTGGAGAAGGCGCGGCAGATGGAGGAAGAGGGCCACAAGATCATCAAGCTGAACATCGGCAATGTGGCCGAGTTCGGCCTCGAGCCGCCCGACGAGATCGTGCAGGACATGATCCGAAACATTCCGCACGCCGCAGGCTACACCGACAGCAAGGGCCTGTTCGCGCCGCGCAAGGCTGTCGTGCACCGCACCCAGCAGCAGGGTGTGCGCGGCGTGACGCTCGATGACGTGTACCTCGGCAACGGCGCCTCCGAGCTCATCGCCATGAGCATGAGCGCGCTGCTGAACGATGGCGACGAGGTGCTGATCCCCTCGCCCGATTTCCCGCTCTACACCGCGGTGGTCGGCCTCTCGGGCGGCAAGCCGGTGCACTACGTGTGCGACGAAGCTTCGGGCTGGATGCCCGACGTGGCCGACATGGCCGCCAAGGTCACGCCGCGCACGCGCGGCATCGTCGTCATCAACCCCAACAACCCGACCGGCGCGCTCTACCCCGACAGCGTGCTGCTGCAGATCATCGAACTGGCACGCCAGCACCAGCTCGTGATCTTCGCCGACGAGATCTACGACAAGACGCTGTACGACGGCAACAAGCACACCAGCATCGCGTCGCTTGCCGACGACGTGCTCTTCATCACCTACAACGGCCTGTCGAAGAACTACCGCTCCTGCGGCTACCGTGCCGGCTGGCTGGTGGTGTCGGGCGAGAAACGGCACGCACGTGACTACATCGAAGGCCTGAACATGCTGGCCTCGCTGCGGCTGTGTGCGAACACGCCTGGCCAGTTGGCGATCCAGACGGCGCTGGGCGGCTACCAGAGCATCGACGACCTCGTGGCACCCACCGGGCGCCTGTGCCGCCAGCGCGACCTTGCTTACAAGCTGCTGAGCGACATTCCCGGTGTCAGCGTGGTCAAGCCGAAGGCCGCGCTCTACATGTTCCCGAAGCTCGACGCCAAGGTATACCCGATCGCCGACGACCAGCAGTTCGCCTACGAGTTGCTTGCCGAACAAAAGGTGCTCATCGTGCAGGGCACGGGCTTCAACTGGGCCACGCCGGACCACTTCCGCATCGTCTTCCTGCCCAACTCCGACGACCTGACCGAGGCCATCACGCGCATCGCAAAGTTCCTCGAGCACTACCGCAAACGCCACAGCGTCTGACCTCACATGCAACCGATCCAAGTAGGCCTTCTCGGCATCGGCACCGTCGGTGCCGGCACGTTCAACGTGCTCAAGCGCAACCAGGAAGAGATCCAGCGCCGGGCTGGCCGCGAGATCCGCATCACGATGGTGGCCGACCTCGACACGGCACGCGCCAAGGCCATCGTCGGTGACGCCGCCGAAGTCGTGAGCGACGCACGCGCGGTCATCGCGAACCCGGCTATCGACATCGTGATCGAGCTCATCGGCGGCTACGGCATTGCGAAGACGCTCGTGATGGAAGCCATCGCCGCCGGCAAGCACGTGGTCACCGCGAACAAGGCGCTGCTCGCAGTGCACGGCACCGAGATCTTCGCGGCCGCCAGCCAAAAGGGCGTGGTCGTCGCGTTCGAGGCGGCGGTGGCGGGCGGCATTCCGATCATCAAGGCGCTGCGCGAGGGCCTGACCGCAAACCGCATCGAGTGGATCGCCGGCATCATCAACGGCACGACCAACTTCATCCTGTCGGAGATGCGCGCCAAGGGGCTCGACTTCGACGTGGTGCTCAAGGAAGCACAGCGCCTGGGCTACGCCGAAGCCGACCCGACCTTCGACATCGAGGGCGTGGACGCAGCGCACAAGGCGACCATCATGAGCGCCATCGCGTTCGGCACGCCGGTGCAGTTCGACAAGGCCTATGTCGAAGGCATCGCGAAGCTCAGCGCGGTAGACATCCGCTACGCCGAGCAACTGGGCTACCGCATCAAGCTGCTGGGCATCACGAAGCGCAGGCAGGACGGCATCGAGTTGCGTGTGCACCCGACGCTGATTCCGACCAAGCGCCTGATCGCGAACGTCGAAGGCGCGATGAACGCGGTGGTCGTGCACGGCGACGCCGTGGGCAGCACGCTGCATTACGGCAAGGGCGCGGGTGCCGAGCCCACGGCGTCGGCCGTGATCGCCGACCTGGTCGACATCACCCGCCTGCACACAGCCGACCCCGACCACCGCGTGCCGCACCTGGCCTTCCAGCCCGGCGCGATGCAGGCCACGCGCATCCTGCCGATGAGCGAGGTCGTGACCTCGTTCTACCTGCGCCTGCAGGTGGCCGACCAGACCGGCGTGCTCGCACGCATCACCGGCATCCTGGCCGAGGGCGGCATCTCGATCGACGCGGTCTTGCAGCGAGAGTCGGCGGAGGGCGAGTCGCAGACCGACCTGATCATCCTGACGCACGACACGGTCGAGGGCCGCATGAACGACGCCCTCGCGCAAATGCAGGCCTTGCCCACCGTGCTGGCGCCCATCGTGCGCATTCGCAAGGAAGAGCTCAGTTGAAGTACATCAGCACGCGGCGCGCTGAGGGCGACACCAGCGAGCGCAGCTTTTGCGAGATCCTGCTCGAAGGCCTGGCGCCGGACGGCGGCCTGTACCTGCCGACGCACTACCCGCGCATTGCCGACGCCACGCTGACGCGTTGGCGCGGCCTGGCCTACCACGAGCTTGCATTCGAGCTGCTCTCGCTGTTCATCGACGACATCTCGAGTGCCGACCTGCGCGCGCTCGTCGGCAAGACCTACACGAGCGCGGTGTTCGGCACGCCGCAGATCGTGCCCTTGCGCGCGCTCGAACCCGGCGTGTTCCTCGAAGCCCTGTCGAACGGACCGACGCTGGCCTTCAAGGACATGGCGATGCAACTGCTCGGCAACCTGTTCGAGTTCGAATTGGCGCGGCGCGGGCAAACGCTGAACATCCTCGGTGCCACCTCGGGCGACACAGGCAGCGCGGCCGAGTACGCCATGCGTGGCAAGGCCGGCATCAACGTGTTCATGCTCTCGCCGAAAGGCCGCATGAGCCCGTTCCAGCAGGCGCAGATGTTCAGCCTGCAAGACGCGAACATCCACAACATCGCCGTCGAGGGCGTGTTCGACGATTGCCAGGACATCGTCAAGGCCGTGTCGAACGACCTGGCCTTCAAGCGCGCGCACCGCATCGGCACCGTCAACTCGATCAACTGGGCGCGCTTGCTGGCGCAGGTGGTGTACTACTTCGCCGGCTACTTCCAGGCCACCAAGACCAACGACGAACAGGTGAGCTTTGCCGTGCCGTCCGGCAACTTCGGCAACATCTGCGCCGGCCACGTGGCGCGGATGATGGGCCTGCCGATCAGGCAGCTCGTGCTGGCCACGAACGAGAACAACGTGCTCGACGAGTTCGTGCGCACCGGCACCTACCGGGTGCGCGCGAGCAGCGAGACCCGCGAGACATCGAGCCCGTCGATGGACATCTCGAAGGCCTCGAACTTCGAGCGCTTCGTGTTCGACCTGCTCGGCCGTGACGGAGCGCGCACGCGCGAGCTGTTCAAGAACGAGGTCGAGCGCACCGGCTCGTTCACTGTCACCGCTGACGAGTTCGCGCGCATCCCGGGCTACGGCTTCGTTTCGGGTACCAGCACGCATGCCGACCGCGTGGCCACGATCCGCAGCACCTATGAGCGCTTCGCAATCATCATCGACACGCACACCGCCGACGGCCTGAAGGTGGCGCGCGAGCACCTCACTGCCGGCGTGCCGATGATCGTGCTCGAGACCGCGTTGCCGGCCAAGTTCGCCGAGACGATCCAGGAGGCCATCGGCCGCGTGCCCGACCGGCCGGCGTCGATGCAAGGCATCGAAGACCTGCCCAAGCGCTTCACCGTGATGGCGCCGGATGCGTTGGCTGTGAAGCGCTTTATCGAGCAGCGCGTCGAGCAGCGCGTCGAGCGGCCCGACGAGCAGCGCACGTGATGAAAGTCGTGGGCTTTTGCGGCTACTCCGGCGCCGGCAAGACCACGCTGGTGGAACAGCTGACGCAAAGGCTCGCACAGGCCGGGCACCGGGTGTCGGTCATCAAGCATGCGCACCACGACTTCGACATCGATCACGAAGGCAAGGACTCCTGGCGCCACCGCAAGGCCGGCGCCTTCGAGGTGGTGATCGCGTCGAACCGCCGCTTCGCGAAGCTGCGCGAGTACGAAGCCGAGGCCGAGCCCACGCTGCACGACTTGATCGCCGAGTTGACCGATTGCGACTGGGTCCTCGTCGAAGGCTTCAAGCACGCTGCCGTGCCCAAGATCGAGGTCTGGCGCGCGGCCAATGGCAAGCCTGCGCTGTACCCGTTCGATGCCTTTGTTGCCGCCGTGTGCACCGACGCCCCCGGGCAACTGCCCGTGCCCACCGCGCTGCCTGTGCTCGCCCTGGGCGATGCCGGCGCGGTGGCCGCCTACCTCCTGAAAACCTCCGAGCGCTATGACTACAACGCCCCAGAAGCCCCTTGCGCGAGCGCCGATGCTGACGCTGGACGAGGCGCTCGGCCGGCTGCTGGCCGCCGTTCTGCCGCTGCCCTCGGCTGACGCGCAGACGCTCTCGACCTTCGACGCACTCGGCCGGACGCTCGCACGCGCGGTGCGTTCAACGCTCGACGTGCCGCCCGCCGACAACAGCTCGATGGACGGCTACGCCCTTCGTTCCGTCGACGTTCCCGCTGCCGGCACCTTGTTGCCGGTGAGCCAGCGTATTCCGGCCGGGGTGGTGGGCAGCGCCTTGCGGGCCGGCACGGCCGCGCGCATCTTCACCGGGGCGCAGCTGCCGCAAGGTGCCGATGCGGTCGTCATGCAGGAAGAGTGCGAAGCACGGGGCGACACTGTTGCAGTCAACACCATGCCCACCGCCGGCCAATGGGTGCGCCGGCGCGGCGAAGACGTGATGCAGGGCGACGTGGTGCTCGCAGTGGGCACGCGCCTCACGCCGCAGGCGCTGGGCCTGGCCGCCGCAGTCGGCGCGGCTGAGTTGAGCGTGATGCGCCGGCCGCGCGTGGCGCTGTTCTCGACCGGCGACGAACTCGTGATGCCCGGCGAGCCGCTCAGGCCGGGCGCCATCTTCAACTCGAACCGCTTCACCTTGCGTGCGCTGATCCAGGCGATGGGCTGCGACTGCACCGATCTCGGCATCGTTCCCGACCGGCTCGACGCCACGCGCGACGCCTTGCGCCGCGCGGCGGCAGGGCACGACCTGATCGTTACCTCCGGCGGCGTGTCGGTCGGCGAAGAAGACCACCTTCGGCCCGCAGTGCAGGCCGAGGGCCGCATCGACCTGTGGCAGGTCGCCATCAAGCCCGGCAAGCCGCTGGCCTTCGGCGAAGTGAATCGCGGCGATGGCACGGCCGCCTTCATCATCGGCCTGCCCGGCAACCCGGTGTCGAGCTTCGTGACCTTCTTGTTGCTGGTGCGGCCGGTGTTGCTGCGCCTGCTCGGGGCTCCCGCTGCCACGCCGCACCTCATGCCACAAACGACGCCGATGCGCGCCGATTTCGACTGGCCGTGCGCCGACAAGCGCCGCGAGTTCCTGCGTGCCAGGCGCAACCTGCAAGGCGGGCTCGACCTGTTCCCGAACCAGAGTTCGGGCGTGCTCACCTCGGCCGTGTGGGCTGACGGCCTGATCGACAATCCGCCCAGCCAGGCCATACGCGCCGGCGATGTGGTCGCGTTCATCCCGTTCTCGGAACTGCTGTCATGAAACTCACGCTGCGCTACTTCGCGTCGATTCGCGAGGCGCTCGGTCCCTTTGAGGCCGTCGAGGTGTCGGCAGGCTCGACCGTCGGTGCCGTGCGTGATGCACTGATCGCACGCGGCGGTCGCCACGCCGAAGTTCTGGCGCGGGGCAGGGCGCTGCGCTGTGCGTTGAACCAGGTGCTGTGCCTGGAGGCGGCCGTGATCGAAGCCGACGCTGAACTCGCGTTCTTCCCTCCCGTCACCGGTGGCTGACATGGCCGACACGTCCGCTGCCGCTCGCGTCACCGTGCAGACCGAAGACTTCGACCTGGGCCGGGAAGTGGCGGCGCTGCGTGCGGCCGACGCCAGCATCGGCGCGGTCGCCGCGTTCATCGGCACGGTGCGCGACCGCAACGACGGCCTCGGTGTGAGTTCGATGGAACTCGAGCACTACCCGGGCATGACCGAACGCGCCATCGAGGCGATGATCGACGCCGCCATGCAACGCTTCGGCATCTCTGGTGCACGCGTGATCCACCGCGTCGGCCTGCTTCAGCCACTCGACCAGATCATGATGGTGGCGGTCACATCGCCCCACCGTGGCAGCGCCTTCCAGGCCTGCGAGTTCCTGATGGACTACCTGAAGACACAGGCCCCGTTCTGGAAGAAGGAGCAAACGCCCGCCGGTGCGCGCTGGGTCGATGCGCGGGTCAGCGACGACGCGGCATTGGCGCGATGGGGCATGGAATCAGGCAACGCGGCCACATGAGCGGGATGACACTGGCGCAGGCCCTCGCCGTGGCTGCCGGCTCGGCGCTCGGCGGCCTGTTGCGCTGGGTTGCGGCTGTGGCGCTGAACCCGCTGTGGGGCGGCTTCGGGCTGGGCACGCTCGTGGTCAACTGCGTTGGTGGATTCGCGATCGGCGCAGCCATCGTCTGGTTCGCGCGCACGCCCGACGAGGTGCTGCGCCTGTTCGTCATCACCGGGGTGCTGGGTGGTTTCACCACCTTCTCGTCGTTCTCGGCCGAGTCGCTCTCGTTGGTGCAGCGCGGCGAATGGCCGCTGGCGCTGGCGCACTCGCTGGCGCACGTGCTGGGCGCGTTGCTGTGTGCGGGCCTCGGCTTCAAGCTTGGGCGAATGCTGCTGGCTTGATCGCCGTCAAGTCGGGGTTGGCTTGAATTGCCGCATGCTGTGCCTCATCTGGCCAGCATTCGGAGGTTGTACCCATGCGCATCGACAAACTCACCACCAAGTTCCAGGAAGCCCTGGCCGACGCCCAGAGCCTGGCCGTGAACGCAGACAACCCGTACATCGAGCCGGCCCACGTGCTGGCGGCGATGCTGGTGCAGGCCGATGGCCCGAAGGCCTTGTTGTCGCGCGCTGGCGTCAACGTGGCCAAGTTGCAGAGCGCACTGGAGGCCGAACTCGCCAAGTTGCCGACCGTGCAGGGCGGCGAGCCGGTGCAGCCCGGGCGCGACCTCGCGGCGCTGCTGCAGGCCGCCGAGAAGGAAGCCACCAAACGCGGTGACCAGTTCATCGCAAGCGAGATGTTCCTGCTCGCGGCGGCCGACACCAAGACCGCGCTCGGCCCGCTCGTCAAGGAGCATGGCCTGACGCGCAAGGCCCTGGAAGCGGCCATCGAGGCGGTGCGCGGCGGCCAGGGCGTCGACAGCGCCGATGCCGAAGGCCAGCGCGAGGCGCTGAAGAAGTACACGCTCGACCTGACAGAGCGCGCCCGCCTGGGCAAGCTCGACCCGGTGATCGGCCGCGACGACGAGATCCGCCGCGCCATTCAGGTGCTGTCGCGCCGCACCAAGAACAACCCGGTGCTGATCGGCGAGCCGGGGGTCGGCAAGACGGCCATCGTCGAAGGCTTGGCGCAGCGTATCGTCGCAGGCGAGGTGCCCGATTCGCTCAAGAGCAAGCGCGTGCTGGTGCTCGACATGGCGTTGCTGCTGGCCGGCGCCAAGTTCCGCGGCGAGTTCGAGGAGCGACTCAAGAGCGTGCTGAAAGAAGTGGCGCAGGACGAAGGCCAGACGATCGTCTTCATCGACGAGATCCACACCATGGTCGGTGCAGGCAAGGCCGAAGGCGCCATCGACGCGGGCAACATGCTGAAGCCGGCGCTGGCGCGTGGCGAGTTGCACTGCATCGGCGCGACCACGTTGAACGAGTACCGAAAGTACATCGAGAAAGACTCGGCGCTGGAGCGGCGCTTCCAGAAGATCATCGTCGGCGAGCCGACGGTCGAGGCGACCATCGCCATCCTGCGTGGCCTGCAGGAGAAGTACGAAGTCCACCATGGCGTGGAAATCACCGACCCGGCCATCGTGGCCGCAGCCGAGTTGAGCCACCGCTACATCACCGACCGCTTCCTGCCCGACAAGGCGATCGACCTGATCGACGAGGCGGCGGCCAAGGTGAAGATCGAGATCGACTCGAAGCCGGAGGTCATCGACAAGCTCGACCGCCGGCTGATCCAGTTGCAGATCGAGCGCGAAGCGGTGCGGCGGGAGAAGGACGAAGGCTCGCAGAAGCGCTTCGGCCTGATCGAGGAAGAGATCGTCAAGCTGCAGCGCGAGGCCGCTGACTTGGAAGAGATCTGGAAGGCCGAGAAGGCGGCCGCGCAGGGCTCGGCGCACCTGATGGAAGAGATCGACCGCACGCGCTTCCAGATCGAGGAATGGAAGCGCAAGGGCGACTTCAACAAGGTCGCCGAGTTGCAGTACGGCAAGCTGCCCGAGTTGGAAAAGTCACTCAAGGACACGCAGGCGAAAGAGGCGAAGAAGGGTGCGGCCAAGGGCAAGCCGCAGTTGCTGCGCACGATGGTCGGCGCGGAAGAAATTGCCGAGGTGGTGGCGCGCGCCACGGGCATTCCGGTGTCCAAGCTGATGCAGGGCGAGCGCGACAAGCTGCTGCAAATGGAGGCACGCCTGCACGAGCGCGTGGTCGGGCAGGATGAGGCCATCACGGCGGTGGCGAACGCGATCCGACGCTCGCGCTCGGGCCTGTCGGACCCGAACCGGCCGACCGGCTCGTTCCTGTTCCTCGGCCCCACCGGCGTGGGCAAGACCGAGCTGTGCAAGGCGCTCGCATCCTTCCTGTTCGACAGCGAAGACCACCTCGTGCGCATCGACATGAGCGAGTTCATGGAAAAGCATTCGGTCAGCCGCCTGATCGGTGCGCCGCCCGGCTATGTGGGCTACGACGAAGGTGGCCAGCTCACCGAGGCGGTGCGCCGCAAGCCCTACAGCGTGCTGCTGCTCGACGAGGTCGAGAAGGCGCACCCGGATGTCTTCAACGTGCTGTTGCAAGTGCTCGACGATGGCCGCCTGACGGATGGCCAGGGCCGCACCGTGGACTTCAAGAACACGGTGATCGTGATGACCAGCAACCTCGGCTCGCACCAGATCATGCAAATGGCCGGGCAGAGCTACGAGGCCATCCATGACGCCGTGTGGGTCGAGGTGAAGCAGCACTTCCGGCCGGAGTTCCTGAACCGCATCGACGAAGCGGTGGTGTTCCATGCGCTCGACGCGAAGAACATCGAGGCCATCGCGAAGATCCAGCTCAAGGTGCTGGAGGCGCGGCTGGAGAAGATGGAAATGAAGCTCGTGGTCTCATCGCGCGCACTGGCCGAGTTGGCGAAGGCCGGCTTCGACCCGGTGTTCGGTGCGCGGCCGCTCAAGCGCGAGATTCAGCGGCGCATCGAGAACCCGGTGGCCAAGCTGATTCTGGAGGGGCGTTTCGGGCCGAAGGACGTGATCCCGGTCGACTACGACGACGGCGATTTCGGGTTCGAGCGCGTCGTGCACTGAGGCCGCGCCGAGACAGCGCCTGCGCGCTGTCGAGTGGCTGTCGAAGGCCCGGTCGCCTGCAAGCGACCGGGCTGAGGCACGGCACTACCTTGCCGGTGGCCCTTCAAACAACGAGTCCATGCGCAATACTTGCAGGCGCGCGAGCGTCAGGTTGGCGTGCGTCTTGTCGAGCACGGCGTGCAGTGCCAGGCCGGGGTGGCGCGGCACCGCGCGCAGCAACAGGTGGTGCGAGCCGAGCGTGATGGCCGCTTCGGGCAGCGCATGGCCGAGCCCGAGTGTGCGGCTCATGCTGCTCATCGCCGCGAGCAGCGCATTGCCGTGGGTGGCCAAGTCGGCTGCGCCAGGGCTCGCGCCTGCGTGGGTGACCTCCAGGCCAGTGGCCACGTCGAACACGCAGCAGCTGACCATGCCGGTCAATTCGCTCAGCTGGTGTACGTAGCGGTCGAGCAAGCCCGTGGGGGCGGCAGCACGGGTGGCTGCCGATGGCACGGCGGGCATCGGCCGCATCAATAGCGGGTCGGACGGCGCCCGCGCTGGCTTGGCCTGCGCGGCAGGCGCCGGCCAGGTGCTGGCGGCAGCATGGGATGGAGCCGGCCGCGCCGGGCTGCCTTGGTCGCGCACGCGCGCCCAGGTGCCGTTGATGAACCCCCACGCATCGGCTGGCCGCGTGACCTGCGGCGTGGTGCGCACGATCACACTGGTTCCGAGCGCCATCTCGACGCCGTGCGTTGCGAGCGTGCTGCTGGGTGCCAGCGGGAGCAGCAGCAACTGCCGGTTCGGCCACGGCCCGGTGATCATGTGCTCGCGCAGCGGTTTGAGCGCCGAGGCAATGGCGTGGGCGGGCAAGTCGCCCACCATCACCACGCCGAGCCGGCTGAAGCCGAGCAGCATGCGCGCCAGACCGTGGCGCGACGCGGTGTCGGCGTCGGCCTCGGTGCTGTACATGCGCAGAAGGCTGCCGTCGTTGCCCGGCAGCTCGACGAATTCGAGTGTGGCCAGCGCGGTGCCATAGCCCTGCCGGCGAATCGTCAGCTTCTGCACCGCGCGCGAGCTGGCTGCGGCAATCCCGGCCAGCAGCTTGCGCGACGATGCGGTCGCGATGTCGTGCACCGCGATGAACTCGGGGTGCAGGTGCTCGAACTGCTGCTGCATGGCCAGCGCCGGGTCGCACGAGACGAACAACTCGCGCTCGTTGACGCCGGTCAGGCGGCCGATGTCTTGCCGGTCGGGGGCGAGGTAGTCGTCCTTGTCTTGCAGGAACTGCGTGGCCAGCGAGGTCTGCGCCCGGGTGGCGGCCCAGGCATCCGGCGCGTGGCCGGGCTGTACCGACGAATGAAACCCTGGCTTCGTTGAGCTCGTCATCGCGTCAAGTCCGTTGGCAACCCACCACGTGGCAGGCTGGATCGAGTGTAGGCGGCGGCACGCTCTTGCACCGTGTTGTTGCAGCATGTTGGCATGCACGGCGACTCCGGAGAATCCCTATCAGGCGGGTGCGCCATGATCCCGGGCAGCGGCCACGAGCAATTGCACAATAAGCGATGCCGACTTGCCCCTTGTTCTCGCCCGTGGCTGCTTCGCCTTTTCAACCGGCGCTCCGCCTCGATGCTCGACGCTGACGTCGCGCGTCGGCGCTGGTACGCGAGTCAGCGCCTGACGGCCGGCCTGTTGGCGATCTGGTTCTTTGTCACCTTCGGCATCGCCTTCTATGCGCGCGAACTCGGTGGCCGCGTGGGCGGGTGGCCGTTCAGCTTCTGGGTGGCGGCACAGGGCGCGCCGCTCGTCTACGTGGTGCTGACCTGGGCCTACGCACGCTTGGCTCACCGGCTCGACGACACCTTCGGCGCCACCCAGGACGACTGAGGCTTGACTGCCCCGCCCGTCAACCCTGCGGCGGCTGCGTTTCGGCGCAGCCTGGACCGCATCTATCTGCGGTACACGGCTGCATTCATCGCGTTCGTCGCGCTGATCGCCGTGCTCGAACGCCTGGGTTTGCCGCGCCTGTGGATCGGCGTGACCTTCCTGCTGGCCACGGTCGGCCTGTACGCGGGCATCGGCATCGTCAGCCGCACGACGGACGTGGTCGAGTACTACGTGGCGGGGCGCCGCGTACCCGCGTTCTACAACGGCATGGCCACTGCGGCCGACTGGATGTCGGCCGCGTCCTTCATCGGCCTCGCCGGCACCTTGTACCTTCAGGGCTACGGAGGCCTGGCCTATGTGATGGGCTGGACCGGTGGCTACGTTCTGGTGGCGCTGCTGCTGGCGCCGTACCTGCGCAAGTTCGGCCAGTACACCATTCCCGACTTCCTGGCCGAGCGCTACGGCGGCACCGTGCCTCGCCTGGTGGGCGTGTTTGCCGCCATCCTGTGTTCGTTCGTGTATCTGGTGGCGCAGATCTACGGCGTGGGGCTGATCACCACGCAGCTCACCGGGGTCGACTTCGTCATCGGCATCTTTCTCGGTCTGGGCGGCGTGCTGGTGTGTTCGTTCCTCGGCGGCATGCGTGCCGTCACGTGGACGCAGGTGGCGCAATACATCATCCTCGCCATCGCCTACCTCACGCCGGTGGTGTGGCTCTCGATGAAGCAGACCGGCGTACCGGTGCCACAGTTCGTGATCGGCCAGCAACTCGCCAAGATCAGCGAACGCGAACAGCAGTTGCTGGTCGACCCGAAGGAGCTCGAGGTGCGCGCGCTCTTCAAGGCCCGTGCCGACGAGCATTCGAGGCACTTGCAGGACGTGCCGACCGCGCTGGTCGAGCAGCGTGTGGCAGCGCAGCAGCGCGTCGCCGCGCTGAGAGCCGAGAACGCCCCGCTGCGCGACATCCAGCAGGCCGAGAAGGCGCTTGCCGCCGTGCCGAAGAGCGAGGCCCTGGCGCGCGAAGCCTGGCGCGTGGCGCAGGCACGCGATGAGCTGAGCGCCCAGCCGCTGGCCGGCATGCCCCGCCATGCGCAGCAGTTCGCCGGTGACCCGGACGGCACGCCCGCGCAGCAGCAGGCGTTCAGCGAGTCGCGCCGCAACTTCATGGCGCTGGTGTTCTGCCTGATGGTGGGCACGGCGGCATTGCCGCACATCCTGATGCGCAGCTACACCACGCCCTCGGTGAAGGAGGCGCGGGAGTCGGTGGCATGGTCGCTGGTGTTCATCTCGGTCGTGTACCTGACTGCGCCGGCGCTGGCCGTGCTGCTGAAGTTCGAGGTCTTCAACGGGCTCGTGGGCCTGCCGTTCGACCATCTGCCAGGGTGGGTTGCGCGCTGGGCCAAGTCGAACCCGTCGCTGATCTCCGTCACCGACATCAACCACGACGGCATTCTGCAGCTCGGCGAGATCCGCATCAGCGGTGACCTGCTGGTGCTGGCCGCGCCCGAGATCGCCGGGCTGCCCTACGTCATCTCGGGCATGGTGGCGGCCGGCGGGCTGGCGGCGGCGCTGTCCACCGCCGACGGGCTGCTGCTGACGATCTCGAACGCACTGTCGCACGACGTGTACTTCAAGCTGATCGCGCCCGAGGCGTCGCGGGCACGGCGCGTCACGGTGTCGAAGGTTCTGCTGCTGGTCGCAGCGCTCTGCGCGGCAGCGCTCGCCACGCAGAAGCCGACCGACATCCTGTTCCTGGTTACGGCCGCGTTCTCGATCGCCGCATCGGCGCTGTTTCCGGCGCTCGTGATGGGCGTGTTCTGGAGCCGGGCGAACGGCTGGGGCGCGGTGTTCGGCATGGCGTCGGGCCTGGGCGTGACTCTCTACTACATGATCCGCAACGAGGCCTGGTTGCGCAGCCTCTTCGGCGTGACGGCCGTGCCCGACCTGTGGTTCGGCGTGCTGCCTATCTCGGCGGGCGTGTTCGGCGTGCCGGTGGGTTTTGCGGTGGGCGTACTCGTGAGCCTGATGACGCCGGCCCCGAGCCTCGCCGCGCGGGAGTTCGTGCGGCGCCTGCGCTATCCGAAGGCAGATTGAACGGGCTATAATCTTTGGCTTCCCTTGCCACACCCGGGTCTGACGCTTCGGGGTGGCTTTCATGCCAGAGCCGCTTTTGTTCGCATTCCGCGAACAAGCGGGCGGAGCTGGAAACCACAAGGAGTCTCAATGCGTCACTATGAAATCGTGCTCTTGATCCACCCGGATCAAAGCGAACAGGTTCCGGCCATGCTGGAGCGCTACAAGGGTGTGATCACCGCCGGTGGCGGCAAGGTGCACCGCGTCGAAGACTGGGGCCGCCGTCAGATGGCGTACCTGATCCAGAAGCTCGCGAAGGCGCACTACCTGTGCGTCAACATCGAGTGCAGCAAGGAAACCCTTGTCGAGCTGGAAACCGGCTTCCGCTTCAACGACGCCGTGCTGCGCCACCTGACCGTGTTGCAAGACACCGCAATCACGACGCCGTCGGTCATGATGAAATCGGTCGAGCGCGAAGACAACCGCCGTGCTCCGGCACCGCAAGCCCCGGCACAGGAGGCCACGGCCTGAACCGTCTGGTGCTGACCGCGCAGCTCGTGGAGCGCGGCGTGCTGCGCTACACCCCGGCTGGTTTGCCGGCCCTCGATTTGAGCCTCAAGCACGAATCGCAGGTCACGCAAGACGGCCAGTCAAGGCAGGTGTTCTTCGAGATCAAGGCACGCGCCATCGGAGCCATCACGCAGCAAGCTGCATCTCTGGAGTTGGGAAGCACACACGGTTTTGCCGGCTTCCTGGGCTCGGCCCGCAACGGTCGCGGCATCGTCTTCCATGTCACCGAACTCGACTGAAAAGCCCGGGTTCACTGTTCAAAATGAATTTGCCGAGCTTCGGAAGAAGCCGGTTCGCAACGAGGTTTCAATATGCCCCCGCCACGTGGAAAAGGTCGGTTCTCCAAGGACCGCAAACCCAAGCGCAACACCCAGTCCTTGCTGTTCCGTCGCAAGCGCTTTTGCCGCTTCACGGTCACCGGCGTCAAGCAGATCGACTACAAAGATGTCGACACCCTGCGCGACTTCATCGGTGAAAACGGCAAGATCACGCCCGCTCGCCTGACCGGCACGCGCGCATTCTTCCAGCGCCAGCTGACGACGTGCATCAAGCGCGCTCGTTTCCTGGCCATGCTGCCGTACAGCGACCAGCACAAGGTCTGAGGAGCACACCATGCAAATCATCCTGTTGGAAAAGATCGCCAACCTCGGCAACCTGGGCGACGTCGTCAAGGTCAAAGACGGTTACGCCCGCAACTTCCTGATCCCGACGCGTGCGGCTCGCCGCGCCACCGAGTCGGCGATCAAGGAGTTCGAAGTCAAGCGCGCCGAGCTCGAGAAAGCCGCTGCCGACAAGCTGGCTTCGGCCGCTGCGATGGGCGAGAAGATGAGCGGCCGCACCGTTCACATCACGCAGAAGGCGGGCGTCGACGGCCGCCTGTTCGGGTCGGTGACGAATGCTGACATCGCCGATGCGCTGACCCGCATCGACTTCAAGGTGTCGAAGTCGCAAGTGCGCTTGCCCAACGGCCCGTTGAAGGTTGTCGGCGAGCACACCGTGACCGTTGCGCCGCACACCGATGTGGTGGTCGAGGTCAAGGTCGTCGTGATGGGCGAAACCGCCTAAGCGAAAGCGCTTCGCATCGCGGGCCGGGCACGGCCGCACGCATCGAAGGGCCGGTATCGCTGGCCGCACACTCTAAAAGGCCGGCATTGCCGGCCTTTTGTTTTCAGCCGCAAGTTCACCGCATTTCCACAGGGTTGCCCACAGGCGCACCGTGCGCCCGGCCGTATCATTTCTCGAATGTCTGCCACCTTCTCTGCCAACGCCGCTGCCAACTTCTCCGCCAACGAGGGAGGTGCGTTTTCCAGCGCCGGCAGCCGCTCCGACAGCCGACCCGACGACGAAGTCGCGCGCCTGCGCATCCCGCCGCATTCGGTCGAGGCGGAACAGAGCGTGCTCGGGGGGCTGCTGCTCGACAACAGCGCCTGGGACCGCGCCGGTGACCTGCTCACCGACACCGACTTCTACCGCTACGAACACCGCTTCATCTTCGCCGCCATCGGCACGCTGGTGAACGCCACCAAACCGGCCGACGTGATCACGGTGTTCGAGCAGCTGCAAAGCCTCGGCAAGGCCGATGAATGCGGTGGCCTGGTCTACCTGAACGCGCTCGCGCAAAGCGTGCCGAGTGCCGCCAACATGAGGCGCTACGCCGAAATCGTGCGCGAGCGCGCGGTGCTGCGCAAGCTGGTGGCCGCGAGCGACGAGATCGCGACCAGCGCCTTCAACCCGCAAGGCCGGGCGGTCTCTGAAATCCTCGACGAAGCTGAGGGCAAGATCTTTCGCATCGGCGAAGAAGGCTCGCGCTCGCAGCAAGGTTTTCAAAGCATGGATTCGCTCGTCGTGCAGTTGCTCGACCGCGTGACCGAGCTGCACGAGAACGGCGCCGAGGAAGTGACCGGCGTACGCACCGGCTACTTCGATCTCGACCGCATGACCTCGGGCTTTCAGCCCGGCGATCTGATCGTGCTCGCGGCGCGCCCGTCGATGGGCAAGACCGCATTCGCGCTCAACATCGCCGAGCACGTGGCCGTCAGCGAGGGCCTGCCGGTGGTCGTGTTCTCGATGGAAATGGGCGCGGCGCAACTGGCCTTGCGGCTGGTCGGCTCGCTCGGCCGCATCGACCAGCAGCACCTGCGCACCGGCAACCTGAAGGACGACGAGTGGAGCCGCCTGTCCGAAGCCGTGGAGAAGCTCGGCAACGTCAGCATGTTCATCGACGAGAGCCCAGCGCTCACGCCCAGCGAGGTGCGTGCCCGCGCGCGCCGCCAGGCCCGAACCTGCGGCAAGCTCGGCATGATCGTGGTCGACTACCTGCAGCTGATGAGCGGCAGCGGTGGCAGCAGCGACGAGAACCGCGCCACGGTCATCGGCGAGATCTCGCGCGGGTTGAAGTCACTCGCGAAGGAACTGCAGTGCCCGGTGCTCGCGCTGTCGCAGCTGAACCGAAGCGTCGAGACGCGCACCGACAAGCGCCCGATGATGAGCGACCTGCGCGAGTCCGGCGCCATCGAGCAAGACGCCGACGTGATCATGTTCATCTACCGCGACGACTACTACACCAAGGAAGCGAGCAAGGAGCCCGGCATCGCCGAGATCATCATCGGCAAACAACGCAACGGGCCCACGGGCACGGTCAAGCTGTTCTTCAACAAGCCGTTGACCAAGTTCGACAACCTCGCGCCGGGCAGCGTGGGCAGCAGCGACTACTGATCTTGCGGGCATTCCGCTGGACCCACCGCCGTGCGGTGGCCGCCATGGTGGTCGTCACGCTGATGTGGAGCATCGCCGGCGTCGTCACGCGCCATCTCGACTCGGCGCGCAGCTTCGAGGTCACGTTCTGGCGCAGTGCCTTCACCGTGTTCGCCCTGGCCGTGCTGCTGCCCGCTGTGCGCGGCCCCGTTGCGGCGCTGCGCGCACTGCACGAAGGGGGCAGGGCGCTGTGGTTGTCCGGCGTGTGCTGGAGCGTGATGTTCACCGCATTCATGCTGGCGATCACGCTCACGAGCGTGGCCAACGTGCTGGTGACGATGGCGGTCGCCCCCCTTCTCACCGCGCTGATCGCACGCGTCTTTCTCGGCCACCGGCTGGCAACGCGCACGGGTGTGGCCATTGCAGTGGCGGGCGTGGGCATTGCGTGGATGTACGCGCGCGAGGTGAGTGCTGCCGACTCGCGCCAACTGATCGGCACGATCGTGGCAGCCGCCGTGCCGGTGGCGGCTGCGATCAACTGGGTGCTGATCCAGAGCAGCCGCCACGCTGCGAGCCGGGACCTGCTGCCCGCCGTCTTGATCGGCGCGGTGATCTCGGCTGCGGTGACCTTGCCCTTGTCCTTGCCGTTCGCGGCCTCGGCCCATGACCTGGCGCTGCTGGCCTTGCTCGGCGTGGTGCAGCTCGCCATTCCCTGCCTTCTGTCGGTGGCTGCCGCGCGCCACCTGAGTGCGCCCGAAGCCTCGCTGCTGGCCTTGCTCGAAGTGCTTTTCGGCGTGGCGTGGGTCTGGCTCGATGCGGGCGAAGCCCCGGCTGCCCATGTGATCGGCGGCGGCGCGCTGGTGCTGATCGCGCTCGCCTCGAACGAGTTCATCACGCTGCGCGAGCGTGCCCGCTGAAGCGCAGAAGCAGGGCTTCCCCGGAGCGCGCGAGCGGCACCGCCGCATAGGATCGGCAAATGAAACAACTGCCCGGTCTTGACGCCAGCTTCCTGCATCTCGAGACGGCGCAAATGCCCATGCACGTGGGCGCGCTACACAACTTCGAGCTCCCCGCGCGCTACCGCGGCAACTTCGCCGCCGACATGCGCAAGCACATGGCCACGCGTCTGCCGCTTGCGCCGGCCTTGCGGCAACGGTTGTTGTCGCTGCCGATGAACTTCGCGAACCCGGTCTGGGTGGATGCAGAGCCCGACCTGGCCGAGCACATCGTGCACATCGTGCTGCCCAAAGGCAGCGGGCAGGCAGAGCTCGAAGCGCAGGTCGGTCTGTTGCACTCGGTGCTGCTCGACCGCAGCCGCCCGCTGTGGAAGTTCCACGTGTTCAGCGGCCTCGCAGATGGCCCGAACGGCAGCAGGCGCTTTGCGATGTACACGCAGCTGCACCACGCGGCGGTCGATGGCCAGGCTGCCGTGGCGCTGGGACAGGCCATCCTCGACCTGCAGCCCCACCCGCCCGCGCGTGCCACGGTCGCCGTGCGCGAGGCGCGGCGCCCGTTCGGCATCAGCGCATTGCTGCGCGGTGCGCTGTCGAACCAGTTCGGCCTGGTGGTGGACGCGGTCAAGGCGATTCCGCAGGCCCTGGGCACGCTGTCGCGGATGGCCGCGTCCAAGGCGAGCAGTTCTGCAAGCGCGAGCGCAAACGCAAACGTAACCGTCAGCAACCTTGCCCTGGCGCCGCGCACGCGGCTGAACACCACCGTGTCGGCCACGCGGGCCTTCGCGTCCATCAGCCTGCCGCTCGTCGCGCTCAATGCGACGCGCCGCAAGCACCATGCAAGCCTGAACGACGCGGTGCTGATGATCTGCAGCGGCGCGCTGCGGCGGCACTTCCTGAAGCACGGGCCGCTGCCGCGCAAGCCCATGGTGGCGGCCGTGCCGATCTCGACCCGCGCCAAGGGCGACGCGTCGTCCAACAACCAGGCCACCATGACGGTGGTGAGCCTGGGCACGCACATCGCCGACCCGGCCAAGCGCCTGGCCTACGTGCTGGCCGCCACCGCGTCGATGAAGAACAATATGGGCGCGATGAAGAGCCTGATGCCCACCGACTTTCCCACGCTTGGTGTGCCGTGGCTGATGCAAGGCCTGGGTGCCTTGTATGCGAAGGCGCGTGTGGCCGAGCGGTTGCCGGCCATTGCCAACGTGACCATCTCGAACGTGCCCGGCCCGACCGTGCCGCTCTACATGGCAGGTGCGGCCATGCTGACGAACTACCCGACCTCGATCGTGGTGCATGGCGTGGCGCTGAACATCACCGTGCAAACGTACAACCAGTCCTTGGAATTCGGCCTCATGGCGTGCGGCGAGGCGATGCCCGAGGTGGCCGAACTGGCGCAGCATGTGCAAGCCGCGTTCGACGAATTCCAGGGCCTGGAGGTCGCGGTGGCGGCCCCGATCCAAGCGCCTGCTCCACCGAGAAAAGCGTCTGCGGCCCGGGTCAGCGCGCCGCCGCCTGTCGCCAAGGCGACAGGCGGCGCTAGGGCACGTGCCCCAAAGCGAAAGCGCCTGCCCCGCTAGCATTCGAGCGTTGCAACCCCACCTGCACGGCATGCCCCGATCCAAGCGAGACGAACCGAACGACGACCCGGCACCCGACGACGACATCCGCGCGCCGAACGCGTTCCTGATGATGCTGGAGGGCCGTGCGCCCTGGGAGATGGCGGCGATGCTGGCGGCCCTGCCGTGGCTGCGCCGCCAGCCGCGCGGCGACGGCCACCCGGTGCTCGTGTTCCCCGGCATGGGCGCGAACGACTTCACCACCGCGCCGCTGCGCAACTTCCTCGACAGCCTGGGTTACGTTACCCAATCATGGGGTCAGGGCTTCAACTTCGGCCCGCGCAACGGTGTGCTCACGCAGTGCGCCGCCGATGTGCGTGAAATGGCGCAGAAGCATGGCCAGCCCGTCAGCCTGATCGGCTGGAGCCTGGGCGGGCTTTACGCGCGCGAGATGGCCAAGGAACTGCCCGACGACACGCGCTGCGTCATCACGCTGGGCACGCCGTTCACCGGCCACCCGCGCGCCACCAACGCGTGGCGCGTGTTCGAACTGCTGAGCGGCCAGAGCGCGCACGACCCGGCCATGATCCGGCGCCTGCGCACCACGCCGCCCGTGCCGACCACGTCGATCTACTCCAAGACCGACGGCATCGTGGCCTGGCGCTGCAGCATCAACCCACCCGGGCCGCGCACCGAGAACATCGAGGTGCAGTCGAGCCACTGCGGCATGGGCATGAACCCGCTGGCGCTGTACGCCATCTCCGACCGGCTGGTTCAGCGGTCAAGCGAGTGGCGGGCGTTCGATCCCAATGGCGCTCGCAAGTGGTTCTACCGAACCGACGCGGCCAACACTTGAACCCGCATGCAACTCGCAACCAACGGCATTTCGCTCGAAGTCGAAGACCACGGCCCCGTGCAGGGTGAGCCGCTGCTGCTCGTCATGGGCCTGGGCATGCAGCTCGTGGCCTGGCACGCCGAGTTCGTGGCCAGCCTGGTGGCGCGCGGCTACCGCGTGATCTGCTTCGACAACCGCGACATCGGGCTGAGCCAGCGCTTCGACCACCTCGGCCTGCCCAACCTCGCCGTTGAATCCCTGAAGTTCGCGGTCGGCCTGAAGGTCGCGAGCCCTTACGCGGTGGCCGACATGGCCGACGACGCCGCCGGCGTGCTCGACGCCCTGGGCATTCCTGCCGCGCATGTGTGCGGCGCCTCGATGGGCGGCATGATCGCGCAGCAGATGGCCGTGCGCCACGCGGCCAAGGTGAAGAGCCTGACGCTGATGATGACCAGCAGCGGCTCGCGCCGCCTGCCGGGCCCCACGCTGAAGGTGCGCGGCGCGATGATTTCGCGGCCTGCCGACCCACGGAACATCCAGAGCGTGATCGACCACTATGTGAAGCTGTACCGGCTGATCGGCAGCCCCGCCTACCCTGCCACCGAGGCTTACCTGCAAGAGCGGCTGGGCATGTCGGTGCGGCGCGCCTATCGGCCGCAGGGCACGGCGCGGCAGATGGTCGCCATCGCCGCCGACGGCAACCGCTCGAAGCTGCTGGCCCGCATCAAGGTGCCCACGCACGTCATCCACGGCAGCCAGGACCCGTTGATCCCGGTCGCGGCAGGGCATGACCTGGTGGCGAAGGTCAAGGGCGCCACGATCGACGTGATCGACGGCATGGGCCACGACCTGCCAGTGCCGCTGTGGCCGCGCTTCGTGGCCGGCATCACCAGCGTGGCGCAGCGGGCCTGAGCACCCGATTCAACCACCGATGACTCACGCCACGCTCGCACCCCCGGCGCTTGAACACTTGTGCGACCTGTCGGTGCAGGTGGCGTCGCCCATCGAGGTGGGCGCCGGCCCGACGGGGTGCGCCGCATGGTTCCGGTCCTCGGTGGCGTGGTGTCCGGCCGCCTGCAGGGCCGGTTGCTGGCGGGGGGTGCCGACTACCAGATCATCATCGGTGGCACGCTGGCGCGGCTCGATGCGCGCTACATCATCGAGTTGCCCGACGGCGCGCGTATCTTTGTGCAGAACACGGCCGTGCGCGCCGCGAGCGCAGACATCACCGCCCGCTTGATGCGCGGCGAGCCGGTGCCGCCCGAGGTGGTGTACTTCCGTTGCCAGCCCACGTTCGAAACCGGCGATGCGCGCTGGCAATGGCTGCACGAGCGCCAGTTCATCGGCACCGGCGTGAGACTGCCCGACACCGTGCTGATGAGCTTCTACACCGTCACCTGACCACGCTGTATCCATTCAACGTTTCTACGCGAGACCGCCATGCCTGCCATCGCCCCATTCCACCTCGCCTTCCCGGTCGATGACCTGCCCAAGGCGCGTGCCTTCTATGGTGGCCTGATGGGCTGCGCAGAAGGCCGTTCCAGCAGCGAGTGGATCGACTTCGACTTCTTCGGCCACCAGATCGTCGCCCACCTCGCACCGCCGGTCGCGCGCGGGCACCACAACCCGGTGGATGGCCACGACGTGCCGGTGCCGCATTTCGGCGTGGTGCTGCCGTGGGACGAGTTCCATGCGCTCGCCGGGCGCCTGAAGGCGGCAGGCACCCGCTTCGTGATCGAGCCCTACCTGCGCTTCGAGGGGCAGGTGGGCGAGCAAGCCACGATGTTCTTTCACGACCCCGCAGGCAACGCGCTCGAGTTCAAAGCGTTCCGGGACATTGCGCAACTGTTCGCCAGGTAGTCCGCCAGGCGGGCGCACGACCGAGGCGAACGCCGGTGGTCGATATTGCGCTGCCGCTGGCCATGATCTTGCAGGCCGGTCAACGGCCGAAGGCTGCAACACGTTTATGTGTTGAGCGGTAGCAGCCGGAGCGACGGGCGCAACCGGGTCCCTCATCCAGTACAAGGAATCGAACCATGAAGAAGATCAACCTCCTGTCGGCTTTGGCCATCGTCGCCTTGACCGGCGGCCTCCTGGGCGGCAACGCCTTCGCCCAGACCGGCGCGGCCATGAAGGAAAGCGGCAAGGCCGTTGTCGAAAAGGCGAAGGAAGGCAAGGAAACCGTGCAAGCCGCCGCGACGAAGGAGCCGAAGAAGTCGATGCACAAGGCCAAGGCCAAGGCACACAAGGCAAGGGCAGCCGCGCACGATGCGAAAGCCAAGGCCGCCGGCGACAAGATCGGCAAGTAACCCATCCCGACAAGCGACTTCGGTCGCTTTCTACGAGGCATCGAGCGTTCGCGTTCGATGCCTCGATTGCTTTGTGCCGGCCCACATCGACAAGCGCCGGCGCAGCAAGCGATTGACCAGGCATTGACCTGTGCGCGCTGTGCATCGGCTTGACCTGCGTCAAGGCCCGCACCCCTGGTTCGGCCGACCATGCAGGCAGTCACCGACCCAGCGGAGAAGCCCATGAAGATCCTGTTGCCCGTCGATGGCAGCGCTTACACGAAGCGGATGCTCAGCTACATCGCGGCGCACGACGAATTGCTCGGCCCCGGGCACGAGTACACGCTCTTCACAGTGGTGGTGCGCGTGCCGCCCCACGCGATGCGTTTCGTCGATCACGCCACGCTCGAGGGCTACTACCGCGACGAGGCCGAGCGCGTGTTCCACCCGCTGCGCGAGTTCGCTGCACAGCAGGGCTGGCAGGTGCGTACCGAGTCGGCCACCGGCCACGCTGCCGACGAGATCGCGGCGGTCGCCACGACGGGCCACTATGGCCTGGTCGTGATGGGCACGCACGGCCACTCGGCGCTGGCCGGTGTGGTGCTCGGCTCGATCGCCACCGCCGTTCTGGCCCGTTGCAGCACGCCTGTGCTGCTGATCCGCTGAGCGGAAGACCCCAGCCAACGTTACAAGGGAAAGCCATGTACCAACGGATCCTCGTGCCTGTAGACGGCAGCCCGACGGCTGCGCGCGGCCTGGCCGAGGCCACCGAACTCGGCAAGCTCACGGGTGCAACGCTGCGCCTGATCCACGTTGTCGACGAGCTGTCGTTCGCACTCAGTGCTGCCGAGGGCGCGAGCTTCAGCGGCGAAGTGATCACGGTGCTGCGCGAGGCCGGTGCGGAGATCCTGAGCGCAGCAGCGGGCCGCGTTCGTGCCAGCGGCCTGGCGGTGGACACGGTGTTGAACGACTCGTTCCAGGGCCGCTTGTGCGACCTCGTCATCGCGGAGGGCGCCAGTTGGCGGGCCGACCTCATCGTGCTCGGTACGCATGGTCGGCGCGGCCTGGGCCGGCTGTTCATGGGCAGCGATGCCGAGGCCATCGTGCGCAGCGCGACCGTGCCCGTGCTGCTGCTGCGCAGCGCTTAGTGCGACATCAACACCGGCACCGTCATCGCGCGCAGCAACCCCCGCGTCGCCCCGCCCAGCATGCGCTCGACCCAGCGTGCGTGGCCATAGGCGCCCATCACGACCAGATCGCAACCCAGATCGCCCGCGCGTGCGGCCAAGGCTTCGGTGATGTTGCTGGCGGCCGGCTCGACCGCGACTTCGGCCGACACGCCTTGCCACTGCAACCAGCGCTGCAATGCGTCGAGGCGCTTGTGCAGCGTGCGCTTGTCGCTGCCGCCAGCCTCGTTCCAGCTCACCACGTGCACTTGCCCGGCCCTGCGCAGCAAGGGCAGGGCATCGAGCACTGCACGGGAAGCTTCGCGGCTGTCGTCCCAGGCGACGAGCGCGTTCGTGCACAAGGTGTTCACGCGCGCGGCGAACGGCACGATCAGCGTGGGCCGCGCGCTGAACAGCAGCACCTGTTCCACGATGGCCTGAGACCGCGAATGGTCGGCGTGGGTGGGGTCGGCCTGGGTCAGCACGGTGAGATCGCTGCAATGGGCATGGCCCACGATCGAGGCGGCCTGTTCGGCGTCGTCGACCGCGGCCTCGAACGACTGCAATCCGGCCGCATGGCACTCGTCGCGGAAGTGCCGAGCGGCGCGTTCGGCCTCCCGGCGCAACGTTTCCCAGGCGAACTGCGAATACTCGGCCAGTGCGGTGGCCGCTTGGCCGCTCGCCGGCATCTCGATCATGCCAGTAGGTGCCAAGCCCACGAGGTGACAGTCGAGTTCGGTTGCCAGACGCACCGCGAACTGCGTGCGCGCCGTGCCGTGCGGGCTGTGGTCGAGTGCTACGAGCAGGCTGCGGTAAGTCATGGCGTGTTCCAGTGCAAGGCGCGACTCAAAGCGTGGCCGCGCCGCCAGCGCTGACCTGCGTGCCGGCCTCCCCCTTCAGCATGGCCTCGATGTGATCGAGCGAGCCGATCACCGCGCGGCGGCCGGTGGCGCCAGCGAAGGCACACGCCGCTTCGACCTTCGGCCCCATCGAGCCGGAAGGGAAGGGCGCCGCCGCCAGCGCCGCCGGTGTCACGTGGCCGATGCGGCGCTGCGTGGGCTGGCCGAAGTCGAGGTACACCGCCTCCACATCGGTCGCGATGATGAGCAGCTCGGCGCCGAGCTGGCGCGCGAGCAGGCTGCTGCACGCGTCCTTGTCGATCACGGCCTCCACGCCTTGCATCCTGCCGTGCAGGGCGCCACTGTCGGCCTGGCGCGCCACCGGAATGCCGCCGCCACCGGCCGCGATGACGAGCGCGCCCTGCGCCAGCAACCACTCGATGGGCAACAGGCCCAGCACGCGTTGCGGCGCGGGCGATGCGACCACACGGCGGAACTGCGCGCCGTCCGGCTTCATCGTCCAGCCCTGCTCGCGACCGATGCGCTCGGCCTCGGCCGCGGTGTAGACCGGCCCGATCTGCTTGCTCGGTGCCTGGAAGGCCGCGTCGTTCAAATTGACCTCGATGCGCGTCAGCAGCGTTGCGATCACGCGCGCCGGCATCAGGTTGCCGAGTTCCTGTTCGAGCAGGTAACCGATCATCCCGTCGGTCTGCGCGCCCAGCACGTCGAGCGGGTAGGTTTGGACCGCGGCGTACGCGGCCGACTGCAACGCGAGCAGCCCCACCTGCGGGCCGTTGCCATGCGTGAGCACGAGTTCATTGCGCGGTGCTATGAGCGCGATCTGCGCCGCCGCCCGGCGAATGTTCGCGAGTTGGTTCGCCGCGCTCAAGGGCTCGCCCCGGCGCAGCAATGCATTGCCCCCGAGTGCGACGACGATCTTCATCGCGCCGTCAACCGAGCGTGGCCACGAGAACTGCCTTGATCGTGTGCATGCGGTTCTCGGCCTGGGTAAAGACGATGGACGCGTCGGACTCGAACACCTCGTCCGTCACCTCGATCTCGTTCAGGCCGAACTGCGCGTGCACCTCGCGGCCGACCTCGGTGTCGAGGTTGTGGAAGGCCGGCAGGCAGTGCATGAACTTCGCCCGCGGCTTGCCCGTTGCGCGCATCAATGCGGTGTTGACCTGGTACGGGAGCAACTGGTCGATGCGCTCTTTCCAGACGGTCTGCGCCTCGCCCATCGACACCCACACGTCGGTGTAGACGAAGTCGGCCCGTGCGACGGCCAGCATCGGGTCGGGCTCGATGCGAATGCGTGCGCCGGTGCGCTGCGCAAGCACCAGCATGCGCGCCACCAGCGCGGCCGGTGGCTGCAGTGCGGCGGGCGTGGCAATGCGCACGTCCATGCCCATCTGCACCCCGCCGATCAGCAGCGAGCAGCCCATGTTGAAGCGCGCATCGCCGAGGTAGCAGAACGCCAGTTCGTGGAGCGGCTTCTCGCCGAACTCCTGCATCGTGAGCAAGTCGGCCAGCACCTGCGTCGGGTGCGACTCATCGGTCAGCCCGTTCCACACCGGCACGTGCGAGACACGGGCGATCTCTTCGACCACGCTCTGGTGGAAGCCCCGGTACTCGATGCCGTCGAACATGCGGCCGAGCACGCGCGCCGTGTCTTTCACCGATTCCTTGTGGCCGAGCTGCGAACTGCCTGAATCGAGGTAGGTCACATGCCCGCCCTGGTCGTGCACGGCCACCTCGAACGCACAGCGCGTGCGCGTCGAGGCCTTCTCGAACACCAGCGCGATGTTCTTGCCCTTCAGGCGCGGGTGCTCGTTGCCGGCGGCCTTGCTGCGCTTGAGCTCGGCTGCCAGATCGAGCAGGTAGCGAATGTCGCGCGGCTCGAAGGCTTCGAGGTCGAGCAGGCTGCGGTTGCGAAGGTTGAAGGCCATGGCGTGTTTTCTTTTGCTTTTTTTCGTCGGATTCGGCGGCGTTGTCAGACCGCGTCGCGCTCGATCGGGCAGGTCATGCAATGGCTGCCACCGCGGCCGCGCCCGAGCTCGCTGCCCGGGATGGTGATGACCTCGACCCCGGCCTTGCGCAGCAGCGTGTTGGTGTAGACATTGCGGTTGTAGGCCACCACCGCGCCGGGTGCGAGTGCGAGCAGGTTGTTGCCGTCGTCCCACTGCTCACGCTCGGCCTCGTACGCATCGCCGCCGGTCTGGATGACCCGCAGGCGCTTGATGCCGCAGGCCTGCGCAACCACCTCGACGAACGGCGCCGACTCGCTGCGCACGTCAAGCGCGCCCTCTTGGGTGTCGCTCATGCCGCTCGGCCGCAAGCTGAAGCTTCGGATGTTGTGCACGACCTCGGGGAACACCGTGACCAGATCCACATCGCAGAACGTGAACACCGTGTCCAGGTGCATCGCCCCGCGTGACTTGGGCATCTGCGCTGCAATGATGTGGCTGGCCGCACCTTGCGCGAACAGCTGCCTCGCGACCTGGCTGACGGCCTCCGGCGAGGTTCGCTCGCCCATGCCGATCAACACCACGCCCTTGCCGAGCGGCACCACGTCGCCGCCCTCGAGCGAGGCCATGCCGTGGAAACGGGCGGGGTCGGGGTCGCCCCACCACTCGGTGACCCCGCCTTTGAAGGCAGGGTGGAAGCGGTACACGGCCGTGACCAACAATGTCTCTTGGCGGCGTGCCGGCCAGTACATGGCCCCGAGCATCACGCCGGCACCGACCCAGCAAGACGAGTCGCGCGTGAACAGCGTGTTGGGCAGCGGTGGCAGCACGAAGTCGCCCGGCGTCATGCAGCGCGCCGCGAGGCCTTCCACGTCGAACGGCACTTCGCCACGCAGCAGGCCGCCGATCAGGTGCTCGGCCAGGCGCTGTGGGGCGAGGGTGCGCAGCCAGGGCCTGAGTTGTGCCGCCGCTTCCGGGTCGATGAAGTCGGCGCCGAGCTGGCGGTCGAGCACCCAATCGAAGGCTTCTGCTTCTGCCAGCACGTCGGCCAGCAGGTCGTGCAGTTCGAGCACCGCCACGCCTCGCTCGGCCATCGCGTTGGTGAATACGTGGTGGTCGTTGCGCGCCTGCGAGACCCAGAGCACATCGTCGAACAGCAAGGCCTTGCAGTTGGCCGGCGTGAGCCGCGCCTGCGCCAGGCCGGGCCGGCACACCAGTACCTTGCGCAGCACGCCGACTTCGGAATGAACACCGAGTGTCATCGCGGTCTGCCGATCACAGGGCGAGCTTGCCGGCGTACAGCAGCCAGCCCGCGACAAGCGCCAGCAGCACGAGCGCGGCGAAGACGGCCCATTCGATGGGGCTGAACACCCGCTGGGTGGCCTCGCGCTTGGCCACGATGTAGACCAGCGCACCCGGCGCGTAGAGCAGCGCACTCAGCAGCAGGTACTTCGGCCCGGCGGCGTATAACAGCCAGGCGCAGTAGACAGTGGCGAGCAGCGCGATGGGCATGTCCGAACGGGGCTGCATGGCCGCAGCGGCGCCGCTGCGTGAGTTGAGCAGCACGCCGTAGATCGCGCTGAACAGGTAGGGCAGCAGGATCATGGCGGTCGACAGTGAGATCAACGCCAGGTAAGACGCCTTCGAGAACAGCGTGACGAGCAGGAAGACCTGCACCATGGCGCTCGTGAGCCACATCGCATTGACGGGCACGCCGTGCGCGTTTTGCCGCGCCAGGCCGCGCGGCATCACGCCATCGCCGGCCGGCGTGAACAGCGACTCGGCAGCAAGCAACGTCCACGCCAGGAAGCCGCCACCGACCGAGACGATCAGGCCGACGTAGATCAGCACCGCGCCCCAGGTGCCCACGGCCCGTTCCAGCACGCCGGCCATCGACGGGTTCTTCAAGCCCGCCAGTTCCGGCTGCTTCAGGATGCCCAGCGACAGCAGCGACACCGCCATCAGCAGCACCAGCGTGATGACAAAGCCCGCCACCGTGGCGCGGCCCACGTCTTCGCGCTTCAACGCACGGGCCGAGTAGACGCTCGCGCCCTCGATGCCGATGAACACCCACACCGTGACGAGCATCGTGCTCTTCACCTGGTCGAGCACCGAGCCCAGGGCCGTGTCGCCCCAGAACGCGAGCTTGAAGGTGTCGGCGTTGAAGGCCAGCGCCACCAGCACGATGAACAGGACCAGGGGCGCGACCTTGGCGAGAGTCACGACCGCGTTGAGCACCGCTGCACCCTGAATGCCACGCAGCACCAGCAAGTGCACCCCCCACAGCACGAGCGACGCACCCGCCACCGCAGCGGCGGTGTTGCCTTCGCCGAACGCGGGGTAGAAGTAGCCGAGCGCGCCGAACGCTGCGACCAGGTAGCCCACGTTGCCGATCCACGCGCTGACCCAGTAACCCCAGGCCGAGTTGAAGCCCACGTAGTCGCCTGCGGCAGCGCGCGCATACGCATACACGCCGTTGTTCAACTCCGGCTGGCGCAGCGCGAGCCGCTGGTACAGCAGCGCCAGGCTCAGCATGCCCACGCCGGTGATGCCCCAGCCGATCAGGATGGCCCCGGCGCCCGCTCCGGCCGCCATGTTCTGCGGCAGGCCGAAGATGCCGCTGCCGATGATCGAGCCGACCACCAGCGCGGTGAGCAGGCCGAAGCCCAGCTTGCGCTCGGTGGTGGTGGCTGCGGCGGGCACGGTGGCTGGCGGTGTCGTCTTCGCAGTGATCGATGGGGTGAAGGTGCTCATGGGTGTTTCCCTCTCAAGCGGCGCGCGCTAGCGGGCACTGTAGACAGCCGGGTGGGAACGCCCTTGATGGGCATCAAGTCAGCAGCAGAACTATGTGAGCGCTCCGAAGTCGGTCCGGCGTTCGAGCGTCGAGTTCGGGAAGCCGATGGTGAACACGCAGCCCACATCCGGGAGGTTTGTGCCCGACAAGGCGCCGCCCATCGACTCGACGTTCTGACGTGCAATCGCGAGGCCCAGGCCGGGCCCCGTGCGGTCGGGGCTCAAGCGAACGGACAGCGTGGCTATGGCCTTTGCATAGCTCGCAGGCAGCACCCCGCACCGGTCTTCGACGTCGATGAGCAGAAGATCGTCGACTTCATAGGTGATCAAGTTCACGTTGGTGTGGCGGTGCGTGAACCGGAACGGATTGCTCAGCAGGTTCCCGAGCGCGCTCATCAGCAAGCCCCGGTTGGCGTCGACGCGAAGCGCCAGGCCCACGGGCGCCACGATCAGCACGCAGCCGCGCACGTCGGCTTCCAGCTGGGCGGCGGTTCGGGCGTCTTCGATGAGGGCGGCGAGCGAGAAGACGGTCCGCAGAACGGGCGCGCCGCTGACCGCGTGCACTTCAGCGAGGGACGAGTCGACGAGGCTGCGCATCGAGGCCAGGCTTCGTTTGAGCAAGGAGCCGGTGGCGCCGGTCAACGTCAGCCCGCCGAGTTCCAGGGCGCGCACCGACAGGTTCGCCATCTGCAGCGTGTCGCGCAGTTCATGGACAAGCACGCCGAGCCGCTCGTTCGCCTCCGAGCTCACACGGTCAGCCACCTCCGAATCGCGTTGCGCGCAAAACGCCGACACCGCATCGGCGATGGCGTTGTCCAGGCACCGGTTCAGGGTCCGGAACTCGTCGACCTGGAAAGGCGCGTCGCGCTCGTGTGCCAGCTCGGGGATGGCCTGGCACAGGTCGCCGTAGTGGTGAACCACCTGGTCGACCGTGAAGCCGAGCGCGAGCAAGGCCTTGCCGTGCGCCGCAGCCGCCACGCCGATTTCCGACAGCGCCAGTGCATCGCCACCCGAGGGGCCGGACAGCAGCACGGCAACATCGGCAATGCCTGCCTCTTCCATGATGAGCGTGCGTATGAGCTGGTCCAGAAACAACGGCACGCCGTTGCGAAGCTGTTCGTCCGTTGCACTGCGGTTGCGTCGTTTGGAGACTTTCGCCTTGCATCGCGCGATCAGCTCGTCGCGGTTGTTGGACAGGAAGGCGTGCATCGAGGGCGAGTTCCAGACAGGATGGTCGCTGGAGTACTCCCGGCCGGCCGATGTCAGTCTGGCCCATCGGTGACGCTGCGTCTGTCTGTTGTCCCTTATAGCGGCTCAGGCAGTGCACGACTAAAAACTCAATCGTCGTCGCCTGCGCTCGCATCATCAAAGTCGAGCGGGCACCAGAACAAGCAGCGCGCCTCAAAGCGACCCTCGGCAGAAGCGTTGCAATCGCACGCCAGTAACTCGTCGAGGTCGTTGCCGCCCCAGTGCCGTGCGCTGGCCACGCCGGCCTGCTCGGCCGAGGCGGCGTTGGCCGCGAGAGGCTGCCCCGGGCGGGCCTCGCAGAACACCATCAGCACCGCCGTTGCAAGCGCGCCCGCAGTGATGGCCAGCAGGGTTCGCATGGTCGGTGTGGCGGGTGTAATGCGGCGGGGGCGGTCAGACAAAGCCGAGGTTGCGCTTCGACACGTCCCAGGTCTTCAGGTTGGGCAGCACGTCGAGCAGGTCGGTGTCGCTCACGCCAAACCACTTGCCGAGCGTGGCGGCGTACTGGTCGACCGAGGTGCTGGGCAGCAGCCGGCCCTGGCCCACGTTGTCGTTGTCGTCGTTGGCCACGCTCGGCGCGACGCCGTAGTAGCGGCCCCCGTTGACCGCGCCGCCGAGCATGAAGTGCATGCTGCCCCAGCCGTGATCGGAGCCGTCGTTGGCGGTGAGCGTGCGGCCGAAGTCGGATGCGGTGAACGCTGTCACCTGCTTGTCGACCTTGAGCTCGACCATCGCCGCCTGAAACGCGGCCATCGCGTCGGCCACGGCGGTCAGCAACGGCGGGTGGTCGGTCTTCAGGCCGTCATGCGTGTCGAAGCCGCCCAGTGCCACGAAGAACACCTGCCGCTTGACCTTGATCGCATCAGCCGTCGAGATCATTCTCGCGACCATCTTCAGCTGGGCTGCCAGCGTGTTGTCGGTCGGGAAAACGGTGGCAATCGCCGGCCCCGATGCGAGCGCACTGCCGAGCACGGCGCCGGATTTCAACGCGCGGTCGGTGATGACGTTGTATTCCTTCTCGAGCACCTGGCTGCGCTCGGCGGTGATGAGCTTGACGAGCGCATCGGCACAGCTTTGCGACCCGAACAGCGGGTTGCCTGGGCCGGCCGCCAGCACCACCGGGCCGGCCGTAGACACCTGGTACTGCACTGCCGACTGCCCCGACAGGAACACCGCGTTGCCGGTGACGTTCACGCATGTGAAGACCGAGCTGCCAACGTTGCCACCCATCAGCTTGTCACCCATGCGACCGCCCCAGCCTGCGCTGGCGCCTTCGGGTTGGGCGGCCGATTGCCAGTACGACTGCTGGTCGTTGTGCGAGAACAGCTTGGGCGGCAGGTCGAGCGACTTGCCGGTGAAGTCGCTCTTGAACGTCGGCCGGGTCAGCGTGCCCACATTGAGCAGGACGCCGAGCTTCTTGTCGGTAGCGAACAGCTTGAACAGCGGGCTCAGCTCGGGGGCCAGCGCGTACTGCCGGCCGCCGGGCAGCGCGACGGTGGGGTCGAGCCGGAACGGGTCCAGCTCGCTGCGCAGGTAGGCCACGGCCGGGCGCATGCGGTAGTAGGCGTCGTAGCTCGCCTGGTCGTAAGGCACGAGCGTGTTGGCATAGTCGTTGCCGCCGTAGAGGAAGACGCAGACGAGCGCCTTGTAGTCGGTGGCGGTGGCGGCTGCGGCCTCGCTCATGGCGGCCAGGTTCAGCGCCCACGGCGCGGCCGCGCCGGCCATCGACAGAACCGAGGCGCGTTGCAGGAAGGCGCGGCGTGACGTTGCTTGGGTCATGGCTGATCCTTCACTTCTGGACGATGAACTCGGGCGCCGCGAGCACGAGCAGCAGCGCGGCATTGATGCGGTTGCGCCGCGCGGTGTCGTCGCCCTTGGGCATGGTCTGCACGGCGGCGGTGAGGTCTTTGAGGGTTGTATCGGCCGGCAGCGCACCGGCCGCCAGCACGAGGTTGATCTCGGCGAGAAGGGCTGCAGCGTCGTCGGCCAAAGGCATCAGGCTGCTGTAGTCGGGCGTGAGGTCACCGATGCCGCCCGCCACCGCGCGCTTTATGAAATTCAGGTAGCCGATCACCGACGATTCGTTGGTGATCTGGAACTCGGGTGCGACCCACGATGCGGCTGCGATGCTGGTGTTGGGCGGCACGTAGCCAGGGCGGAAGAAGTTGAACACCGACGCCGAACGCAGCGGGCTTTGCCCCAGCGCGGTGGCCGGGTTGGTAGTGTCTCCCACCTTCCATGCGTTGCTCGGCGAGGCGACGTTGTACGCACGCGCCCACGCACTGAAGCGCAGCATCGGCTCGCGCAACTTGCCACTGCGTGCCACACCCGAGGCGCCCGCTGTCACACTGCGCGCCTCATCGTCGAGCAGCAGCGCGCGCAGCACGGCGCGGAGGTTGCCGCGCCGGGTCAGTGCGGTGCCGGTGGCGGAGCCGTCGTCGTTGAAGACGGTGGCCACGCGCTTCACGTACGCCGAACTCGGGTTGCTGGTGACGAGGCGCTGGATCAGCTGCCGGCTGATGAACGGCCCGACGTTCGGGTGCGCGAAGAACTGGTCCAGCGCCAGCGTCAGGCTCGCTTCGCCGGGGGTGCC
>Ga0209512_1001218_pt1 | contig 33225 bp, 39 predicted proteins | sample frozenSSSSmetaG_FD_184142 | JGI IMG/M metagenome (GOLD analysis project Ga0209512, IMG submission 184142) | Glacier valley bacterial and archeal communities from Borup Fiord, Nunavut, Canada, to study Microbial Dark Matter (Phase II) -... | ecosystem: Environmental > Aquatic > Freshwater > Ice >...
TCGTCGTTCGTCGTTACGTCGTGGTTTCCCTCCGGAGGACGGACTCGTTCGAAAATAGGGGTAATTCGAGTTCTCGAGACGACGGAGCAATACACTGTCAGAGGAAGGTTACCGGGCTCATAACTCTCAGTTGGACGGCCGGCAGATGATTCACCGGAGCTCTCACCAACTGATATATCAATGGATAGCTTCAATGAGTGTATATTGTCTAGAGAGCAACCTCCTGAGCCAGCGCTAGGATGTTGCACTCACTGAGTAAACTAAGCCTAAATAGTGCTATATGAGAGAGTGCTATATGATAATATCGAACACGTGACATGAACAGCTTCAATTCCAACTGAGAGAGAACGTAGAGACATCAGTGTGAGTTGCACCACAGTGAGGCTTGCATTTGCTAATCTTTTAATGATGTAGACTCCCCCCGCAGGAACACTCAAACATCATTAAGGCGAAGGGCGTCCTCGAGGCGTAGGGCTCGAACACTATCAAGGCGAAGGACTCAATATTCACACTAATGATTAGAAGCGCAACGTCTCTTCCTTCGAGCGCGCTTGTCGATACACGATCGCCTTAGCTAATCTTCACATGTGCTAGCATAACTACGGCAAGTGGGCCCTTCATCTTGTTTTAGGGCGCCTAGGCCCCGCTGCACACAAGGTCCCCCAGAACTATCCCCACGGACTAGAAGTGATACCGGCTCAACCTAAGCGGATTCCCTCAGATTCGAATCCTTCAGGCCCTAGCCGGTGACGAGTTACTAAGAAAGGTCGCTTAACACCTCTGCGAGGAGGGCTTGCTAGGACTAGCATTGTGGAGACTTCCCGAGAGAGCAGCTGTGCTTGAATTCCTCATGGATGAGAGACTCAGCGCAGCGGCCACGCAATCGGTCCAGGGATCCACAGGAGTCTCGGATTCGATGAAGAGCCCTGCTTCTTCTTAGGCGCTTGTTCGCCTGTGGAGTGCTAAGGTTCGCCTTTGAGCCAAAGCGGTAGCGCGTCAACTATGGCCTCGATCTCTCACGCACGATGCTTTCCGCCATACCGTGCAAAGGACAACCCCGCGGCGCGTGCCGAGTTCAACATCCTAATGCGACAATGGTCCTAACCTGCCTTTCCTATTATTACGGCAGGTCTCTTAGATCAACAAATCTATGCGAGCTTCAAAGCATTGCTTTAGTCCGATCAAGCCTAAGAAGGATACGAACGTTAGGTGGGAGATGCTCTAGGCTTGCTAGAGCCGTTCAGGTACATAACAGGAATCAACCTCAGCAATAAGGGACGGTGCGCGAGAGAAGTTTTCCCCCACTACGGTTCATCAACTTCTATTTGTCAGCTGTCGTGTTCCTAACGGAGATGAAGGAGTTCCCTGACAGAATTTCGTCGTCAGGCTAGGATATCGCGCGAGATAAAGCGCACCTAATTATAGGGTTTAGCAGGACGAATGACAGCAGATAGGTTCTACCATTATCTGCTAGTTGACGCGATCTGCCGGCACAGCTCTCAAGGAACGCTAAGGTGTTAGATTGCTTATTGTGGCCCAAAAACACCTTACCCCTCGACAGTAGGAGGTGGATTCAAAGCAATCGGTTCACATCTCCCAATTCCGTAACTGTCCGTCTGTCTGTGCCTTCCTCCTGAATTCTATTTACATTGCCGTGCACTCACTCATGTACCCCTGTCATGCCCGGCGACAAGATCAAGATGGTGATGTCATGCTAGTGCATTTTGGATGCCTGCAAACTACCATCGCCAAGCCTGCCGAAAATTCTAGGAGATGAGTGATGTGGAGACGAATGGCTGACCCAAATGGTTTGGGAGAGCGAGAGGTGATCCGGCATGTTGAGGAATGTTATGGAATACCGCTCACCTATCAACAGGAGACAGGACGACTTAACCTCCTCAGCCCTACCAGAGTTGCCAGCGCTGCCAACAAGTCAAAGATGGCGACATCATCAAGTCTACAACTTCCTTCTCCCACTTTCACGTACTTCATCGACTAACGCTGACAGTCTTCCCCTTCACGTCCGTGAAGTCCCAGCGCGCGGGGAAATGTGCCAGGGGTGGGTAGTCATGCTACCGCACAGGCCTTCTGTTGAGGTACCGGCCGGGGAGGGATTGGTATGAGGTAGGTCGAGGAAGGGAAGTAGATGCTTGGACGTTTCATGTTTAGTTGAAGACAGAGAGTAATCGTGAATGAGGCTTTGCAATCGCGATTATCTTTCGAACCGACTCTGAAACGCCTAGAGATGTTTCTTAAATAAAGTCCCATTCGTGGACCGCGGTTGCATTCAGGTTATGTCACAGTGGATATGTGCTCCTCTATAGAGCCATTAGTTTTTAATGGCCGAAATTGTGTAATTAGATACATACATACGTGCTCTATCCACCTGCCCCGGCGAGCCGACCCACTAGCTACGTTACGGTGGCTTCAAAATAAACGCCACATCCCCGCATTCCAGAGGCAGAACAAGTTCGAATTAGCGGGATCTAATTGGATGGAGTCGGTCAGATCCGCGGTCTGGCGGCACCCTCAGTACAACGACTGACGAGTGACGATTAACTTTCATGTGCGTCTTTGCATAAACCTCGGTCCGCTGGGAGACGCTCTAGGCCCCTTTCACACTCCCCCCGCGTTCCCCTCTCTTTCTCGCTTGTGCTTTCTCTGTTTCTCTCTCTTCTCAAGTACTATTTATGTGGACTTTATCCACTTGATGGGACATTCCAGGCCGTACCATATTCTATACTATACTCCCAACTGACACAAACAAACAGGTATGGGGATTTCATGGACAACTCTTAGCCCGCTCTGGGCCCTTGTGGCTTTTATCATCTATAGGGTTGTAGCTTCTGTCGTTACTTCTCAGCGTAATGCTATGAGAGCTCGCGATCTCAAGTGCCAAGATCCACCAACCTTGAAGTCGACTCTGCCATTCGGCCTCGACCTTCTCAAGCGTGCTCTGGCAGCCGACAAAGAGAAGTTGTTTCCCGATGAAATTATTCAGCGTTATTCTGAGGCAGGTGCGACCACGTACCTCTATTCGACCATGGGAGCAACTATGCTTTCCACAGCAGGTTAGTACTTTCAAGTGCCGTGGGACCCTTATGGTAATGTCCCAGCTAATGGGGTGTTTAGATGAGAAGAACATTCAGGCCATACTAGCTACACAGTTCAAGGACTTCGACATCGGCCCAGTACGAAGAGGAAATTTCTTCCCTTTGCTTGGAAATGGAATCTTTACTCAGGATGGAAAGGAGTGGGAACACTCTCGAGCAATGATGCGACCTCAGTTCGCACGGGACCAAGTCTCTGATCTCGACTTGGAGGAACAACATGTGCAGAACCTCATGAAGGCAATCACTCCAGGGAATTATGGCTGGACAGGTGTGATAGATCTCCAAGTTCTCTTCTTCCGCCTTACCTTGGATTCGGCTACAGAGTTCCTCTTCGGCGAATCGGTCGACAGCCAACTCGTCGACCTTCCTGGTTACGAGAAACCTACTGACGTTGACCCATGTCATGATGAGAAGATCTTCGCCAATGCGTTTGACAAGGGGCAAATGGCCCTAGCCACTCGTGCCCGTCTCCAAGACAAATTCTGGCTATTTCGTTCCAAGGATTTCGACAAATCCTGTCAACAATGCCACGCCTTCATTGACCACTTTGTCCGCCTCGCTCTATCTAAAGAGCACCGCGAGAAGGAATTGGAAAAGGGACAAGACAAGGAAAAATACATTTTCCTTGAAGCCCTTGCCGCTCAGACCCAAGACCCCATTGAGCTTCGCTCCCAACTTCTACATATCCTACTAGCTGGCCGGGACACGACTGCCTCGTTGCTCGGCTGGCTTTTCCTCTACTTGTCTCGAGATCCGCAACGATACGCCAAACTCCGCAAGATCGTTCTCGAGAATTTCGGGAGCTTTGAAGACCCTTCTGAGATTACATTTGCCAAATTGAAATCCTGTCAATACTTGCAACATTGTAACAATGAGGCATTGAGATTGAACCCGGTTGTGCCTGTCAACTCGAGAACGGCGAATAAAGACACTACCCTACCCAGAGGTGGAGGACCAGATGGGAAGAGTCCTATTTTCGTTCCAAAGGGGAGACAGGTTGATTATAGTGTCCATGCTATGCATCATAGGAAGGACATCTGGGGCGAGGATGCTGAGGAGTTTAAACCCGAGAGATGGGAGAAACGGAGGGTAGGATGGGAATTTTTGCCGGCAAGTTTATCCAAGTCTCTTCATCAATTTCCGTTGCTCCTCTTACCCCTCAAATACTCTCTCTCGGTACTCTGGACTAATTCTATACTTTTCAGTTCAACGGCGGACCCCGGATCTGCATCGGGCAACAATTCGCCCTCACCGAAGCTTCATATGTAACTGTACGCTTACTGCAGCGATTCGATAAGATGGAGAATCTGGAGATAGATCCGATCGTGAGGCACAATTTGACATTGACGAGCTGTAGTGCAAATGGGGTGAAGGTTAAGATGCATGCTGCTACAACGTAGATTTATTATGGAAAGGCGTTGGCACGGCTGTTGGATGGTGGGTGGTTCTCTTTGCGGGATATGGTGTGAGAGTTTAGCGGGGTTTAGCACTTATGGAGAGACAGCAGGAAATGTTATTAATGTCTACGATACTGGATATAAATTTACAAACGTATCTTCTCCTAGCATTGTAGTCTCTAACACTAGTGCTATAATGTTGGGCCTCCCCTCAATGTAAATAACCCCCGCGACACCATGAAATAGCCACAAAAATAGCATCGACATGTGCAAGGTACTGACTGTATATACTCTATCGCACGCAGGGTTGTGGGAAAGATCCCCTCCAGCCCCATCCCTGCCGTCTCGTAAAATCTAGCCAACTTCCTTCTCGTCTAGACGTTCTTCGGGCTCAGCCCAAATCTATTGAAGAGATGGCTCCAGCTGCGCGAATTCGTAGTTTAGGGGGAGCCTGTCCCACTTATCTAACACATCCTGGGCACCATTATACATGCAAACAACGATGTTGGTCGTGAAGACCTGAGCGACCTTCTCGAGCAGGTATACTAGGATCATTATGTGGTCTATTGAAGGCACCAGAATGCCGTCAATCCCGACGAGCTGTTCTAGAGCCAGGAAAGCTATAAATAAGAATGATAGGTAGCCACCACTCCAAGCCACTGAACGCAACTACTTAATCATAACGCTGAAATGCGTATATAGGAGGCAATTGATTTTAATGCCTAAAATCCTACTAGAAAGAGGGTTACTATAAGCTAGATATTCTATGTTAATGATTCAACCCTCCGCAGGCGAAGGCAAAGACGGCGATAGAGAGCGATGACACCCCTTAAGCGTAGAAGTGATAATAAGATCCTCACTAATGCCTAAAATGAGGCAATTCAACGATATGATATAGATTTATTTAGTTACGATGTATATATTCATTTTCATTAATAGTATTTCTATAGATTTCATAGTATAAATGGCATCTGCCGACGTGTCTCACTTTGCTTGGACGTCTCACTTTGCTTGGACCAACCACCTCCAACGATTATCCAGCATCGTTTCCATTCCAATCACAACGCAGAAAACTGCATTGCAGATTGCCCAAACAATCACCATCACCCACTACAATACACCAACTGATGCCCAGCGCGCCGCGGGTGCTGTCGTTCGTGAGCACGGCGTCTGGCCGGAGGAGAACGAACTGTGCCGGCTGGTTTTGGCGGTCCGTCGCGGCTCTGGTGGATATGGTGAGGGAGGGGGAGGGGATGGTAAACGGGGAGGTTGGCGCGAGGTTCGAGGTTCCGACGGACACCCGTACGCTTGAGGACGCGCAGGGGCTTTTGGTAAAACTTTAATGTTTGAGACAGTGTAGTCAACAGTTAGCCAGTTAACCAGTTCAACTACTTCGTACTAGTTAGTCAGTTTAAGATCTCACAGTTCTTAGCAGTTAGTTATACAGTTTTAAACTAATACTTTAACGGCCCTTAAACTATGACACTAGTAGTTTAAACTAACAAACCGTTAGTCTACAGAGCCTTAGTTTATCACTTTTAGAGGCTAGACGACGTACGTATTCATCCAAAGCGTTTTCTCATATAGTGGATTTCCTTCGCATTTTAACCACCGTTATTTCGCGCCTTCGTCGCCAACCTCGATGTTCCAGACGACTTCTCCGCTCTTCTCCGGATTTCTTCCATGAATGCCATGCGATCAGAACAGATCCCCATCTCTAGACCCAGAACTTTCGCCCCCATTACCAGGCCCTGCACCCACCAGAAACGAGGCGAGCGAAAATGAGAATGAAAATGAAAATGAAAGTGCCGTAAATCCTTCAATTCATAAGCTTATCATCAATCTCAATCTACACACACACAATCCCACTTCCTCCCCCCTCCCCTTCTCTCTCTCGCCCATCCTCCCAATTACCTCCTCCCCTCTCCCCTCCCCGCACCAGACAAAACCTCCACACGTGTAAGAAAACGAACAGTCAGATAGGTATCTGCTCAAATGCCAATGAATGCTCCACGCTGCGATAATATCGCCCGTTATTACCCGCTCGCCAACATACATGTGCTCCGATATCGAAGCAGACAAAGCACCCCGGCCCCCCTCCCTTCCCCCCTTTCTCCCCCTCCTTCGATTCCAAAATGACAAAAAAAAATTAAAGATAGGGGAGACATTCATTCGTGAGCGACGGTGATGGACTCGAAGTGATCAAGACAACGACAACAACAACAAAAAGGAAAGGCCTGTCGAAGGTGTAGCGGAATGACGTGCGGTCGTGTCTGCTTTCTCTCCCCCTGTTTCTCTCTCCCTTCCCAAAACCCGCCCTGCCGACTTTTCCCACGGCGACTCTATTCGGTTCTACTCTGTCGGCTCACCGCCCCCGGCCGTCCCCCCGGCGCAGGCGTATACGCCCGCGGCGTGCTCTGCGAATTGCGGCCCCTCTTCGAGCTGTTCGGCGTATGCGACAGATGACCCACGTCATGTTTGCCTATCCCAACGCATTAGCACGTCCCTCTCAACCAGCTTACCGCCACTTCGGACCCCGGGGACGAAAATAAAAGGAAACTCACCATCACAGCACGCCCTCACATTCTCCAGCCGATCACTCTCCCGATCCTGCTTCTCAATCATCTCTCTCAGATCCTCCGCGCTATCATGCACCTCACTCGCCTCGTAAATGCTGTCCTTCGCATTCTCCTTCCCTCCACTCAGCCTGCTCCGCCGACTGCCATACACATCCGGCCTCAGATAACTGCTCAGCCTCGAGACCATCGACGTCCTCGACGCCGCCGTACCCACCAGCGTAGGCCGATCCATCATGCCCCTCGCGGGCGACTCATTGTGCGTCGTCCGACTATTGTACGAGCTCAGCGATGCGGCGCCCGCACCAGCGCGCTGCGTTGACCTATAGCCCGGATTAAACTCGTCGACGTCCTGGCGCGTCAGTGCGCCCGCGACATCCTCATCGGCCATGTCGTCGGTGCGCAGCAGCAGGTAAGAGAGCGCGTTGAACCACGTCTCATGTCGCTGGCCCGTCTGCGCCGTGAACTTAACCGCGCGTCCTGGCGTTAGGACAACAAGACTCTTGCGATGCAGCCCGGGCGGCATGGGATTATCATCCGTGACGACGCGCACGGCTTCGATGGCCACGCTCTTGGCTTTGAGCTCGGCGCGCCCCGCGGTCGACGGGTCGCGGTCGCTCCAGTAGAGGGTGCGCGTGTATGGGTGGACCCAGAAGTAGCGGCGGTGGCGGGTGTCGGACATCTCGCTGCGGCCGGGTTTGCGCGTGTACTTCCAGAGGTATTCGCCGATCATAGTCTGCGTGATGGCTTGGATCATGCGCGGATCGGTGCCGGAGCCCAGGCCGGAGAGGTCAGCGGGGCCGTTGCTGAGGTTGAAGCGGGTGTTGACCTCTGAGGCGAAGGATGTAACTGATGATGCGCGAGATCTGACAGGGTTCGTGGTGAATATATCCGCACTCCCGCCTTGATGTTTCGCGCGTGGAGTGGTACCATTCTTTGGACTAGCAGGACCTTGAGAACTTGGAGTTCTGGGACGGAACTGTGGGTTGGGATTCTTATAGGCGGATGCTGGCAGAAGAGGAGGACCCATGAGGCCAGGCTGATTGCTGGAGGAAGACCCAACGCGTTGAGCCGCAGCAGCAATGACTTGTTGATGGTTGGGTGGCAGTGGAGGGCGGGAGTTCAGAGAAGATCGGCGGTTGCTACTAGAGCTATCAGGCCGCTTTACAGACACGGTATCATGCTCGAAGTCTGGGTCCGGCCTACGTGGATGCCGGACAACGCTTGAAATGCTCTCCTGAGATTTTCGGACACGGAGAGCTAGAGGAATCATTGCTGCGCGAGGAGGGGATGCAATGTGTGAATCCTCGGCCAGAATAGCATTCTGTTGCTCAGCCTTCTTCTTGAACATGGCATCGATTTCCTCCGCAGTAAGTGACGTTTGGGCAATCGAATCCGTTGTTTCCAGCTTGGGCTTCTTAATGGGTCTCTCATTCGTGTTAACCGACAGCTCCTTGAGCGGTCGCTGTGACTCTGGTGTCCCTGCAGTTGGGGATTGATTAGGTGACTGCCGAGTCTCGTCCTCTGCGATGAATGGTCCGATTGGGGTCTTGTCCTTTGTCCGTTTAGAAATACCGCCAAGGAAGCCCTTCGGAGTCGCTGGTTCCTCCTTCTTGATTTCAGCAGATGCAGACTCATCTCTCGGGATGATTACTGCTTCTCTCCTTGAATCATGAATAGGAATTGGTGGTTCAATAGGCTCCATCGCTATGGAACTGATCAATGAGAACGCCATAGCAACTGGGGTCACTGGTCTAGGAGGCGTAATAGGTCTAATAACGGGAGAAACAGGCACGGTTGCGGTGCTCTCGACAGAAGAGAATGCAAGCTTGATAGGTGTTTCAGGTCTCTTCACTGGAGAAAGTGGCTCCGTTGTTGTAGATCCAATGGAAGAGAATGTCATCTTAACCGGAGTGGCAACGTTCTCAACAGGGCTGATAGGTTCTGTAGCTGCAGATCCAATAGATGAGAATGCCATCGTAATTGGAGTCGCAACTTTCTCAACAGGGTTAATAGGCTCCGTAGCCGTATAGCCGATAGAGGAGAAAGCCATATTGACGGGCGTGGCAGGTCTCTCAACCGGGATAACAGGCTTCGTTGCTGTAGATATGATCGGAACGAACGCCAACTTGAGGGGAGTAATGGGGCGCTCTACGAAACTGAGCGGCTCTGTGGTCGTTGACTCAATTGACGAGAAAGCCATATTGACGGGAGTGACAGGCCTCTGGACTGGGCTAATAGGTTCTGTTGCTGTAGACTCGATGGGAGCGAATGCCAATTTTAGAGGAGTGGTCGGACGCTGCACGGGGCTGAGCGGTTCCGTAGCGGTTGACTCGATGGGAACAAATGCCAGCTTGAGAGGAGTGACTGGACGCTCCACAGGGCTAACGGGCTCAGTTGCTGTAGACTCGATGGCAACGAATGCCAATTGTATAGGAGTGACTGGACGCTGCACAGGGCTGAGTGGCTCAGTTGCTGTAGACTCGATGGCAACGAATGCCAATTTTATAGGAGTGACTGGACGCTGCACAGGGCTGAGTGGCTCTGTAGCCGTCGACTTAATCGACGAGAAAGCCATTCGAACAGGTTCTGGCACAGGCTCTGTTTCAGGAATAATAGGCTCCACCTGCTCGACTTGAATTGGCGATATCGACAATGGAACAATTACAGGCTCAATAGCAGCGACACTCACGTTGGGAGTGTGAGCCGTCAAAGTAGGAGGCACTGGGAACTTGGCAAGTCGCTCATCGATATCTCCGGGATGGGTGCTCACGTCACTGATCATGGACAAAGGTCGGTTTTCGCCGAGCCATGGCGATGCCGGAACCAGACGGTCGGATTGCTCGTAATACCACTGGCTGCTGGCATCTGACATAGGTCGCTTGCTCGAGATGATGGAATCGGGTCGGTCATGCAATTCATGTGCCGCTTCAACGATGCCAGCGCCAGCAAATCCAGCGGCGATGATGGGCACGGCGGTTTGAGGAGTAGCTGGGGCAGGCTCCCATGTATCTGTCATCATGCCAGAATCCACCATGGCCGGTTTTGACAACTCCTGGGTCGGGGTCATAGGGACCTCAGTAGGAGGAAGAGGAACTGAAGCAGCGGCTGGGGTGCCAGCTGGAGTAACACTGTTCTTGCCGTTTGGAGTTCCTTCGAGAAGACTCGAACTCTCAATGTAAGAATCATCTTCGTCACTGTTGAGTTCTCCAAGTTCAGCGAATAAGCTCTGACCAGGTTGCTGAGGGGTGCCACTGTTGCTCGCAGTGGCCGGACTGCTGTCGAACAAATGCTCTTCACTGCCAATCCTGGATCGCCGAGTCGATTCACGACCCATTCTCAAACGTAATCGCTGTGGCTGATTCTGCACAGGTGTCTTGACATCCTCGTAGCTGTATTCATCCCCAGACAAGGATGCTGTGCTCTGGAAAGAGTTTCTGTTTCCAGGTGTTGTAAGAGCCAAGGGCGCTGGTCTCCTGGCACGAACAGTGCCAACATTCGCTCCGCTTTCGGTCTCAGTCAGCTCATCACTATCAGTAAAACGCTCGTTGCCAGTGTGGAAGTCATCAGTCTCTGTGCCGCGTTCATTAGCAGTCTCGAAAGCGTCGCTAGTCTCATTACTAGTCTCGAATTGATCACTGGACTCAGCATATCCTCCAGGCATAGAGGCGACACGAGCTGCTGCGGCGCGTGTTGGACTGGACTCGCCATATTGGTCTTCCCATTGAGCATCCTCGATTGAAACTTCGCTTCTGCTGTTTCGTAGACCTCCAAGCTGCCCAGCTTTGAAGGGCTTCTTAAACTCTTTGGAGTCAACCTTGCGATTTCGCTTGATTGAGCCTCCTGCAACATCTCGTCGAGCTTCCAGCTCATCTCTAGCATCCTGGAGCATGCGCTTAAGCTCCAGTTTTTCCGTCTTTTCGCGATGGATATTGCCTTTAAGACTCTGGATCATACGGTGGGCATGATGCAAAGAACTCTTCAAGGTCTCCGTTTCCAGATGGCTATGTCGTGGCGTGTTCTTGACAGGAGAAGGTGGCGGCGAATGCTCTGGCGTAATATTGTCATCTGCAGTCTCGAAATCCTCGTCCGTGAAGGTTTGACTTTCCTGCTCATCTGCCATGGCACGTTGACGTGCAATAGCCATGGCGAGTTCTTGGTTCTGTCCGGTAAGGTCCTCGATTTTGCGCTGCAATGCGCCACGCTCATTCTCAGCCATTGTCATATTCCGTTTGAGTCCTCCAAGCTCCATATCGTGATACTTGACAGCAGCAGCATGAGTTTCCGATAACTTTGAGTGGCTAAGTTTGATCTCATCCAACTCTTTCTGTGCAGTCGTCTTCTCCGCCTGTAGTATGTTCAAAGCCTGGGTGAGCTTCTTCTCCCGATCGGCAGACTCCTTTGCACTTGCAATATGCTCATGTATCTGAGTCTCGAGGTTCCAATTCTCATCCTTGTAACGGTGCTCGCTTTCATCCAGGGCACGTAATCGCTGATTGAATACTTCAGCCTCTGCTTCCAGCCTTGCCTTCTCCAGAGTGACGCTTCTCAGAGATTCCTCCTTCTCTGCCAGTAGGGCCTGCAGATGCCGGACTTGTGTTAAGAGCGAAGTAGAAATCTCGGTTGCGAATTCGATATCGTGGACACGGTTGGACGGCTGGTTTCGCTGCTTCCGATTCGGTACGCTCAACTTCGACGGAGAAGCTGTGGCTTGGCTTTCGAACTTGGAAGGGCTCACAGAGCGCTGTGCATTGTCGTCAGCATATGAAAGAGTATTGATTGGGAGGAACTGCTTACTTTGCCCTCGGCGGGATATGGAGATTGGCCCAGCTCGCCGCTCGAGACCCTTGACTTCGGCAGGAATGCCCTCGCACTCTCTCGGCCGACTTCATTGTATTCTTTCTCGATCTCAACAAGCTTCTGCCTCAATTCGGGCGTGATGTCGCCTTCGCTCTGCTGTTTCTCGACCTCCTTCAGCCGGTCTGCAAGCTCCTTCCGTTGCTGAACGAGTGTTGTGCCGAGTTTCGAGGCATCTTGAATCCTCCGCTCCGTCTCGGCCAGATGCGCCTCCAATGCTCGCTTTGCCTGCTCCGGCGATGTTGTTGGGCCAAGCGCGAAAAGCTGGTTGTCGAAGTTGGAGTAGCGGTGGTGGCTATTCGACAAGAAGGGGTCTCCTCCCACGGTGGCATAACCAGGTGTCGCCAGATGATCGCTCTCGACGATTGTGTCCATGATGTCGCCGGCCAGTGTCCCAACCCCTCGAGACAATGCCGGACAGCTCTTTGGCGAGAGCCTTTGTATAAAACCAGCGCTGCCGCTGCCCTTGCCCTTGCGTCTCGAATGTTTGCTGCGCTGTCTGCTACCGAAGTGGATTCATGGGATTTGTCGCGCCAGATAACGGATTGATGGCTTCTCCACGATAGCAAACAATTGCAAGACGCGGCTGTGGTTGTGGTGGAGACGGCAGGAATGCTGAAGCGGACTTTCGTAGGTGAGGTGCCGAGAATATGTGCCGTATCGTACCTACGTATGTATGTATGTATGTATGTATGTATGTATGTATGTATCTATCTGGTCATGACGCGATTGGAGTACAATTTGCAGGTGTCTTTGTTGTTGTAGTCGGCGGCCTCTTGAAGGAAGGGACGCGTCGAGAAAGGAGCGTGATGTTGTACTTTTACAAGTGGGCCCGAGTCGTCTCTCCTGGAGTCCGCAGGCTATCGTCGAAGAGGAGCGATGCTGGAGGATGCTGGAGGATGTTGGGCGTTCGATGGTTGTGGAAGTGTCAAGCGCGCCATGGAGAGAAACAAAGAAACAGAGTACGGCGAGATATTGAGGCACTCTGACCACTTTGCACCATGTACATATATATATATATATATATATGTTCTAGCTTCTGCACACTGAAACCTCACTTGTCCCTCCCTTCATTTTCCTTTTCCCCTTTCTCTTTCTTTATTTACTTTTTTGACAGTATCTAGCTCTAGCTTGTACCCCCTCTCCTCGTGTCACGACTCACAAGATCCATCCCTGAATGATTGGCAGACACAGTGTTGTTTCGGAGATCACGAAGCACTCTGTTACTCGCATTGATATGGCAATCTTTCTCAGATTAGCAGCAGTCAGTCAATCAATCAATCAATCAATCAATCAATCAATCATCATAAACAAGCTGGGGTGTAGAGTGACGCATCCATGGTCATGAACTTCCGTACCTCCGTCCTCCGTCGTCTTTTGTAAACCGTCCGGAGGGCTTCAGAGGACGACTGAATATGTGCCTATGCTTCCTTTCAAGAGAGAAGAGTTTCTGAGGAGAGGGGAGAGAGCAAAAACTGTCGATCCACATTACCTAATTCAACTGTTTATGAAGTCCCGGTCCCAATTATTAGGGGTACCTGTCAAATAACATAACCCCACAGCCAAAAGTCATCGTTCCTCAGCGTGAAGACGGGTCATTTTGGCGGACGATGGCGTCCCACAGATTGTAAACAATGGACAATCACGGGACGTTTTACCATGGGATGATGAAAGTGACATCCAATATCTGTCTGATTGGCTAGTGTGATTATGTAATCTCAATTGAGCTTTGACAAGGCTCCGAAGTATTATTCAGCCTCGACCCATCCCAACCCTTCAGCCTTACTTCATCTATCGACCTACCCTCGCCATTAACATCTCTTACCTCCTCCACAGTCAATCCCACACTCGCTCCAAAGATTAAAACACAATAACCAGCCATGGAAGATCCAGCCACAGCTCCCGACTCCCCTGCACCTCCCGCCCCCGTCGCCCTCTTCAAGAAACGCACCACCAAGAACAAATCCAACATCCGCAAACGCGCCGCCACTCCTCCCCCCGCCGCCTCCGACTCCTCCTCCTACTCCTCCTCCGAAGACGAGGCCGGCCACAAGATCAAGCGCCGCAAGGCGAACACTGGCGCCATCACAGCCTCCTCAAAGACCACCGCCACCTCGACATCAGAAATCACACCCACCGTCTACGCCGCCTCGCGCGACGGCATCACCAGCGTCAACGACGCCACGAAGTCTGCAGAGTGGTTCGACGAGAGCAACCCCGCCGCGCTCTCTTCGAAGAACCTCCTCGGCTCGACAAGAGCAATGCCCGCCGCGCCAGACGGCAGCTACCGCGGGCTCGCGGCGCAGAAGCAGACGACGTTCCTCGCGCGGAACCCCGACGCGCCGAGTCAGAGCATCGGGCCCATCAAGGCGCCGACGAACATCCGGACGATCACCGTCACGGACTTCGCGCCCGACGTGTGCAAGGACTACAAGCAGACGGGCTTCTGCGGCTTCGGCGACAACTGCAAGTACCTGCACGCGCGCGAGGACTACAAGGCCGGGTGGCAGCTGGACAAGGAGTGGGAGAACGTGACGAGGGGGAAGAAGATGGCCGGGACGACGGTGGCGTCGGCGAGCCGCGGCGGTGAGGCGGAGGACGAGGAGGATGAGGAGGCGGCCCTCGAGGGGATCCCGTTTGCCTGCATTATCTGCAGGGAGAAGTACAAGAATCCGGTGGTCACGAGGTGCGGGCATTATTTCTGCGAGGCGTGCGCGCTGAGGAGGTACAGGAAGGATCCCAGTTGTGCGGCGTGTGGGTCGGGGACGGGGGGCGTGTTTAATGTGGCGAAGAATTTGAAGAAGTTGCTGGAGAGGAAACGGGAGGTGGCTGCGAGAAGGAGGGAGAAGGCCAGGGAGGCGGGGGAGGAAGTGAGTGAGGAGGAAGAGGGATGAGAGTTGTATACCCACAAAGGAAGCGATCACTGTTGAGAAGATCTATCATCATGCTCTCCAGAAGAGGCTCTATAATACAGCCCATCAGAGCAACCTAGAGGCGAGGGACTCATCTTGTTTTCGCAGAGTTTTTGTATAGTATATACCTCTACTTCTTCTCGTCAACATCAGTACAGCAGCCGAGGCCAAATCTCTCGCCGAGTCATCAATTCTCAGCTTTCCGTCCATCCCACCAATCTTCTTCACAGCCTCCGCATCCAGCAACAAGCTTGTGCCCTCTGCAATTCCCCCAAAAAGTGCGACCTGCGCGCCATTTTGTCATTCGAGTAGAGACACTCATCCTTCGTTTCATCAGTCAGCATTTCTTTGCCACATCTCATATCGAGCATCAAGAGTGCAGGAAGGAGTTCTTACATTCAACTTCTCTGATTTCCACCGTGCTGCACCATGCTCTAGCGCCCCAACAGTCTGTCCCGTGCCTTCTGCAGCCTCAGAGTCATCTTCTCAAAGATCACAGCACCTAATGTCCTATGACTCGTCTGCTTTCCCATCGCAACTTCATCCCGGTCTTCTTTCGTAAAGATCTTATTCGCCAAGCATGCCTGCTTAATATAAGCAGTTCGCTCATTGGCGTCATCGGCTCCGATCGCAACACAGGTTCCAGTAAACTTGATAAGAGTAGCATTGAGCAGCAATCGACACATACGGCCATTGCCATCCTCGAAGGGATGTATGCAAACAAACTTGTTTGCAGCCCATGCTGCAAGATCGAACGGATCTATGGTTCCATTTCTCTCTCCATCCTCAATGGCGTCGTTGTATTCCTCTACAAGGCCTTTCATGTAGATTGGAACTGATTTTCCACGAATAAATTTTGAGAAATATATTGGCTTCGTCCTGCGTTCAGGTGGCGGTCTGTCCGGCTTTAGTCTTAAAGCATCCTTGACCCTCTTCTCGTACTCTTCGTCTGTTTCAAGGCGCAGCCCGTGACTTGCTGCTTCATCTGCCACCCTGTAAACCCCGCCGCATTCTTCGTGCTCAGAGTCTCTCATCAAGATCCGATGTGTCTCCTTCAGCATCTCCTCGCTAAGCGGCTCGTTTCGAATTACCATTCTCTCAACCAGGTGCTTCATGGCGAAAGCGTGCTGGACGATCTCCTTTGTTGATCTGATAACAGATGCAATATCTCTCCCTCTGCTGCTAGCTGCAAGGGCGAGAAGCTCCTCTTCATATTCAGGGGATTTCTCATCGACATGGTCGATTTCTAAGTCTTTGCCGGCAAAAACTCTCTCGCAAAGCTTCATTGTAATCCCAAGAGTCCCTCCAACGTTTTCGATGGCGTTACTTCCATAAATTGATTCCACCATTCCTTCTTCCACCGCCTCTGCGAGCTTTTCAGAAGCGGAGGGGTTCTGTTGCTGGTGCTGCTGGATCTCAGAGATGTATTCGAGAATTTGTCGGAAAGTCTCTTCTGGGTTTGTCGAAAGCCCTTTGGTGGAGTAAATGTCGCTGAGTTTGAAGGTGAATTCACGACCTTTCGCTGGCTTATTTCGCACGCTTGCTGGAGGCCATTGCTGTTGAAATGCACGGCTAAGAGAACTTTTCAATCGCATCTGGACTGGGGATGAAGATCTGATCTGTGAGCCTCTGGGCTTAAAATCTGGGTTGATGTTCGAAACTGAAAGATGGGGGTTCTTGCTAGGTGAAGTCATGGCGACTTTGTATTGCAGGCGAAGGTAAGAAGAACAAGTAGAAGAAGAAGAAGAAGAAGAAGAAGAAGAAGAAGAAGATAGCTGTTACTTAAAGAAGGTGAATGCGATTGATGTCGTTAGAAAGATAGTATCTTAGTGACGGCGATCTTAAGAACGTAGAGAGATGATGTAAGACGAAAGAATACAGAAAGACAATGTAGGAGGAAAGAGCAAGTAGAAGAAGAAGAAGTAGTAGTAGAAGAAGGAGAAGAAGAAAAGGATAGCTGTTACTTGAAGGTGACTGCGGTTGATGTTGTCGGGAAGATAGTGTTTTTGTGCTGGCGATCTTAGTAAGAGGAAAGAGCATAGAAAGAAGTAAATTTTAGTCTCAGTTACTTTGGCCCTTGTATTTCTAAACAAACTGTATATTCTAGTGACTCATATGCCAAATAGACTTATATTGAGTTCAGCTAGCTAAGAGGCAGGTAGATTAAGTTTAGCTAACAGGGCAGCCGCTGCTTGTTCGCACTTACTGAAGTAAGTCAATTAAGGCAAGTACAAACCACATCAAATCATTATCATGGAACATATAGAAAATGAGATGCTTTCTATAGGTGCTCGCTGGCCAACAACAGAGCTATATTTAAAATTACAATCATGGCTAATAATAAAGAAAGGCATACAAACTTGTTCTAAGCTTCGTCTGAATGTTGTCACTTCATAATCTCAAAATGATTTCAGCGAGATGGGAGAGAGAGAAAGCATTTGAGTCAAGGATTATGTCGTCTTGTAGGTTGGATACATTATACTAAGTTCTAACAAGCAGTCCGCTCAACATTTAACGTAAAATAACAACGTATGCAACCGCCTCTAAAGCAGATATAGACATATCCTACACAGTATTACACAGGTAACTTTCAATACCCTCTATCATTGTATTACTAACTTATTTTCAGGGTTCTCAACTTAAGTCAACTCAAACTCATTAAGTTAAGTTATAGCCCTAACTTAAACTTAAATTCAAAAACTTGTTACTTAAGTTACTTAAGTTAAATGCTAATCTAATTAAGCCTAGTAACTACTGTTTGAAATTTAGTCTTAGATTAGATCTAATGAGACTATAATAAGATATAACAAGATCTATGTTATAACCTACTTTTCCTTAGATTTAACCTATAATTCCTTTAATACCTTAGAATTCTTTATAAGTATTAATAATTATAATATATAGAATTAATTTCTAATATATGCTTAGAAACCTATACCCTATAGTATTATAATTAATAATGAATGCTTATAAATACTTATAAATTAAAATTTAAAGTATTATAAATAAAAAGAGGTTTTAAGTATAAAAGAGACCTTATATCCCCTTCCTCTTATTCTGTTTTAGGTTTGTGGGTTGTGCTGCGACAGACTGTTTAGTGAAAGGCTATATACCAACTGTATGTTTGAGTTTCTACGCGTTAACTTCCATAGGAGGGGACTCGCTGCAGAAGCATTCCTCGCCACTGAAGATGGTGGATTGACGCCAGAGTTACATAAACACTTGGCGACAGAGGACGACGATACTAAGAAGTTCTTAATAAGAATCTTTAAGCTAGGTAGAAAGTCGCGACTAGGAAGATACTTCCTCGCAGTGGAGGGAAGTTTTCTAAAAGGGAGAAGGACGATGATGTTCTTTCGGACTATGCAACGGCTATTCAAAATGAGCCTCTGAAGACTCTGCGTACTTGTGTACAAGTGATTACCCAGGTTGCTTGTGGTGGATATTCTTCTTGTTCCTGTGTGTGGCTAGGTATTTCGCTGTCCTTTACGTTGTTGCTAACAGCTACTTTGCTGTCACGAATGAAGTACTCAGATCTTGACCATCTTTCTAGAAGTTTTGAAAAAGGAGTTTGTCGTATTTCGAATTCGCTCACCTGGAATTTTATGCAGAATCTGAAGATCTCAAACCAGTGCACATAACTCGAGGTCTAGGGATCCTATCTTTAAGTTTCTGGTTGTCGGGTTCTCAACTTCGCTGGGTCTTTATAGCTGTAGATTTGCTAGATATATTATATTCACTTACAACCGTCGACCGCGCACAAGCTATATAGTTCTACAGCTCTATCTACAGATAGATCTTCTCTCTCCCATCAACTTTACAATATCAAATTCTGCCCAGCTGCTTGATCTGGTCATACTTCAATAGGTTATGGAGCCCGGATAGGTGCTTGGTATCCGCCTGATTCGATGTCAAATTCGAGAACGCAACGACTTGAAAGTACGACTGCACAACGCTTCACCCGAGAACAATGTAAATTTCAAGAGCCAACCCTGCGGAATGGGAGAAGACATGGCAATTTCACAAAAACGCTCGGGCTTGACATAGGGAGGACGAAGGTATTGACGAGGCATGGCGTCTCATTGCAGATACATTCGATGGGGGAAAAGAAAGGGGAGATAGTGAGGTAGGTATGTAAGAGTCGCAGAATGATAGCAAGCAAGTTGGTTCGTGTAGCAGAAAAGAAGTATATGGAGCTTCGTGAAGCATGGCCGTTCTGGGTGGTAGCGTGATGGATTCCACCAACAGGTAATTCAAGCACAACAGCTGGTATATTTGCATTTCTAGGCGTTTTATTGATGATGACAAAGTTCTGCTGAATGCTGGAATATATACCCTACTTTGAGTTCTAGAATTGACTGTGTACATACAATACATGAGGGAAGTTGGGAGGGGGAAAGAGACGCATCTGAGGACAGAGACCACTTTTGGTGAGATTTTCTGAAGATGAAGTGAAGTTGAATAGGGATCTAGATATGTATCTGGTGCACTTCCTGAATTCTTTCGCTTTAACTTCACCATTCTCGACAATCGTCAGCAAGCATTGTCACAGTTGCTGTAATCAGCGAAAAATAATATATCATGCATCTGTCTCACAGCAGATAGAATTCGCATTCATTCATCACTAGTTTGCAGGGAAAAACGATCTTCTCGTAAATCATAATTCATTGACTCGTCAGACTACATACATGGCGCGCAGCGCCCCTCATAACCACTGTGCAACACCAGGTCCACATCCTCAATATCCCCAACAACAACCTACCCAGACGGACACTCACCTTTGTTCCCCCTTACAGCTGGGGCACCAATCCGGGACCAGCTCCTGCGTCTCCGTCTCCTGGCAGCTGCTCGTCCAGCGAGCGCGGCAGCGGACGGCGAAGGCAAGGACGCGGTGGCCGCAGAAGGTGAAGAAGTCGTAGTGGAAGTTGCACATGGCGAATGGATGTGCGGTGTGGTGTGCTGCGGGTTGAGTTTGGAGTATGCGGGCGATCAGTGCTGTGCGTGCTGACGAAACCTGTAAGTCGGGGGAAGATGCTGAAGGTGCTCTGGGGAGGGAATGTGTTAGAGTGGATTGGCGAGGGTGATTTATAGAGGTGGTGAACAGCATTCTCGCAAGAACAGGTGCAGGAGATGGGAAGATGGACAGGATGAGAGTGGCTTTGTTCTGGAATAATAGCGCTGAGCTGTCACTCTCTCGCGAACAGGTCTAAGAGATCAGAAGGTAGGAAGGCGATTCATGCTCCTATTCCGAACTTCTACCTTCTCCTCCGCGATCTTGTACAGGACGCGCAAGGAGGTTGGAGGGCGGATATGATACCTCAAGATCTCTTCTCTAGACGCATCAAAGAAGGGACACAAAGACAGAATTGGTTCCTTTTTGTTGACTTCGAACAATGGAAACAATCGAATCGAATGGGAACCACCGCACTGTCGAAGATCCTTTCCTTTCTCCATTATCAATATTGTTCCGGGAAAATCGAATCGAATGGGAACTACCGCACCGTCGAAGATCCTTTCCTTTCTCTATTATCAATATTGTTCCGGGAAGCCACGTAGCGTTGGAGAAAGAGTGGTGCCATTTCGCACCCGCAGCTCTTGGGTGTAATTTCACCTGACCAGACAGGAGATGGATGCATTCGTTCAGTAGTAGTGTGGTGCAAAGATCGGAAAATACGAAGTAATGTGATATCTTTCTCGCCCCAAAAAGACGCCGAGCAATCGATTCACATCTCCTAGACCTTTGAGTCTCCACTGAAGAAATGCTGATACAAGCCACAGAGACAAAAATAGAAAGAGCAAAGTTGAAACAATCGTCGGCGACCGAGCAGTATCAACAAAGCCCCCTTAAACTGTACCAGCCAGAGATACATACTGTATGTATGTATCTACAACACAACGAGGCTACAGAGAACAGACCGATTTCCTCCTCGCTCAGACTCGATCTTCGGTGTTCGGATCCAAGCAACCCAACCCATGACAAAGAATCGTCTGGTACCTGAGACACCCCTACCCATATCGCCCAGGTATAGCTCCGGCCAACCCACAACCCGTCCACGCACAAGCCTTTCGCCGTGTCATGACCAGGATGATGGTTAACATCCAGAGCCCAAAAGAGCAAGGCCGTATGTGGAATAGGGGAGCGCGAAACGGGGGAGCGTGCGTCGTTAGAACTCAGGGGGCGGTGGGCTGCTTCTCGGTGCGCTTTTAGATTTCGCCGACTTGGCTGGTCCTGGGAACAGGGGCCTGGTGGAGTCGGATCGCTTTTGAGGAGAGTTGCATCGTTCTGAAGAAGATGCGGGTTTTGAGAGGAGGAAGGGAAGTCGCGGGGGCCATTTTTCTCCGGCAATCCGGACGAAAGCCTGTCTCTGTTGTGCCGAATCTTGTGTCTTTTGCGAAATTGCATGTTCAGGCAGGCACCACACCACATGTTTTGGACATGTTTTCCTCGGTGGCAGCAGAAAATCATATGTGGAGCGACAGCGACAGACACAGACATTCCATATTGTGGCTTTCCTCACATGACGATCATGTTCACTCCGTCAGCACATCAGCACTCTATTGAGACCTCGGAGACAGGTGATCGATGCATCTACGTTTTGTGGTGGAGATTGCGAATGGATAAATCGCGGGAGTTCTGGAGATGTGGCTTGGAAGAATTATGCACTCCAGAGATTTAGCCTGTTCCCCGCGAAGACTGCTACGGAGTACGAAGTGCCTTCGTCGCGCTCTTAACTCTGGAGGGAGGAGGGAGCAGGGAGGACTCGTTAGGAGGGGACTCGTCACTTCAGGAGGACCACTCTATCTATATGTCGCATCGCTATACACAATACTACATGATCGGCAACGCAGACTGTCGACCGCGCGGTGGGCTTGAGCGCGATACAACGCATTTTATGATTTTTTTTTCTATGGAGCTACTAGCTAGGCACTGTATGCTGCAATCTCTGACGTTGCTAGAGTGAGCAGAACAAAGAGACAGGTTTTCTGCGTCTCTGCGACGACCGGACGACTCCAACACAGCACACCACAATTCTTCCATATTACTTTCCTTTCTCGCGTGTCGAGCGGTGGTAAGAGTTGCTGATGGCCATATGCTATATATAAACATGAATCCGTTTGTTTCAGATTGATTTATGATGTGCATCCACCGATTTCTCAGCAGAATCACTTCCGTTTCTGCCAGAAGACGGCGGCTTGTTTCGTTGGGTCATAGCACAGGCAATTGGACGGTGCTGAAACGGACCAGGGGACCACGGGGCCAATGAGCATGGCGTTGGCGTGGTTCCTGAGAGTGGTATACCCGCGGAATACCCGCTGTACTTCGTACGGAGTAGGTACACCGTAACCTGACGGGTTAATAACCTGACTGCTGCATGACTGACTGCTGTGCACCTGTGGAGAATGACACATACGAGCGCATTGGAGTACAGTCGAGGAATGGAAGACAGGGCCCGCGAGCGCATTCGAGCACAATCCAGGAATGGAAGACAAGGCCCGCAAACGAAGAAGCGTAGATTGGAATGGAGGCTCTACTGACAGTCTAAGCCTAATTTATTGTGTTATATTGTTCGTACTTATCGCTTTGCATGACTGTCAGGAAATATGAGTGTACGCATGAATGATACATCAGATCATACATCATTTATCATTACGGATAGACCGGCGGTTAACCTATCAACGGGCAACGCGGCATACTAGTACCGAGCGGCGGCAATAGTGGATGGATGTATGTACAGGACAGGACAGCGCATCTGCATCCGCATCCGCCGCATCCAAACTGCGCTCTTGCAGCGTGAGTAGTGGCTGAGCAGTTACAGTATAGCACAGGTACAGAGTATAGTACGCTATTCTATGTGAGCTTAGCTTTTCACTCTGTTTCGATTGCCGACCCCTCTTTCTCCTTTCTCCTTTCTCCTTTCTCCCGTCTCCATCTACCTTCTCCCTTCTCCCTCTCTCTCCCCCCAGCCCCCTGCCTCTTGCTTGCTTTTCTCCTTTCGAAGTGGCCTCCTTGCTTTCCCCATGCATCCAAGACTAATTCATCCCAGCTCTCTTCCCAAGAAACCCCGCCTCGCCTACGAGACTCGTATAGCCAACGCCCCCGCAGTGGTTGGATATTTCATTGTACCTGCAGTAGTGCAGACGCCCTGATACGGCATGATCGTCTTGGCCCACCTGTTCTCCTCGTCGCTCTTCGACCTCTCGGATGTTCGCTGCTCACATGCCGTTTCACACTCTTCCTCTTCTGGGACAGACATGGGACAAATCCAGTGCGACTCTATTTCTGTCTGGCCGAGTAGAGAGGGGTTGTCCGTCTCGACGACCATCAACGCATACATATTTGCTAACGCTTTCGATATGACCCCTTCTGAGCCACTTCAAATGGGGCTACTGCAGGAACAGACAACCCAAGCAGGGCCTAAAGTCTCTTTTGTCGAGGATGCCGCGCGCAAAGGCCATGGATCATTCGGTTTGTCTGCATGCACTGGTCGTATGAGACCGGTTCCCAATACGAATGGACATCCAGAGTCCACCCGCCCATATTGAGACTGGCCGATCTAAGGCCCGTCTCGGCTTGCATCTGAGCCTGTCCATCTTGGTTTCCTGCTGACATGGCAGATGGGGAGAGGTTGGTCTGGTCTCGCAGGACGGAGATATATTATAGGCATGCCCAGCCGCTGAATGTTTCCTTTTCATCTTCATCCTTCACCTTTTAAGCCTCTTTCTTTCTACCCTCCCCTTTTCATCTCTGTTGTGTGAGAGTTAGAGTCATTCGCTTCTCTACTCTGTTCATTTTCTACGTTCAGGATAATATATCCAATCCACACAATCACTACAGACCTGTCAATCATTACTTGATCACATTTCACCTTCTCACCCTTCATCATGAAGACTCAAAGCCTTGCTACCTTGGTAGCTTTGGCTGCCACCCTCCAGGGCGTTGTCGCCATTGTAAGTTGCATGCACTTATCGCAGATGCATCTTTCTAACATGATTAGGGATGGCACGACGCCCCATCTTTCAAATGCCCCACCAAGAACCCCGAAAACTGTGTTCCAAAGCAACATGGCGGATTCGACTGGAGCGATCTCGTCCCTGGACCATTCGCAGATTACGGAGGTTTCAAGTTCCACGGCTTTAGCTGCCAGAACTCCTTCGCGGGCAGCAAGCGTGACCAGCTCCTGCCAAGAACATTCAATGCCAAGTGCATCACCGGCCAGGCCTCCAGCGACAAGTCCAGCTGCCCTAAAGTGTCCGCCGGCACCGTCGACAAGTTCTCAATCACCCACCTACAGGTTTCCGTCGAGTTCGACGTCGACCTCGAGTTCCACTATACCCTTCCTGATAAGTCCATCTGCAAGCACAAGGCTTCCTGCAAGAAGGCCGGCTCGGTTGTTGAGAACACCCAGTGCGGTGGTGCTACCGATGTGACCGTTGTCTTCCCTGCGCCACCGAAGACCGGCCCCAAGACCTGCAAGGTCGGCATTCACAGCGTTGGCTTCAACTGCCCAAGCTCGACTTCCAGCGGCGTTCAGCCAACTGGTACGCCTACTACTGTTCAGACCTCGCCGCCAGTGATCACCGCGACGTCTGAGGCTTCGGCCACGACCTCCAACTCCCCTGAAACGACCCCAGGAGCTGAGACTTCGAGCACTGTCCCAGCTGGGGAGACTACCACCGCCCCAGCTGGTTCTGAGTCAAGCACCACCCCCGGTTCTGAGACAACCACCATCCCAGGCGTTCCAGGCAACGCAACTCAGGGACTCCCAACCACCACTGCTCCAGCACCAGTGACCCTCACCACCGTCGTCGTCGAGGAGACCGTCACGACCTGCCCCGTCACGACCACCCACGTCACCTCCGGCGTCACCTCCATCGAGACCTCCCTCACCGTCTCCACCATCTCCATCACCACCACCAAGACCTTCTGCCCGAAGTGCACCAAGACCCACGGCGGCCCCGCCCAAACCAGCCCAGCTGCCTCCGTCTCCTCTCCAGCCGGCTCTCTCTCCTCCCCGGTCGCCTCCGTCTCCTCCCCAGCTGCCTCCGTCTCCGCCCCAGTCGCCTCCGTTTCTTCCTCCTCCCCCAACCCGTCCTCCGTCCCAGAGGCTCCTTGCCCGCCGATCCTCCCACAGTGCCTGAACACCTGGCTCCCAGACAACTGCACGTCCAACTCCGACACCGCATGCTTCTGCCCGATCCCCGACTTCACCGCTAAGGTCTTCGGCTGTCTCTCCGCCCACGGCGCCACCCAGGCCGAGATCGACTCCGCCGCCGCCTACTTCCAGGGTCTCTGCGCCACCTACGTCCCCACCAACCCAGGCCTCATCGTTGACTGCCCCGCCCCATCCAGCAACACCACCCGCCCGGGCCCCGTGACCACCATCATCCTCCAGACCACCATCACCGTGCCCTGCCAGCCTGAGAGCGGCACCGTCACCACCAGCTCCACCATCAGCACCGTCAGCACCGCCATCACCGTGCCCCAGGTCGCCCTGACGACCGTCACCAGCGGATCCGTCAACATCGTCCCAGGCACCGCGCCACCCGCCGTCGCTGCCACCGCGACCGTCGCCCCAGCCACTGCGACCGTCGCCCCAGCCACCGCGACCGGCGTCCAGGCCACCGTGCCCGGCGCCGCGGTCCCCGCTAAGACCAGCTTCGCCGTCGTCGCCACCCCGGCGCCCACGAAGGCCGGATCCGTCGGCACCAACACCATCGCCGCGCCGAGCGCGATCTTCACCGGCGCCGCGACCAAGGGCTCCGTCGGCGCGGGTGTGCTCGGCGCCGCCGTCGCGTTCGCCGTGCTGTTCTAAGCGGGCGCAGAGGCGAGACGCAAAAGCGAGCGAGCCGGCCACGACGATGGCGGGGACCCAAGCAGAGCCTTGGAGATAATAACTTGTATTCGGCTGGTAATGGGGAGAGATATTTCTGCACATGTTTATTTTAGCGACTGCATCGATGCATGATCACGGTATGCGGGCTAGCACGGTCAGACGGCCATCTATGATTGGAATTTTTTGCTTCTAAGAGAGATGATGTGTGGATGATGGATGGATGGAGCTTCATATATACCACGAGTGGGAATGGAAGATGGCGGCGAGAAGCTGCTGGGTAATTAAATAGAGCGAGAAGAGTAAAAGTACATAATAATAAAGGAAGATATCCAAGTTTATATTCACTTCATGATTTCCATCGGTTCATTGTTCAGAAAGTAGCCCGCCTATCCCCATAATCCAATCCTCCAGCCGCAGAGCCAGCAATCTTTCTGCCTGTCCATCTATCCATCTCTGCGAACACAAGCCCAGCCTCCCTGACAAGAACAGCAGAGAACCAGGGCGGGACCAGGGACCCGAACAAACACGGCACGTCTCGATCTTGGTTTTGCGTGCTGATCGCAGCTGCGCCCTCTACAGTGCAGTCGTTGCCTGCGCAATGACGGACGTTGCCTTTGAACAGCGCAAGGGAGGGAGCACTTGCAGGACGCGATTGAGGATTGAGGGAGTGGTGCGCTCGCTCCAAGGCGGCAACGGCAGCAGCGGAAGGAAGGAGGTGCGACGTAGACAACGGCGAGACGTGGGGGATGGGATGGTGGCGAAATGCAGGTCCACGGAAGGAAGGGAAATGCGTAGAAACGAAGCGTCGATAGAGCATATAGACGCGTATATATATAGATACAATATCCCCCCCCTCACAACATAAAATACATAATACATACCAAAAACGACAAGCTCGTTGTTCAGCTCTTGAAACGGGCTGTCTGTCTGTCTATCTATCTATCCGTCTGCCCAAAAACGCCGCTTCATTGTGATTGTGATTGTTTGCAATCCCCCCCTTCTCTTCCTGCTGTCTTCGACGTCCTCCGAGGCGGCGCCGCCGTCGCCCTTTCCCATTCTTCCACCACCCTCTTCTTGCTCCGCATGCCATCTCCCACCCCCCTCAGCTCCTCAACACGGACATCAGTGTCGATCTACCATTTTCCGATGTTACCATTTTACCCTCCCTCGGCAGATGTGACGATATGATTTGATATGACATGCCCCTCTCCAAAAACCCGACTTCGAGTCTCCAAATCCCCCGGTTGGCAGATGAAATTGCTGTAAATAAAAGTGTGAACGAGACACAACGCCGTCCCGATCCATGCCCGCTGCCATGCATATGCTCTGTTGTCAATTCGTTGCCTCTTCCGACCTTCCCTTCTCCCTCCTCCTCTCTGGCCTCTCGTTCCTCGTCGCCGGTTATTACTATGTTTTTTATTGCTGCTGCTGCTGCTGCTCTGGGTCGCCCTCCGTCCCATCGTACACGACCCCAATATGTCGCAGGTTCTCCGGCTTCCACGTCCCTATCCATCATCGTCAGACAACGGCTCACATCACGCAAAAGAATAGAATCGGGATTGAAGGGGATCAGATCAGCGGAGAGGAGATGGAAAAAGAAGACATACCCTCAAACTCGTGCTTCACAAACGCCATGGGGTGATCAAGATCCTCACTCCCCATCGTCATCACGCCAGGGCTGAAACTCGTAATGGGCAGCACAACCACATCGCCCACCTTCTTCGGCGACGTCATCCCCGTGAAGTCCTGCCACGTAATGTTCGCCTGGCTCTTCTTGACGTCGAAGTACCGCGCGTCATTGAAGAACTCAAAGATCACATCCGTCCACACCGCCGGCCCCGTAAACTCCACCACATCCTCGTCGCTCTTCGGCAGCACCCCCGCCCTCTTCCGCCTCAGCGTCTCCTGCGTGATCCTCGCGACGACCTCGCGCAACACCGGATGCCCCGGCTTCGCCTGGATCGTCCACTGGCAGAACTGTATGCGCCGACTATACCACAGCGCCCAGTCCTCGCGGTCCGGGTCGGCCTCGATGCCCACGACCAGCCCGACGGCCTCGTGCGGCACGCCCCCCGGGATCCACTCGATCGCGCTCTTCAGCGCGTACGTGTCGATGTCGCTGTAGATGCCGCCGCGCGCGAGCAGGATCAGGTACCGGAAGAAGTCCGCCTTCAGGATCGGCATCGGCATCGCCTCGTACGCCTGCACCACCTCGGGGACGCCCGCGTACAGGTACCGCATCAGGTGGAGCGCGACGGCGTCCGTGATGACCTCGTGCACGAAGCTGGGGTGCTTCTCGCTCCAGCTCGCCTCGGCCGGCCGGAAGCCCTCGCCGAACTCGCCGGACTCGGGCGTGTACTTCCACGTCTGCCAGATGTAGGCGGGGAACTTGGTCTCGAGGTCGTAGGGGAACTGGTAGGCCAGCTTCTCGCGCAGACTCAGCTTCGACGTGTCCATCAGGGTCTGCTGCGTCGCGGCCTTGCCGTGGGTGCTCGTGCTGCCGGCCTTGGGGTTCGAGTTCGAGGGGGAGGAGGGCGCGGTTGCGGGCGCGGCTTTGTTGGTTTGGGGCGAGGCATTGGAGGATTGCGAGGAGGTTGTGTCGGTCTTTGGGGTTCTTGACGATCCGTCTAATGGTGATAGTGATGGCTCGCTGTGGCTGTGCTTGAACAGAAAGACGAGGGCCAGGAAAAAGGCTGCCACGACCAGAGCTCTCCGGAATGTTAACATGGCTCGTGGGACGACGTATCGTCAGCGAAGGCCCTCCTCTTCCAATGTAAGTAGTGGATTCGTGAGCAGCGACACAATTGATGCAGATGTGTCTTTGCTGGTATTGATATGTGGTTGTGTGTTGTGTTGTGTTGTGTTGTAGGGGAATTGAACTTATATCCTATACGAGGTGCCGAATGCGTGCGCCCAGCAACTTTATGATAGGAGGTGCCGGATGCGTGCGTCAGCGCCTTGCGAGTTTCCCGCCAAGCGAAAATATTAGTGCTTACGTAAGGCAGGCTGTCCGCCCCGAAGCGCGTTTCATATGCTCGTATCAACACTATCACATATCAACACATAATACATAAGCAATTGATCGTCCAAATCAATTGACCTTTAGACCTTCACTCAAGGCTTCTTTCCCAGTGCAACGAGGACTGAACGACCTCCTTCGTTGATTGTGTAGAAAGGGGCTCTTAGCCGTCACTATAGGCTCTTTATAGGCTCTAATCCACTGTAGCTATTCTGTAGCTATTCACTGTAGGCGCTGGGCAACGGGTACTCAGTTGATTGATTGATCACTAACTAGCTAAAAAGCCTCCTCCTATTATGTATACTGCAAATGCCAGGAGCCTCAGGCTCAGCCTCGGTGCGCCTCTCTGACTGATGGATGTCACGTGTGCACGCAAGGAACAGCACCATACACCGACAGCCTCGCCGCCGCGCTCGGAACCCCGACCGCGCGCGCGCATGAGCCGCGTCACCAAGCACGTCCACGCGGATTCCCGTGTCAGTCACGGAAGGAGCATGCCATTCATTCCATTGCCTACTTCACTTCATACTTCGCTTCGTCTTGCATATCAACACCAACACCAACACCAACACCAACACCGACACCCCCAAATCCTCCCTTACATCAACCATAGCATAGCGTCAAATAAGCCCCGCCCGCCCCGCCCGGCAAGCCCCCCCGACGCGCCGAAGCACTAGAATCAAAACCCCGAGCCCCGAGCAGACCCTCGTCATCGCCTATCCGGCGTCAGCGCGCTTCCTTCCTCTCTTCCTCCCCCCTTGCGTTTCCCTACATGACACCATCGAACGAGAATGAGATCAACACGTCCACAATCCACAGATAACAGCCAAAGCCATAGTTACACACGAGCCAGACGCAGAAAATGCTAGTAGCTAAATGCATCCGCACTCACTCACTCAAGAGGAAGCCGGTCTTTTATCTATCCCTTCCAGTCCTCAGGCGGACACATGACATGTGACCATGGACTTGAATTGACGGCAGGCCAGCAAGGACGGATCGATGCAGGCCATCCATCAACGTGGCATGTGCGACTGCCGATCCTCCAAGTAAGGCCGGCGGCGGCGGCGGCGGCGCAGCAGCGGCAGAACGGCAAGGCCAGCAGATCGAGGCCGGCAGTCACGACGCATCCACGGAAACCACGCAGCCAGACTCGGAGGACACACGTCGAATAGCTGTCTTGCGATGGATGCGCGTCGCGAACCAGGCTGGAATCTCGAGTCGCTGCAGCGCTCCCTGCTTCCTTGGGGACTTGCGAGGAGGAAGGAGGGGATCCACGGCGGCGTCGGTGCGGAGAGGCGGCGTTCTTTCGGGTTCCAGGCATCCGTCCAGGCAGTAATGTCGAGGCCTGCAAAGGGGTTGTGCAGTTGGCTGGGCAATCCATCCATCCATCCATCCATGGAAGGCAAAGAGATTCCCCATCCTCGCATGCTCATCAAAGTCCCTGGCACGATCAGTACGGACGTACTTCAGAAAGAACCCGGAACGCCGTCTCCTCGGCGCGGCTGCGCTGGATCCTCCTCTGTCTCGTGCGAACGGATGGAAACTCGACGCTCCAGGCCGTGCTGTGCTGCTCCATGGGACGCCTCCAGGATTTGATCTTTGATCCTGCGCACTGCAAATGGGATGGACGTCCAAGGTATGGCCACGGTGTAGACTTCCAGACGCCCACGAGTCAGGAAGGACGGCTATCTGTAACAGTCAAGCTCTCACACTAGACACCGCACACGTCAGTATCGTCGCCCCGGACATGTCTCTCTGGGCAGCTCGAGCTGGAGCTGGAGCTGGACCTGAGTCTGCAACGAAAAAACTGCAACGAAAAGAAGTCCCGAGGAAGAAATTAAAGAAGACGGGTGAAAGGACTTCGGCATTCCGCGGCATTCATAACTTGTATATACAAACAAACCATCCCCGCCATGCTGTGCTGTGCTGTGCTGCCCGCACGACGCCGCGCGATCCGCTCCGTTCCCAGTTGCTGTATCCAGAAGGAGAAATCCCCAAATGGCCCATGCATGTCGAGACCGCATCATGTGGAAATCCCCGCGTGGCAGCATGTCCGGGCAGCAGCAGGCCATGATCGGGTGGTCCCATCAACGCGCTATCATTACGCTGCTCACAATGCAGTTGCAATTCAATCATTCCACACAAGACAGAAATCCCGCCTGACCCCGCAGTAGTAGTAGTAGTAGTAGTAGTAGTAGTAGTAGTATCCCCGAAACTCCTCAGATCGGCATTCAGAAGCGCAAATTTTGATGCGGGAGCCCCATGACCCTGGGGCTCCAGGGCATGATCAAGGTCCGTATCCAGCAAGGGCAAAGAGGCAATCCGGTGATAGCCAGCTCCGGTCACGGGAGATCCATGTGACACTGCGCAAAAAAACAACAACAGGCAAAGTGTATCCATCCGGCCGGTCCATATCGAAGGAGAGGTTCGTAAAAAACTTATCATGAAAGGAGGTATGAGATGGGAGGAAAGTCCGGCATGCCCAGTCTGGTTCTAAAACTGAATCTGTTCATTCCAAGGGAAAGGGTAGTCTCCATGGCCACGGCTTCTTGGAGACGAGAAAAAGAGAAATTTAAGGATCCTGGTCAGGTCATAGGACAGTCCATGGTCTGGTCCTTTGGGACAATCCGGGCAAATGGGAGACGGGACTCTAGCGACGATGCTTTTCCCGACGGCGGGATGGCTCGGCTTCCCTGTGCCTGCTGCTCTGTCCAGTGGCAGCGGGTGGGGGCGGTTGCTGTTCACTGTAATCTTCCTCATAGTCATATTCCATGTGCTCGTCCTGTTGTTGCGGACCTGTAGGCCGAGCGGCCCGTTAGAGACGTTCAACGACAAGAAGAGCACCGATTTCAATACGCACCACGGCCATAATTGTACGGTTCCTGAGGCGATTCCCTTGGTTGGTATGGTTGCGGTGGTATAACGTTTTGGCCTCGGCCCATAGGCTGGGTCGGTTCATAGTAACCCGGGGCAGGTCTATTATCCTGTGCATAGCCAGGAGGATTCATCCCTCTACCATCTTGGTAGCCACCAGCTCCTTGAGGATAGGATGTCCTTGGCTGCTGCAGCGGCGGCGGAGCAACGCCGTAGTTAGCACTTTGGCCATAGGTATAGTTAGCCTGAGGGTTTTGGCTGTAGTCCGCCTGGTTTCCATAAGGGCCTTGGGGTTGTGCGGGTGGGATCCTGCCATATGGGTCGTATCCTGGGTTGGTAGGCTGCTGCGGCTGCATCTGTGGGGGATATCCAGATCCTAGCGGTCCAGAAGACTGGGGTTCCCCCCATTGCTGTTGTCGTGCCCGGGTAGCCGATGAACGATACCCGTCTGGTGTCATGTTAGATGGACGTGCTATGTCCGATTCTCGCAGTGGTGAGATACCTCCACCCGTTTGCCTGCTCGTTGAAGTTCTCGACCTCTCGGCCGCCCATCTTGCCGAGTCTGCCTTGATATCTGTTAACTGATCCTGAATTTCGACGGTATCAGTATGATGTCCTCGATATATGTATTCGATGCCTGCTCACCGTCGTAAGAGCACGATATGCGGTGATGAAGTAGCCCTGCACTGTCTCTCCTCCTTGCTAAGAAGCATTAGCACCATGCATCGCCCCGTCCAGGATGGAAGAGTTCACCTTGTAGTTCCCCGGTTTGACAAGGGCATCATTGCCCAGATAGCGACAAATGTCAGTTGTAATCACCTCTCTATCGATGCCTGCGCCAGGAACAAAATAAGTTGCCAGACGCGCGCTCGCTGCTTGTTTTGACATTCTTGATGGTTAGTTGTGAATGAGGAAGTGAGATGATGGAGTCCAGGAGAGTATGCACTTGGGCCAGAAGTTGATGGAGGAGAAGCGTTCAGCCTAGGGTATGGTGGTGGTGATACACGGCCTTGTGGCGGCTCCTTTCCAGTGCGGTCGCAGTGGAATAGAAATCGATCCAGGCAGGGTAGTCCAGGCGCCAGTGAGGGAGGATAGAGTAGCAATACAACACGAGCGGGAAGGCTTTACGTGTCAAATCTCATGTGAGGAGGCTGGAACGGCTTCCTCTGGACGTAGGAATGGCTTCCTTTGGATGTAGACAACCTGGAACAGATGGGTAGATGCCGTGGGAAGGAGATGGAGATAGATGATCGGGGAAATGGTCCGGGATATCTCAGAGATCAGCAAGGAATGCGTCAAAGCAAGATACAGAGCATGCGCTGGCCACGATGCAGAAGGAGGAAGCAGTGTGGATATTTGACGAAGATGATGGTGAAGGCGAAGGCGATGGCGATGGCGAAGACGATGGATAGATAGATGGATGGAGGAATGAATGAATGAATGAATGATGGGAAGAAGAGATGAACAATCCTGATGGTGGGCCTGGACGTTTGGTGTGTTTGGTGTGCGTTTGTAACCTGGGGTCTAACCGGTAGAGGCTGGCAGGTGGAGGAGGTGAGAGGTGGCAAGTGGCAGGAGGTGGCAGGAGGTGGCAGGAGGTGGCAGGAGGTGGCAGGAGGTGGCAGGAGGTGGCAGGAGGTGG
>Ga0209512_1001221_pt1 | contig 33133 bp, 22 predicted proteins | sample frozenSSSSmetaG_FD_184142 | JGI IMG/M metagenome (GOLD analysis project Ga0209512, IMG submission 184142) | Glacier valley bacterial and archeal communities from Borup Fiord, Nunavut, Canada, to study Microbial Dark Matter (Phase II) -... | ecosystem: Environmental > Aquatic > Freshwater > Ice >...
GGCGGGGGGGGCGGGGGGCTATGGATGTGCGTCGTCGAGTAGACCGGCCGGCAAGGTGGTTGTCGGCACGGGCCGCGGTGGCCGTGCCTGTCTTGGTAAAGACGACCGACCATCAACGTCTGTTTAAAATCTCGGGTGCGAAAGAAATACTCTATACAATATCATAGAATCATTTCTGAATTTCGATATCCGTATAACGGCTTTTGGTGATATTGGTAATAGGTTGATATTTTCAGAGAAGCATGTAGGGGCGGGGCTTACGACGAGAAGCTGAGATTAGTAAAGTTATTATTGTAGTAAGTTGGTGTGTTTATTTTCGATCGCAGCAGTTCATCTGTGAACTCTTCTGTATGGTTTGATTCTGTAGCTTGCAGACAAGCTGCGTCCATGATGTTGTGGTCTCCGAATTCAATACCGCCGACAGCGGAGTCAATCTGGTCGGCGATGAGATCTTGGTTGCAAAGCTCGGCATATTCGGCTTTCTTCGAAAACCCGAATGTTGGCTAGGCACTCTTGTCTTACTTTCTCCCGCGTCTCGGAGTAACAGATGAAATTAAAAAGTAAATATACAAGTCCGTCTATTTCCATCAACCCCCTACGAGTACTCCATTCCCCCTGAACAAACTCCCCAAATAACTCCCCCTCACAACCGTATCCCCATCCCCCCTCTTCCCAATCCTCACACTCCCCAACGCCAACGAAAACCCCACCCCCACCCACCCAAAACTACTCAGCGCATAAAACGCCAGCACAATGCCCCTCTTCGCCCTCTCCCGCAGAAACTCCTGCTCCGCCGCGCCCAGGCCCGCAATCGCATCGAAGCTGCTCGCGCCGCCCGACGCAAACGTGATCCCCGCATTGCTCAGCGTGTTGTTGAAGATATTCAGCATGAGCGTCGTCGCGATCGTGCCGCCCAGCGTGACGGAGAGCGACGTCAGACTCACGACCGATGCGATGTCGTCCGGGTAGTACCCGATCCCGTGCAGCGTCGACGGCATGAAGCGGATTCCGCCCCCGACGCCGGTGAGCGCGAGCATGCCGATGATGAGGCCCTTGCTCTCGTGGTCGAGGGCGAAGGCGACGAGGGTCAGCCCGATGGGCTCGATGAGCGTGCCGACGAAGAGCGTGGCGAAGGTTTGGAGAGGCCAGACGTTGCAGGCGAACATGGCGATGTAGGAGCCGACTGCGAGGCCGGGGAGGTAGTAGAGCAGGTTCAGGCCTGCCTCGCCGGAGCCGGAGCCGCGGACGAGCGCGAAGTATAGGTCGACGAAGTAGAATACGGCGTACATCGCCATACCCGTTAGGAAGCTGATGTACATCAGGATGCTGACGTTGCGCGCGAGGAGCAGCTTGAAGGGGAGCATGGCCCTGCGCGTCGGGTTGCGCCGCGACAGCACGTTGCCGGGAGCCATGAGGTATTCCCATCCTAGGAAGGCGGCGAGGAGGAGCACGCCGAGGACGAGGGGCGCGAGGACGGTGGGGGAGGTCCAGGGGTACGAGGAGCCGGCCCAGGTGAGAGCGAGGACGAGAAGGCCGAGGCCGAAGAGGAAGAGGAGTTGCCCGCCGTAGTCGATTGTGAGGAGGCGCGCCTTGAAGGTTTGTTCGACTGCGACGTCGGTGACGTCGTCGACGCGCGTGATCTTCTGCGGGCCGAGGAGTTCAGGACGGAGGACGAAGTGCACGAGGATGAGTCCGATGAGCGCGAGGGGAATATTGATTATGAAGCACCACCGCCAATTCGCCTGAGTCAGGTACCCCCCAACCACAGGTCCGATCCCGTACCCCACGCCCGCCAACAGCGTGAAGATGGTGTTATTCTTCGCGTTCTCCTCGAGCGTCACCTTGTCGGCCAGGATGACCTTGGTGTTGATGAGCATCCCCGCGCACCCGATGCCCTGGAGCGCGCGCCCGACGAGGAACATGGGAAAGGCTGTGAGGGGTGCGGCGGCGCAGAGCACGCTGCCGACGACCAGGACGACGAGGGAGCCCTGCATGGCGGCGTAGCGGCCGAAGATGTCGGCGAATTGGCCCCAGGATGGGATAAAGCAGGCTGAGGTTAGGTTGAAGGCCGAGACGATCCAGTTTAGCTGCGCGAGTTCGTCTGCGGGGGGGTGAGACTTTGTGTAATTCAAGGTCTGGGGGGAGGTTGACTTACTGAAATCGGATGCGATGAAGGGTAGTGCGCCGGCGATGATCGTGATGTCTAGGGATTGAATGAGGAAAGGTATGAAGAGGCCGGCTATGATGCGCCAGCGGTATCTCCTCGCAGCTCGCTTCGCGTCTTTGCACTCGGGACAGGGAGAGGAGCTATGGGTTATGGTTGTCTTGTCGTGGATATCTGGCGGGTCGCCGGGGTATGCTATGAGCTCCATTGCAGCCTCTGAGATCTGGCTGACGCCCCTTCGATGGACGCACTCATGGTTTTTGCTGGGCTCGGTCGGATGACTGGACTCGTTGGTCTGAATAGCCTCCTTGTTCCTGTTTCTGTACTTCTTATACAGAAAGTATGCCATCTTCGCTCTCCCCAAGTGTACGTCGTTGTGCAGACTCGTGCTGCGTCCCGACCGAAATTGGAGCAAAGACACTCGCACTTGAACTCGAACTGCAAGCTTAAACTGCAGATATGAGAATTTCGAGAAGGTCAAGGAGAAATCGAGGGTAAAGTACTTGAAGTACTTGACAGAATCTTCCAACAGTGACAAGAAAACGGTGACAGTATCGAGTTATATACTACGAGATATATACTACTGTAGAACAGACGACAGGTCCACCCTGTGCATCTCCACCCTGTGCATCTCTTCACAGCCTCACGGCAGACGGGCAGGCGACGAAGAGAATTGCGAAACTAAGTTAGACTTACATCGACAAGGCTAAAAGCCATACTCGGTACTGTGGTAGGTCACATAATGATATAATGATCCTGGCAGTCCTGGCAGTGACAGCCGGTAGGGGCGGTGGTGAAAGGGGAGATGATGTGGAAATTGAGGATATGGAGGATATGAGAAATTATGGTTTTCCCATTCCAGATTAAGAATATTCTGATTATTCTGATTGGCCAACGACATGGTGACCCGAATGCAGCTTAGCGGGATGTGCTTGAGTGTGGCTAATTCAGTAATTCATCATCATGCTAATTCAACATCATGGTACCCCAAATACGGACTAGCGTGGATGATCAGCCTCGTGCGGCTATGCGTGTAGGATGGCGCGGCTCTTTGACTCTTGGAGGTCAACGACCTGAAATCTCAGGGGTAGATAATATATATGTATATACCCTTCGTATGTATATCCCCTTCGTCGTCATCCACAGTACTTCGTATAGTATAAGCACAGCTGACTGGAGGAGAGAAGGTTAGACATCCTCAACACCAAATCGCCAATGCCGTGATGCCACGCGTCTTGGCTGACAGCTGTATTGTACTGCTATGCTCTCCATCGAATAAGATCTCAAAACTTCATTGATTTCCATTTCCCTCTTGAGACTGCAGATCCGGTGATGCTCATGTCACTCAGGCAAGGGCGTAAGGACGGAAGGAGAAGAGTCGAAGAAGCATCTTTACACTCTCCAGCATCAGCATGGTCTACTGCGGCACGCCCTCCGCGGCCTGCCACGCCTGTCGAGAACGCCGCACCCGCTGTGACAAGCGCCCCGACGGCTGCACCCAGTGTAGAAATGCAAGGCGCGCGTGTCCAGGGTATCGCGCTCTAGGCGACGTACTCTTCAAAGACGTGACCAGCACCGTGATCCGCAAGGCGAAGGCCGGCGAGGTGCGCGCGAAGCAGGCCGCATCGAGGGCTAGCTCCAGCCCCCACACGCCAGGCGCCGCATCCGACGGCGATGCGTCCAAGGGGGGCTTGGAGGTCGTTGCCCAGGCTTCTGCTTCTTCCCCTCTGCACTGCTTCTCTTTGGTCCCCACGGTTGATGAGCGCGCAACGGGCTTCTTCGTCGCTAACTACGTTTCCGGACTCAACGGTGCCACTCGTGGGCATCTTGACTACCTCTCGGATGTGTTCCGTGAGGAGAATCCCGATGAGGGTCTGCTGGCCAGCATGAAGGCCGTCGGGCTCGCCGGGTTCGCGCACACCACGCACTCTCCCTATCTCATCGAGAACGCGCGCTACCAATACATCAAAGCGATACGGCACACGCACACGGCCCTGCGGTCACCAGCAGCCGCCAAGAAGGATTCCACGCTTCTCACCATCATCATCCTCGGCATCTTCGAGTCCATCACCGGCGGCACGCAGCGCTCCCTCCGCGACTGGGTCGCCCACATCACCGGCGCCTCGAACGTCGTCAAGGTCCGCGGCCACGCCGGCATCCAGAACGTCGCCGGCCGCCGCATGCTCCTCCAGGTCACGACGAACCTCCTCATTAGCTGCATCCAGAGCGCCGAGCCCGTGCCAGACCACATCTGCGAGCTGATGTACGCCGCCATCACCGCCATCCGCGGGCGCACGCTGATCAGCAAGATCCAGTCCGGCGAACCCGCCTTCATCGTCCTGGACTGCATGGTGCGCTTCGCGCAGCTCCGCTCCGACATCGTCAAGCTGCGCGAAACGGACCCGCGCGTCATCCTCGCGCGCAGCCTGGGCATCGACAGCGTGCTCGCCGACGTCGCGGCGAACCCGACAGAGCAGTGGGGCATCCGCACCGTCTACACAGACGTCGCCTCGGAATTCATCTACCACGGCCGCTACCACGTCTACTACGACTACATCGTCTCGCAGTCCTGGAATGCCCTGCGCATGGTGCGCTTCATGCTCAACGAGATCATCCGCGATGTGCTCACTGTGCGCGCTACCCCCTCCGCCCCCTCCCTCAGCGGTGTGCAGTACGCCGACCAACTCGCCGCCTCAATCGCGACCCTCTACGCCATACAAGACGACATCTTGTACAGCGTGCCGCAGCACCTCGGCTCGGTCCCCGAAGAGGCCGGCGGCGGCGCGGGCGTCAACGAGGAGTCGCTCGCGCGCTCGGTGTGGATGGATTTCCGCGACCGGCCGGACGAGGAGAGGCCGCTTGCGCGGATCTCGGGCGCGCTGTTCTTGATCTGGCCGCTGTGGTTTGTGGGGATCAATGATACGGCGAATGAGGCGATTAGGAGGTTTGTGGTCAGGAATTTGAGGGTCGTAGGGGATAAGATGGGGATTCAGCAGGCGTATTTGTTGGCGATGGCGGTGGAGTCGCAGATTTCGATTCAGGTGTCGGCGTAGGGTGGGATGGTCATGGGAGGTAGACAGGTGCTTTTTTTTGGGAGGGGAACAGGAGGGGAACACGAAGTTGTCAGGCTGCCTGATCTAGGCGTTTGGATATCACTATTTGCAGGGATAAACGAGAAAGATGATGAATAATGTCCTTGAAATTGGTTGTTTTCGTTGAGAAATCTATCGACTATTTGGATGGAGTTGACGGGGTGTATATAGAACGGTCAGGAATCTACGAACAATCAAAATACCATTTGTTGCTCCATTTCACCGCAGTGATACGTCGCATAAAACAAAGCAGTATACATATGTACACTGGAGAACATAAGCCATTGACATTTTAATATTTTATTCGGAAATTGTGGCCTAACCGCTGGCTACCTCCTCCTCATTCAAATAACGCCGAGTTGCAACAGAACCTGGTATCCAACCACCAAACGACAGGACAAGATACAGTACAGTACCGACAAAAACCAAATCACAACTTCCCCCCCCCCTCTTTCCCCTCCCCCTTCCCCTCCCCGCCCCTAGCATCCAACTCGATCTCCTCCCCCAGTGTTTTATAGCGTAAGAGTATTTGATACGGAGGATATAATCTGGTCAAGTTGACAAGTCGAGTAGTTTTACTATAAGAATGAGTAGTTGCTTCTATAAAGAGATACTGTATCGAAGTTTTGTTGAAATTGCTGCAAAAAGCCCAGTTCGACTACACTTATAAGTTGATATTGTGATATAACTCCAATTTTATTAAATTATTATTACATACGCCTCAATGTGGCGATACACTGGATGCAATACCGCAGCCACTATGAACAAAGCAAGCACGAGCAGATACAGAGCAGAGGGAGGCAGATATGTCAAGTAAGAAAAGTCTTCCGACAACAACAGGAGCATGGAGATTCCCCACGTGTGACAGGGACCAAGAGGACCAAGACTTGGCCTTTTCAGCATGAAGCGGGAACTGCTAAAATTTGGGTCTTGGTGTTGATGATGCCTTCGACGCTCGTCGTTGGAACATTTCACCATCCAAACCGAGTAGAATTGCGACATCGCGACTACATAACTGGTGCTGGCAGACAGGACAACAATAATGTTGCCAAGCTTCAGAATTGTGCCGTCGTCGATATGCTCTATTCTTCTTTCTAGACGATAGGGACATGCTCTTAGACCACCCTATCTCCCATTGTAAACGCTCGACTATGCTCAGAGGAAGAGGAGGACCACCCAAGGAATCCTGTAAGGCTGTGAGCCACGCTTTGGCGCGCGTAAAGCTTTGCCATATATTATGTCACACGATGCCATGTCACAACAAGTCCGACCCGTCGATCTTGCCCGTAGACTTCGACGCCGTCCTCCCCAGCGCCCTCTGCTCATTCTTCCACTGCGCCAGTTTCAACAGCTCATAGACCGCCTGACACTTCGGCGCATCCACCCCGTACAGCTTGGCCTTCTTCAGCGGATTCCCCAGGATAACCTCAATCTCCATGGGCCGGCCCTGCTCCATATCCAGCAGCATGCTGGGCCTGTACGGACAGTCATCCGGCAACCCATACGCCAGCTTCTGCACCAACTCCGCGGGTAAGTCGTGCCCATCCGCCTTGGCGATCGCCACCAGCTCCCACATCATCGGCAGCAGCATCGTATCCCTGCCCCCCGACGTCTGCAGCTCCCCAACATCCATCCCCATCAGCGCGCACAGCGTATTGAACGTCCCATTCCACAACACCTTCTGCCATCTCGACCTGCCCATATCCTCCTCGAGACTGCAGCTCCCACACCCGCCCGCCTGGTACGCGGCCACGAACTCCCGCGCGCGCTGCAGCTGCGTCTCGCGGCCCAGGCCGCCGTGGAAGTGCGGGCCCAGGATCAGCCGCTCGGTGCCGACGTGCACGATGCCGTTGTCGCCGACGGTGCGCGAGCCGATCATCGAGACGCCCGTGATGACCGTGCTGCCGGGGAAGGCGGAGATCAGCGGGGCCTCGATGCCCAGCCCGTTCTGGATCAGGATGATGGAGGTGACCCCCGGCGTGACGACGGGCCGGATCAGATCGGCCACGCTGTAGCTCTCGGGCAGCTGCTTGGTGCTCACGACGACGTAGTCGTAGGGCTGATCCTCGCTGCCGGGGGCGGGTGATGCGGCATCGCTGACGGTGGCGACGACTATGCGATAGGTAAGTCCAGCGCTCTCCGGCTCCTCGAGTAGAGTCCGCCGCAGCGTAGATGCTCCGATGCTTGTTGGGAATGCCTACCTCGGCTCGGCCTCCACCCCTTCAAGACCCCGTGATCCACAGATTCGATATCCCACCCGCGCTCCCTGACGGCCTCGTACTTCGAGCGCAACACCGCCGTCACCTTCGCCCGCCCCGACTTCTCCAGGACCACCGATCCGATCGTGCCCACGCCGCCGCTGCCCACGAGGCAAACATTGAACTTTGGGGCTTCCGTTCCCATTTTGGTCTTGTGCTGTGAACTCGCGATGGGGGCCGAGGAGTTGATAAGGAGAGAAGTTGATAAGGAGAGCCGATGCGGGGCGGAGGGGCAGATGCTTAGTAACGCTTGCAAACAAGCCTAGGTACATATGTCCATACTTGTAAAGGGTCACGTTTTGAGGATTTCGAAGACTGAATATCTTGATATGCAGCTTTGAAGAGAGGAGATGCATGCTCTGCCTATGTTCCTCACATTAACCAATCGACTTAGGGACGGCCAAAAAATGAGGTGGAAATTATTGTTATATCACGTGAATATCACGAACTTCGATATCATGTGACCTGAAGGAATACATTGTGAGAATCCTTTTACCTGGCGGGAAGGGAACACTATTCTGCTTAACAAGATAATATCTAGTGCATTCGTTTCTTAGTGAGCATCTCCCATTCTGCATACTCGCACTCGAGACATTCTCTAAGATGGCAACAGCCTTTTACCAGAATATCACCATTGCTCTGTCCATCATACTCCCATATCTGTAATATTTGAGAAACAACTTCTAATGAACCAGATCACTCACCCCTTTCTGGAATTTTGTAAATATTTGCAAATTTCGATCTTTTGGTTACTCTCTTGCTGACCCTGCCGCAAGGGGTCCTGATGTTCATGCCATGCTACAATACAGTGGATATCTCCAGCGCCCAGCCGTTTCCGGTGCAGATCCTACCCAGCCAGCCATAACCTTTGAACAAAGTGCTCCAAGAAAGCTAATATTCCGCAGCCAGTCCGTAGGCATTTTCCCATCCCGGCGACTCCTGAACTCCCACAAAGACACCTCTCAACGCCTCACATCCCGCCCTCCTGCGTCATCCAGAACCACTCATTCGGCATGAAATCCATCTCTCCGAGGCCCATCCAGCCCTCAAACCCCACTACGCGCTGCTCCTCCCCTATCATCCCAACCCCCCTCCTCCTCATCCCCTCCACATAATTCCTCCTCAGCCCCGCCCACTGCGCCGCTAGGAAACTAAACCAGTCGCCATCGCCATGCTTCTTATGCACCATGTCGCTATGCTGCTCCAGCCGCTTGATGAAGATATCGATGTAGCTCTCCAGCGCCACGATGCCGCGCACACTCTCGAGCGACCACGACGGCGACTCGATGCCCAGCGACAGCTCGATCGCCAGGTTGAGCGTGTAGTGCACGCGCGCCCAGTTGAAGCCGAGCAGGTTGCGGAAGTCGGCGTCGCCGAGGTTCGCCACCGTGTCGAGCACCTTCTTGACGGCGCCGAGGCAGTCGATCAGAATCGTCGTGCGCGGGATCGACAACGTGCTGGGCTGCGCCGAGAGCCCGTGCAGCCCGATCTCGTGCGTGTACGCCGAGACCAGCAGGATGTAGGTCGCCAGCATCGTGTTCTTGGCCAAGAAGGGCGGGATCTGGGCCGTGATCGAGTCGAGCGTTGCGTTGAAGGAGCGCACGTAGAACTGCAGCTGCTCCTCGGGGATGTGCGGCACGGAGTGCGTGGAGTCGTAGCCGAAGGTGTCGCAGACGTTCTCGGCGTGGTGGATCAGCCGCACGAAGTGGATCAGGATTTCGTCCGAGGGCAGCGAGGACTCGCGGCGCAGGGTCAGAGCGCATTCTTCGAGGTAGGGCGTGTATTTCAGACTGCCGACCTTGCGCAGGGCGTGCGAGTAGGAGGAGCAGATTACGTAGCAGCCGATGTAGGCGCGGCGCGCCTCGGAACTCCAGCTATCGGTTTTCAGGGAGGGTGATAGGGTGCCCAGTGGGAAGACGATGTTTACTCCTAACTTCTGTCTACCTTTGTGGTTTGGTCGTTTATTTAGACCCATGGTTACAACAATGGAGGACGCGTAGGCGGCCAATCTGTAGGAAGACTTGAGATGAAAATGACACCTTGAGAACGTTAACTTCAGCGCAATGGGTATTTGAGAGGCCAGCGGGAACGGACTAACCAAGAAAGGTGGACAAGCAGTCCTTGTAACATATCCAGGCTCTGCTCTGCCTCAACAACCATTCTACCAGCCAGTACACGCAGGTACATCTTCTCCAGGATCATCTGAAGCTCTCTATCCCTCCATGAAGCACAGGCAAAGATCGCCAGCAAAAGCATAGGACTATCCCGCCTCATCATATTCACCGAAGTTCCAGGTGGTATGATGACATATGGAAAGTTCTGTGACATGACCCTGAACTCGTTCAAGAGCACGCCCGCATATCTCAAGTCGAAAATACCTTGATCAATCACATCTCTGTAATTACCAGCAGTGTCCGAATCGCGCAGGTGACCATACGGAACAGGTCCTGGAGGAGGATGAGGAAGAGGAGGAGGCGGAGGAGGAGGAGGAGGAAGATGTTGTGGTGGATTGAGAGCGTATGTTGCAACACCACCCCCATTTGCCGATGGAGCTTGTGCCTTCTGTCTTTCAAGCTCGGCCGTATAATGAAGTAATGTTTGCTCTAAACGGTCAATGCGACTCCCACTGGGGTTGGCGTCGTCGCCGACAAGCAACAGCGGTTCACTGAGGTACTGGGAGACGGCATCTCCTGGGGCAGCCATTTTCAGATGATCGATGCTCTGTTCGAGATACTCAATGCGCCGTGTTACTGCGAAATTTTAGTACGTGTAAAATGTAACCAAAGACTGTTGAGATGCCGGAACACGTGACGACGCTCCTGTTGGAGTCTTGACTTACATTTTGAGCTCCGTGGTCTTTGATCAGGCACTTGATATTGACATTCATGGTGACCTTTCTCACATCTAACAGCGGATGAGCATGAGCCAGACTAAGGACTTTGAATTTTTGTCCATACGGATTCTCTCCCTTACCTCTTGCAGATCCTCTCTTGATTTTCAGATGCTTCACACCTCATCTTCTTTGCTTTACAGCGCATGCAGGATGTCTTGGGTAAGTTTCGTCCCGGAAACTGTCTCCGGGTTCTCTTCTTTGGATTCCGGTCGTCTGGGCCTATGGCTTGGTTTGGATCTTCAGACATCGACACATCGCGTTGCCCGTCATGGTCCTCATCCCCATCATGCTCATCGTCACCTTGCTGCTCCGATACATCCCGCTCTTCTTGGATCCGCTGTCGACCCCTTACGCCCTCTTGCGGCGGTGTCGTCGTCGCCGTTGCCGTTGCCGTCGCCGTCGCTGCCGCCGTCGCTGCACTCTCAGCCATGATGAGAGGCCCCCAAATGCGGGGTATCCCTATCGCTGGAGGCCCAAGAGTCGGCTCGGTGCACTGTGTTGAGAACCCGGGGAAGCTGGAAAAGGATGCTCGGGCCAATTGAGGCTCTTCTAAACGTCAAACTCGAGCTGAGTAAGACGATATGCGGATTACGGAGGAGGTACTCCAATACGAGTCGGAGAGCCACGAGCAGAAGCCGATGCTGGTCGTCGACTTGGAGTGTTGATGTCGGATTGAGTGTCGGCTTCGTCACGTTTGTCGTCCGATGCCTCGGCTTCTCGGGTGTCGTTCTAGCCGAGCCGAGAGCTGAATTCCGCTAACCATAAATAGCCTAGCGGGATCTGGCACGATAACGGCTCCTCCCTCATCACGAATTATCACTTTCCCTGCATGCATGGCATATCTTGAACAGCTGCGCAACTTTTCTTCTCTTCTTGCTCGATTTTTTTTTTATTCATTGCATTGTCGTATTATCTCTTTTATGAAAGCATCCCATGCAAAGATCAACGTCCATGGAAACTTCCTATCCGCTGCGCTATCTCCACAGACTCCACCGTGCATCACGCAAGTTCGCCGGTTCGGTGGCCTATGAACCGTGTCGAGCCGATCTGTCAGACTTTAATCTCCATCTTTCACCCCTTCTCTCCACTCAATTCCCATCAAATCTCCATGGGGAAGCGTGTTCTATTCGCTGCGGACCCAGAAAAAAGAGATTCCTGCGTGATCGAGCCAGGTTGATATCTCGAAAACCTCCTAAAAGCGCCTCATCACGCCTCAGGATAAAATGTGCCGTCTTGGTATTGCTAAAAAATGCTTCTTATGACGAATAACATGTACGCCAAGGTAGGGAGAATTTCTGATATCTGGGAGCATCCATTCCTATAAATGCTCCATTGCCCTGCTCTCTCTGTTATTGCGAGAAGTGTGGCTGTTAGATGGTTTACTTGCGTTGATTGAGACATAACATTCTTTCATATCTCACCATGTCTCATTCTTCTTCAAGCGTCACTGTTAGTGGCCTAGACCAAGTCTCGGCAGCCCTCGAGAAGGAAAGACAGGCCGGCTCAGTCAATCCCTCTGTGCTCGAACATCCAGCACACGAGTATGATGAGAAGCATCACCACCAACTTGAGCGAACGGGCTCAACCACGGCGGAGTGGCCAGTCCCTGAGCCAACCGGAGAGACCGATTCGCCTTTGGCCCTCACTCCTCAGGGTACTCATGATGCGAATTTCTTGGTCGCTTTTCACCCAGGAGACCCAGATGACCCAAAGAACTGGTCCAAACTCATGAAATGGAACGCGACCCTGACCGTTTCTGTCATCTGCTTCGTCGTTGCTTTTGCCTCCAGTGTCGTCACTGCCGGCATAGCCCCGATGGCCGAGGAGCTGGATGTATCCGATATCGTTGGTTTACTGAGTGTGTCACTGTTTGTCATTGGTTTTGGAATAGGTATGTTCAACTCCACGCTTATCATATTACAACTTTTTTTTCTTTCTTTTTTTTCCCTCTGAATTCCATACTCCTTAAATAAAAACAAAATATTTCTCCAAATATTATAAACATTAACTAACGAATCTCTCATCACAGGCCCCCTAGTATTCGCACCCCTCTCCGAAATGTACGGCCGCAAGGTTGTCTACTCCTCCACCCTCTTCCTCGCCGCTGTCTTCCTGATCCCGTGTGCCGTGGCAAACAACATCCAGACACTCCTCGTCTGCCGCGCCATCGACGGCATCGCCTTCAGCGCCCCAATGTGCCTCGTCGGCGGCACCCTCGCCGACCTCTGGCGCCCCGAGGAACGCGGTCTCGCCATGGCAACTTTCTCCGCCGCACCATTCCTCGGTCCTGTCGTCGGTCCTCTTGCAGGAGGATTCCTAGGCGACGCCAAGGGCTGGCGCTGGCTGTATTGGCTGCAGCTCATCCTCGCCGGCGTGGTCTGGATCATGATAACCTTCACCGTCCCCGAAACCTACGCCCCGACCATCCTGGCCCGCAAAGCCGCCAAGCTGCGCAAGGAGACCGGCGACGCGCGCTACACCTCCACCCTCGTCGTGCGCACCGAGACTTTCTCGCAGTACCTCGGCTCCTACCTCGTCCGCCCCTTCAAGCTCCTCTTCACCGAGCTCATCGTCTTCCTCATCAGCGTCTACATGTCCATCCTCTACGGCATCCTGTACATGTTCTTCGTCTCCTTCCCCGTCATCTTCCAGGAGGGCAAGGGCTACACCGCCGGCATCACCGGCCTGATGTTCATCCCCATCGCCGTCGGCTGCTGCATCGGCCTCGTCTGCGCACCCGCCATCAACAAAGACTACATCCGCCGGCGCGCCCAGTACGACGGCACGCCCCCTGCCGAGATCAGACTCATCGGCATGATGATCGGCTGCTGGTTCATCCCCATCGGCCTCTTCATCTCGGCCTGGACGTCCTATCCGCGCCTCTCGTGGGCGGGCCCGGCGCTCGGCGGATTGCCCGTCGGCATCGGCATTGTGTTCATCTATAACTCGACGAATAACTATATCGTGGACAGCTATCAGCATCTCGCTGCGAGCGCCCTGGCCGCAAAGACGTTCATGAGGAGTATGTATGGTGCGGGCGTTGTCCTCTTTACCACGCAGATGTATCATAACCTTGGGTATCAGTGGGCCGGGACGCTGGTGGCGTTTTTGGGGCTGGCATGCTGTCCCATTCCATTCTTGTTCTACAAGTATGGCGCCGCGATCAGGAAGAGGAGTAAGTATGCATACAGTGGTGAGGCTCAGGAGTAAATTTTTGGGCGATAGAGTGAGAGGAGTAGAGAGTTAATGGTCGGATCCGCCTAAGCGACTAGGCGAATCCGACGCCTATGCTTCTGCTAGGATTGTGAGATATTGTTGGTCAAACAGAGCAGGAATAACAACAGCAGAAGACGCCAATACATTTAGTAAACAAAGTAACAGTAATTTATAGTTATGAGCTAAGTATATTAGGGGAAATAAGATTATTTTATGACGTGTTATATTGTAATTGCCACGTGTATAAGGTATTCGGGGTACTCGAGTATATATTCAAGTATTCGTATTCGTACTAGCACATGTTGAAGGCCATGTTCTCGGCCACCCCCAATACTCTTCTACCTACGACTTGCACTTTCGCTTCTCAAAGTCAAAGGTACTGCCAGAGACAACCCAAGTGTAGTGCAGCAGCACATCCCCCTTCTCCTTCTGCTCCTGCTCGTACACATACGACTCCTCCTTCGAACCATACGTCACCTCCACCCTCTTTCCCACCCCTCTCTCCAAGATCCAAGAACTCCGCAATCGTGAACGTATCCGCCGCGAACCTTTGCCCCATCCGCTCCGACAAACCCCTCAGATGGCTCGGGAGCAGCGATAGCACGAGCGCCTGCGCAACACCAACCCCCACGAATTAGCCGTGGGTGTTGGTGTGTTGCGAGAAGGGAAATTGGGGGAAGGGCGAGGTGAAGACTGGGGAAGTTCGAGGGACTGATGGGGAATGGGGTATTGGAAAATGAATTCGAGGAGAAGAGATGAGAACAGGTACTTATACTGTAGAAGTACTTATAATATAGAATCCAAAAAGAAATTCACACATCGATTAACGTTGATGCTCAAGGAAAGTAAAATTGAGATCTTACGTTGCTGCTTGCAGCCCTGACTGTTCATCACTCGACGTTCTGGCGTGCAATTCCTGATCCGTAATCATTCTGCATCGCAGGGTGTCAAACATTCTCATGTGAATTCTACTTGATTATATAACACTACAGAGCGAATCCATCGTAGGACGTAGGAGTTCTGAGAAATAGTTGAGTTCTCTTTGACAATGTGACTGGAAATAGGAGAAGATGCTGATGGCTTCGTTGAATGTTGATCAGTAGTCCTGATGTTGCAAGGTTAATTCAACGTCCTCTTCATTGTGGGTTGTTGGCATGGACACTTCTCCACAGATTCAGCATATACTCAACGTATTATTAAATACAACGCTTTAACTCAGTTGTGCATGCAGAACGTCAGTGTAAGAAAGTAAATTCCTCGATTGTGAAGTGATGAGTTGTAACGTCGTAAATAATCTCAGTTCTCGGTCATTCACCCTTCTTCGAGACTTGAATAGAGTGATAATCGGATGGTGTATGGACATTGACGCAACGCGTTTTCTAGTTCCAAATCATCAATACAGTGTGTGCAAGTATGGCTTCGCATTCTGTGAGACAATCTCTTCTCCTGGTTCGGACTGGGCTTGATGCTGCGGCTCTGCTGCTGTGCTGCTTCACATGCCATGTGATGGTCCCGTCAAGAATTTCAGAGCAAGGTCATTGAACTTCTCAGCATTTTCCCAATAGCACCAATGGCCTCCGAAATCAACAACGACCCCCTGTGTATGCATTTCTCCACAATTATTTCCCTCATCGTCTTGAAGAATGGCTTTTACTACCCACAACGGACCTGTAGGTGGGAAGCAGCCGCTTCTTTCGCTGGCAATTACTAATAAGTCGGTGCTGGAACCGCTCCTGGACCCAAATCTATCCGTGATAGTCTTCCGCCAGTCTCTGGCGGTATGATCTGCCATCAGGTTTCCATACCATTCTGGATCACCCTGCAAAGCAATCCTGAGGAACAAGGCGGTATCTTCCTGCGCCGTCTTCAGATACGCATCTTCTGAGGCAAATTGCTTCCTTCCCCATACCGGATCCCATAGGTATGCTAGGCAAGCGTTGATTGTGCCTTTGTAGACTTCCTCAGGATTAGATGCAAGAGTTGCTTTCATCTGTGCTAAAGCTTCTGGGGAGTTCAGAGTCCTATTGCCATAATCGACTCCCCAGTCGATAGCATAATTTTGGAGAGGAGACTGGTCGACCCAAATCATTTTGTCAAAGACTGAGGTACTGAATTGCTCATGGTACGACCTACACAAAGGTATCAACAGAGTGCTCAAACCGGCATCGCAGCATTCGAAGAACTGACCAGAGAATCGCGCAGCCGAGACTGCCAGCAATGGAATGATGCCGGGGGCGGCGAGCGCCATCCTCTATCTGAGCATCAGTTAAGTCTTCGTAAGATGCCCCTAAGTGTCGAAGGAGGTCATGGAGATCCTGAGCCAGCTTCGGCACGCTGTGATCGCGCCCCGACTGCGATCTTCCCGAACGCCCATGACCACGGAGATCCGGAGCAATTACTCTGTACTTCGACTTCAAGGCTGGAATATTGCGGCTCCAGACTTCAGAAGAGCCTGTGAAGCCATGGAGCTACGAGGTATTAGCAGCCGCGTGGAGTTTCTCTTCTTTTGTCGCTGGGCGGGCTGATGGCTTACTAAAATCAATATCTCGGAGTCAACTGCTCCATGTTCCTGATATGCAAGACTGACGCCATCTTGAGCGTCAAAGAATTTATATGTTGGGGCTTCGGTCGTTGGGGCAGACATTTCTTCGATTGAAGCGGTGGAGTAACTCGGGGTCTGACAGTCTGACTGTTTCGTCGAGTTCCTGCTTTGATTTGACAGATTGCAAGCGTTTTATATCCACGACTTTAATCTGAGCTTTGCCTGTAGATGACAATATGGTATATATATATATATTTACATATATATTTGAAGTATCCGGATGAAGAGATGATATTGGCGGAGTTGCTTTCGCAAAACGAAAACTGAGTCTGAGCGTCCTATATCACGTGAAACTTCATACCAATAATGCACGTGATAGCACAGGGAAAAACTGCCCCATGGCTTAATAAGCAGACTCAGGGTCAAAAACAAGCAATGCGGAACAACGAAGGCGCCGTACTCATAGGGATCTTTATATCTTTATATTATCTTCATTGCTCTTCTTAGATTTCTCTTTCGACTCTTGCGCTGGATCGACATTCGAGTCTTTACGCACTGCTGATCTGGAACTGAAGCGTTGATGAAAGCCGTACCGCAGTTCATCAATCATCATGGCCTCATCATCTGCAATCCGCTTCATCGCCTCCTCAACCACCAAGTCAACATTTGGCTCTGTCCAGCTGCAGTGCCATGTCAAGCCAGGAGCCAGCAAGCAGAGAGAAGGAGTCCTGTCCATCAATGATGACACCATAGAGATTTGCGTGGCAGCGCACGCACGTGAAGGGGAAGCCAACAAGGCTGTGAGAAATCTCATCAGCGATGTAGGCCACAATTTATATATATATATCATGAAAATATCATGGAAATTTGTTTGCTGACGGCTTTCAGGTTCTGAAAGTCCCAAAGTCCGACGTGGAGGTTATAAGAGGCCACAAATCACGGGATAAAACCCTTGCGGTCACCGGTATTGATCCACAAGGCGATGAACAAAGTTGCATAGACAACATCCGGAAGAAACTTCAAGAATCCGCGGAGTAGTATCCCTCACGATGGCCCAGTCCTGCGCCAAGATCGTCGCAGAATCACTTGTCCAAGGGCCCTGCAGCTCCGTTGTCCCTCACACGTAATCTTCATGCCGCACATCTCTCGTGCGTATCTGCATTGGGTCCATCTTCAGCATCTCTCAATCCTGTCATCCAGATTCATATTCTTCACATTAGTCGTGGAGAATCCTCTTCTTGATGCATCGCCACACATGGATTGCGAATGCTTCGTGTCTGCGTCCGCGGCAATTGATTCCAGTCGAGATAGGATACTCGATATAGAACAATGATTCCCCGGCAGAAATGAAGGGAGGACAATTCCCGCCCTCTTCGCACTGAAAGCATTGATCGTTTATGGACTGTTCTTCCGAGCACGAGCTTCGTTGTCAAAAAACGCCACGTTGATGCTTTGGTCAGGTCCAAGCCCGCATCTTGTCCAAATATGTTCATGTTCTCATGATCAACGCCATCACGGCGCATCTTCGCGGCTAGATCCAGTCGATCAACATGGCCTCTCAGCATTTGAGGGGCTGGTGCTGAGCCAGTATTCGCCTGGCAAATCTGTACGGCCATTCCCATAATATTCAGCCACAAAATCGGAGCAGCCTGGTCATGAGCATTTATATGAGCCAGCAGTGAAATAACGTATCGTTTCGTGAATATCTTCACTGGAATTGTTTATTGCCGACGAGCAAGTGCGCGACTCAAGTTCGAGTAGAACTACATGTCCATCAATCACTGCCCCAGCTACAAATCTCCAACAATCCAGCATTTTCCTCTGCCAAACCTCCTGGGGCATGGATTGTTGTCTTCGGATCATCGTCTCATGTTATCAGCTTGCTCTGCATTTCTCGTATCAAAGTTGGCACGATTTTATAATCGTAGCAGAGAGGAGAATTATCTACCTCATTTTCCCAGAGCACAAGAGAAAATGAATGGATCAAGCCTCTCGTATGCTTGGCAAGTGACTCACTACACAATCATGCCCACGATATACCCAGTGGTATGCGGACGCTAGTATTTTCAACGCTGGGTTGGAAACTCTGCCTTCTTTGCAAATGAAGAGCTCGTATATCTTGGACGACGACAAAAGCTGGACGATGGGCAAAATATTACTTACTCATTGGCCATCTATTTTTTCAACACTGTTGACAATATTGCTGAAGACAGCTGTAATTGTGGGCGATTCGGGACGCTCTGAATGTATTCCGTCCGGCGAATATCTGCATACCCTGGACACGGCCGTTATGGGATTGATGACTGTCATGAATCTTCACGGCGTAGATTGATCAATCAGATGATTGGCAATAGACCATATGATTGCCCTTCGCCAGACGACCTTGAAATGAGGGAGTTGTTGACATCTCGCTGTCAATTTGCGACTCCACATCGATCTGCGTAACTCTTCGTCGCCCATCTATTCGATTTCGATCCGACAACGTGATACTATCATGCCTCAACATGAGAGCTACAGCATCGCTTCAACTCGAAGTAACATTTAGATCTCCAGTGATCCACTCTCCATATGAACACCGACGCCATGCATAACTCGCGCAGCCACCAGCTCTTTCGCCGTCACGGCAGAACACCTCAGCAGGCTATACTCGGACCCAAAGCACTCTGCATCGTCACATAGCAGCCGCCACCAAAGGCTGAATCCATGTTTCACATCCCTCGACGTCGCGCCGTCCAATGACGCCCCTGCGGCTGTATGGCCCAGGCTCAACGCTGCGACCTTAGCCGCACAATCACCCGCCCTCTCCACATCAACTACCGACGATCTCGAAATAGCACTGCCCGCCCTGATCCCCCGATTGGCGATCGCTTTCCCGAACGCCTCTCTGGCTCTGCTCGCAATATCTCCGAAACACCGTTATTGTCCGAGAACGCGCAGTATGAATGTTTCGCAGAGATGGCGATGCCGGGGTAAATGCGCACCCCTGCCAACCCCGCATCGACCCCCAAATGAATTGGGGCAGCTGGATCTGATATGTCATGATATGTATGGCCGAATAGTCTCTGGTTCTTGATGAGCAGCTCAATGCGGAAGGCATGTCATGGGCGGGATACATGTTAATTGCCAAAGGAGTAAGGTCATATTGGGCTCGTATGGGCGGATCTCGTGTGCGCTGACGGCAGACGAGCGGGTACTTCGCTTGGATGCATTGCTGCCGATGTGCGTGCTCAGCTTGTATACCCTCATAACGATCAAGTATGATAAATCAGTAAGCAGTGTCAGGAGAATTGGACACAGACTTAGCCTATGCCGCTGCCATCTATCATATGACTGACGATGCAAATCGCAGCTCGCGAGCTGACAGCTATTGGCCATCGACCAAGGGGTTTCCAGCAACTGCCTCACGCCTGACAGTTATTGGCAGATTAATCGGGGCAGAGGCAGGTACGGCCAGGCACGCAGATGAAGCGGGGACGAGTTCTTTCAACTGCCATAACGGCAACGGAGCGTCCATTCCATCAGGGCCATCAAGTCGAGGCATCCCTTCCTGTTCTCATATTAGCCTCCCGCCGTTTCCGGGCCTGATTCCTCTGGATCGACAAATGAACTTCTCAGATCATCTTGCTCACCATACGTGGAATAAACAAACCTCGGGTCATGAGATGGCAGATCTGCCAGCGGCTTCCGGGACGATATCCACGGCATGTGCAACGTGGTCCGATACATTCTTCTTATAAGATGCAATCCTCTCCCTCGAGGGTCTTCTCTTCTCCGTCCTCTCGCTATTGTACATACATCCAGTCAGCTCGACTTCTCGTAGATAATCTTGTTCAAGATGAAGTACTCCTTCACCTTCTCTGCCCTGTCGGCTGCTCTCGCCGTCACCACCGTCTTCGCTGCCCCAGCACAGGTGGAGAAGCGCGCTTGCTCGTCTGCTGTCACTCTGTCTGACAACCCGTTCACCTCCCGCAAGCTATACGCGAACGAGTATTACCGCAAGGAGGTCGTAGCCGCCGCTGCGGCCATCAACGATTCCTCTCTCAAGGCGAAGGCCCTGAAGGTCGCTGATGTCGGAACGTTCAAATGGATCGACACCATCTCCGTCATCCCCACCATCGATGCCATGATCAAGGCCGTCCCCTGCGACCAGATCATCGGTCTCGTCATCTATGATCTGCCTGGTCGTGATTGCGCTGCCAAGGCTTCCAACGGCGAGCTCCCAGTCGGCTCCATCAACCGCTACAAGACGGAGTACATCGACCGTATGTTCAGTTCCCAATAGCCTGAACACGCTAACCAGACACAGCGATCCGCAAGATCCTCCTCGCCAACCCAAACACGGCGATTGCTCTCGTCATCGAGCCAGATTCCCTCCCCAACTTGGTCACCAACATCGACGAGACCGCTTGCCAGCAGTCCGCTGCCGGCTACAGAGAGGGTGTTGCATACGCACTCAAGCAGCTCAACCTGCCCAACGTGGTCATGTACATCGATGCTGGCCACGGTGGATGGCTCGGCTGGAACGACAACCTGAGTAAGCCTTCCCCTTCCACCGCTCCTTCCATCAAGCCACAGGAAGGAAGCAACTAACACCCCCACAGAGCCAGGAGCCAAGGAGCTCGCCGATGTCTGGAAGGCCGCCGGCTCGCCCAAGCAAGTGCGCGGCATCGCGACCAACGTCGCCGGCTGGAACGCGTGGTCCAAGAACCCCGGCGAGTTCGAGAACTCGCCCGACGGCCAGTGGGACAAGGCGCACGACGAGAAGCGCTACGTGACGCTCTTCGGCGCCGAGCTGGCCGTGCAGGGCATGCCCAACCACGCCATCGTCGACACCGGCCGCAACGCCGTCCAGGGCCTGCGTCTCGAGTGGGGCGACTGGTGTAACGTCAACGGCGCCGGCTTTGGCGTTCGCCCGACCGGCTCGACGGGCGATTCACTCACGGATGCGTTTGTTTGGGTCAAGCCGGGCGGCGAGTCCGATGGGACCAGCGATACTTCGGCTGCGAGATACGACTCCTTCTGCGGACATGCCGATGGTGAGTGATCCCTCGTCAGATTTCTCGTGAACGTCCGCCTCGATGCTAATTGTCTCCATCTTCACAGCCTTCAAGCCATCCCCAGAGGCCGGCCAATGGAACCAAGCCTACTTCGAGATGCTCCTCAAGAACGCCGTCCCATCGTTCTAGACGATCGAAGCTCACGTCAAAAATCATCCCATCGGTGTCGGAAAAGCATCGGAGAGCACAGAAAAGGCAAGAGGGCGGAAAGGCTGTCTCGCCGTACTTGAAGGGCAGGCCTTCATTGTGCAACTTTGGACATACGAGATGTAGTCTGTATATACAAAAGAATTCATTCGCTTGACGTTGATGTTGGAGATGAAGGAACACAGCGTGTCGTGCAAATACGTGACATGTGCGAAACGATACATAACATGGTGAATCCCATCGTGTTAGGGCATTGCAGCCATTGGATTCGCAGCCGTAAACAAACGGACTGTAGTCTCTGACCAACGGCACCCTTTGCAAAAGTCTTCCGGCTCAAGACCCGACGGGGCAATATGCTCTCTGATATGTGAAGCAGTGATTAACCCTAACCCCTGAGAAACGAGATGTGTCTGTCGCTGCAGGGGAGGGACAGAACACTTGGATGAAGACGTGGATATCCCACCTACAGAGGTTTGTCTCCTCGTAACATGATCATCACAATCATGACATGTGATGCGCAATAATATTAGCTGTTGAGACTTCATGTGTTTGCAAGTGATCGAGTCGCCAATTGGGGACTGTCATACATATGCCTCATGTGTCAGCATCAGCCTCACATACAGACGCCGGCTTGAAGTGGACGCAGATCTGTGTTTATTCCCTTCGCTCTGGCTCAAGCACACGCGCCAACGCTCCTAAACATGCAACATGCCACCGCCACCACTTCCACCTCGTATCTACAACCTCGCCAAAGCCCCCGCCTTCTTGCCCACCCACACCTGCACCTCCGCATCCCCTTCCCAGCCCGGGCTCGGAAACAGCCTCGGTCCCAGCATCCTCTTCAACACCTTCCCGCTCTGCCCCTTCGGCAGCTCGCCCTCCACCACCCTCAGCAGCGTCGGCAACTTGTACCCCGCCAGCCTCTCCCGCAGGTCCCTCCTCAGCCCATCCAGCGACAACCGCCGCCCCCCGCCCGTCGTCGCGTACCTCGTCTGGTCCGCGCGCAGCGTCACGACCGCCGCGACGCGCTGCCCGAACTCGTCGTCCGCCACCCCGCACACCATCGCCTCGCACACGTACGCCAGCCCGAGCAGCTCGCGCTCGATGTCCAGCGCGGAGATCTTGTACCCGCCCGACTTGATGATGTCGAGCGAGGCGCGGCCGACGATCCAGTAGTACGGCCCCTCGCGACGGCCGATGTCGCCGGTCTTGAAGTAGCCGTCCTTGGTGTGGGCGTCTGCGGTGGCTGAGTCGTCGTAGAGATATCTAGTTGCTTGTCAGTCTGATGGCATCTGGCGATGTGGCTTTGTGGAGACGTACTTGGAGAACATGTGCGGGGACTTGACCAGGATCTCGCCCTCGTCGCCGTCGGCGAGCTTGACATCACAGCCTGGGAACACTGTCCCAACCGACCCATCCGGCACATCTCGATGGTCTAGACCCACCTTGATGACGGCGCCAAATTCCGTGGCGCCGTATCGTGTGAGAATAGCCTTGCCATGTCTAATGTTGGTCCAGAAATCCTGTATCGGCCTTGGGAGCGCACTTGATCCACAAAGCATGACTCTGAACTGGTTGGCTCCCTTTATGTACAGATCGCGCTCGGACTTCGGCGCAGAAGCGATGTGATGTTCAAAATGTCTCATCATCCTCATAAATATCGTCGGGACTCCGGAGAAGAAGGTTAACCCACCCTGCTTCCACCGTTCCCATATAAATGCCGTGTCGAAGCTGCCGCTGCAAAACTCAATACAAGCTCCTGCAACCAGAAAGGGCAGGAATGAGATGCCGACGCCCGTCGCGTGATGCACAGGTAATACATGTAAGATTATATCAAGGTGCGTTACGTCGTAGTAATCGGCGATGCTCGCGGCGGAATCATGCACGTATGCTCTCCGCATAACGGCACCTTTCGGCAGGCCTGTTGTGCCGGAGGTGAAGATCACAACGCCTGCCGAGTTGTCGTCCAGATATCGATTGGACGATATTTTCATCTCGGTATACGGGATTGTTGTCGGAGGAAGGCCCGAGAGCACATCAAAACTTCTAATACCGGACGCATGCTGGCGGCGTACGGCCTGGACTATCGCGTTTCCAAGTTCTCTAGAACCTGCTGCTGTCAAAATAGCGACCTGTTTGGATTTCGTCACGAAATATGCAGCTTCCTGGACGGGATGCGTCACGCCTAGACAATCATCAGTCATCGCTGCCATGGAAATAACCAACCAACTCACTCATGGGAACAACGGCTGCCGCGAGCGCCAGGACAGCGAGGAAAGCCACGGTGTATTCGTATCCGCCAGGTGCCAAAACCCCAATGAAAATCTCATCTCCTCCGTGCAGCCTCTTGAGGACCTGAGGATCCAACGAAGCCTCGACAACCGCCCGCAGACCTAGAACATCGCTCAAAAGCTCGCCATACGTCTTCTCGACGCCGGACCTCAGATCTCTGATCGCCAGTCGTCGTCGATGCGCATGCCGCAGCAGTTTGCTGAACAGAGGGGTATTGGGGAAGACATGCGGTCCGTCGTGTCTCGGAAGAAGCTTGGTCCGGTCCGTACACAACGTCGAGTCGCTGGCGCTCTCAAGGCCGTCGGAGCCAGCGCTAGACATTATATGAGGATGCTCTGTTTCTTGAACAAAATGGCAAGCAAAACGGCGGCAAATTAGATGTGCGGCGAGATATACAGTGCCAGTCCATGCAGGATGCGGCTGCCCATTCCGCATCCCAACGCCGTGTCATGGAAATATTCCGGATGTGTCTGCGATATTGGAGATGCATGCATCATTCGCAAGGCCCGCTGGATGGGGTGCATATGGAATGGACATCTCAGAGTGGCCTGTAACAATCAGCAGCAGATCAATCGGCAGAAGAAAGTGATCTTGGTGCAGTACCTAAGCTCCGCCTTCTGATGCACCCATCTGCTGGCCATACTGCGTACGCATACAGCCGCAGTGTAGGCTTCTGTATGACATTCTGGCAGTGACATTTTCCCGGATGGATCGCAGGAAGAGTGAAACCGGCGTTTCGGCTCTTTTGCAGCTGTGGAAGTGCGGTAGCGATCACTGAAGGTCTGCGTTGGTTTGGAGAATCGAAGTGTTGTCGAGTTGGAGAGTTGGAGAGTTGGAGAGTTGAAGAGTTGAAGAGTTGAAGAGTTGAAGAGTTGAAGAGTTGAAGAGTTGAAGAGTTGAAGAGTTGAAGAGTTGAAGAGTTGAAGAGTTGAAGAGTTGAAGAGTTGAAGAGTTGAGATGGCCGAGTCAAAGGCGAAGTCAAGCAAAGATGTACAGTACATATCAAAAGTGAGGTCACGTGAATAGACATCAAAGATGAAGTCGCTTCCTTCGTGTCTTGAGACAGAGCTTCATCTCTTCATCGTCTTCATCTTCTTCGGCCAAATCGACTGCAGAAGTATCTATGTATATATGTATGTTCTAGTCACTCTCTGATCCGTGATGATCGACATCGCTATGTACATAGCTATGTACATATCTAAGACAAGACACGGGTAAGGCGAAGCTTAAGCCTTCCACAATGCGGGGATCCGCGTCCTTTCCTTTTCTTGGCCGTCATATAAGCAAACCTATGTAAGTCCTCCGCTCTGGGCGCAGAAAAGGTGTGCAAATACATCCGCATTCTGACAAGACAAAAGTTCTTTCAAATCAGGTCCTCTGGACATATCAGAAATGAGAAATGAGAAATGAGAAATGAGAAATGAGATGTTTCTCTCGCATCGCGTCGCTCGGCATTTCGGCGTTGGGCGCAACAGACAGCCGAGGATCAAGTTGGAGATTGTGGATTGTGGATTGTGGATTGTGGGGAAAGACAGAAGAACCTGGGGAATCCCTGCGCGAAGGCATGTCCATGTCATTGTCACCAGGGGAAATCGCCGAGACTCCTCTGCGAGACGACAGACGTTCTCATGCTATGTACATACGCATACGTTGACGACTCTATTTACGATGCTGCTGCTGGAGTGATTGCATTGCTTCATCACCTTCTGGAATTCAAGCATTCCTCTCTTGCTAATACTACTGCACTTCCCTTCTCGAATACGCGATGCCAGACTTCACAGACCGTCTGCGACCAGCAGAGCCCACCGGGCCAGATACTCTTGCGAAGGAGCGCGCGGGCTCCTCCCTGCCTGTTGATCAGCTCGCGCAACATTTGCTAGATGGCGACGGATCTGGGTTCCTCGAACGCCAGGCGCGCGTACTTGAAGTCCTGAGACGGGAGAAGCTCTTCTCCAAGGACCAGCAGCAGAACCTCTCGCGGCCGGACAAGTTCAAGTTGGGTCTTGCGCGGGCAAAGCTCATCAAACGCTTGGAAGTTAAGTTGGGATGGAGCGAGGAGGATCGTGCGATGTTAGTACGATGCAGCCGCACCCTGTTCTCTTCGCTGCTAAAACAATAATCAGGGCCGAGTACCTCGTCGATGATGTCAGCCCATACTACCTCCACATGTCGATGTTTGTCACGACGATCCGAGAACAAGCAAATGATGAGCAAAGAGCATACTGGCTTCCCAAGATCGAGAGATACGAGATAATTGGGGCGTATGCGCAGACCGAGTTGGGACATGGTAGTAACGTCAAAGGAATCGAACTGGAGGCGAGATATGATCCAAAAACCAAGGAGTTTATCCTCCACAGTCCGACACTGACCGCCAGCAAATGGTGGAATGGAACCCTTGGAAGAGTCGCAAACCACTCAATCGTCGTCGCACAGTTGCTGGTGCCAAAGCCATCATCGACAGGAGCCGAAGCGGAATATGTGAGACTTGGTGTCCACTCGTTCATCGTCCAAGTTCGCGATCTGAAAACACATCAACCTCTCCCTGGAATAGCTGTCGGGGATATCAACGCAAAATACGGCTACGCGGCGATGGACAATGCGTACATGCTCTTCGACAATTTCCGTATCCCACATAGCGCCCTGCTGAGTCGCTATTCGAAGCTGGACCCAGAGACTGGAGCATACACGAAGCCGGAAAATCCTGCTGTGGTGTATGGATCTTTGACATATGTCAGAGCTACCATCGTTAAGCATGCTCGCCTCGTCCTTGCTCGTGCCGTCACAGTCGCCGTTCGCTACCTTTCAATACGAAGACAATTTCACGACCGAGACGGCGATCAGAAGGGTCCGGAATTGGGCGTGCTGGATTATCCAACGGTGCAGATTCGCATCTTCCCGCTGCTGGCGACGGCATTTGCTCTGCACTATTCCGGCCAAGCAATGGCCAAGCTTTACCAATCGACGAGAGATGAAATTGCGGGAGGAAAGTTCGGTAGCTTGGCGGACATGCACAGCACCTCTTCGGGCCTGAAAAGCTTGTGCACCATGCTGGCAGCCGACGGGATTGAGACGTGTCGACGAGCGATGGGAGGTCATGGCTTTGGTGGCGGAAGCGGGTTGATTCAGTTGAATAACGACTATCTCTCAAAACCAACCGTCGAGGGCGACAACTGGATGATCACACAGCAGACTGCCTCGTACATCATTAAGAAAGTCCAGGCCGCGATGAAAAATCCAGGTGGAAAGGTTACTGATTCCACCGATGCAGACATCAAAGATTTCATAGCATCGCGTCGTCTTTGGGAAAAGCCGTACAGATACGACGTCCTTGCGAGCGACGAAGCCATTGTTGGCGCCTTTAAAAGACGAGCCGCCGATCTTTCCTTCCGCGCATACGAAGAGAGAATCGTCAAGAAGCGGTCCTGGAACAGCCTGCTGATCCAGCTTCATAAGCTCAGCAAAGCTCACTCTCAAGCAATCCTGGTCGAGAACTTCTACAACGGCCTGACGACAGATACAACTGTTCCAGTTGGCGCTAGACCCGTTCTCCTGGACGTCTTCCGTCTGTTCGCGCTGTACACCATGGATGTCGAAGGGCGAGAGTTCTTCGGTGCAGGAGCCGTCTCGAACGAGCAGCTTGACCTGCTGCCGCAACGCATCCAGGAACTGATGCTGAAGATCCGCCCACATGCAGTCAACCTCGTCGACGCCTGGAAGATTCCGGACTTCCTTCTGGATAGCGCACTGGGGAGATACGATGGAAGGGTGTACGAGGACCTCTTCAACCGAGCGCATCGGCTGAATCCGCTGAATAAAATCACCTTCAACCCCTACTACTGGGACGAGGAGATTGTGCTGGGGGCGAACGATGGTAAGACGATTTTGGCGAAGCTTTAGATATAGATATATGTCTGCGATACCACTATGATAGAATCAAGACCATTTGACTGCTCTTCTGCTTGAATTGAGAACCGGCGTCTGCCAAACAGAGCGCTAGCCCATCCCCCGGCTCGGCTGGCGCGGTAACGAAATTGCGGGGTAGCGTGATCGCGTCTCCCGCGCACCTCAAAATCCGACATCTCACTGTTTGCTTGACGATATCTCGCGGCTGTCATCGCTCTGAGGCGCTTATTATTTGAGCCGATATACTGACATACCTCTGATTAAATTACATGAGTGGTGGAGAGGCCATTTTCCCGGTACATATGGTATATATTATGAGGCTCTGCGTCTCCACCTCGTCCCGCTAGCCTCCTATTGCCGAATTGGGAAATTGGCGAAATGCCCGAGGACTCCAAAACGCCGCGGATCGCCAGGGCATGTGTGAACTGTAACAAGAAGAAGGTATGGCGTGGAGCTGGGCTTGGTTTCGCCATTTTGTCATCTTACCATCTTATATCGCATACGTTACTTCAAGGACATTGCTGATCAACGCCCCTATCAGATTCGTTGCAGGTTTGACCACAGCCAGACCACGTGTGGCTCCTGCTCCAGCCTCAATATCGAGTGCATGTAAGATATCCGTCCGTCTCTGCGAGGAGAAGCGCAACATTTACTTCCAGAGAGACAATTCTAACCGTGATAGAGCTCGCACAAGAAAGAAGAGGAAGATTGCATCCAGACATAGTTCACCGGACGGCCTGGTCATTGTCCAGCAGCATGAACGCGGACAGGCACTGCCCTACCAGTATTGGGGCACCGGAACCGCGCCATGGCCGGGAAATAGTGAGGGATCGAGTCTTCCTCGACCATCTCCTTCGCAAGTGGGTAGCGCCATGAACTGGCAGAACCATGCCGACAGTCCAGTGACGAAGCAGGACACACCGTATGGTAATGCTGCAAGGTCGCGATATAGTGTTTCCAGCATCCATCAAGACCAGTTGGCAAGCGCAGCCAATACGTACCCAGAAGACTCGAGAGATCGAAAAGACTCCATGTACCTACGTCCCGAGAGTTCCTATGGCAGCACTCCGGCACAGAAGGCCCCTGAAACAGAAGGCTACATGGGACGGTCGCATTATATTGCCCATGATGTTCCAATCGACGAATCAGGATTGGCAGATTACAGGACCCTCAGGAAGGACAGCCTATCCGCTACTGCGCAGCAGACACTGCAGCTATATGGCTCGTTTGACATGCCGCTCAGAGCTGCGCGTCAGAGTCTTATCGACACGTACATGCGGAAATGCTATCCCTGGACGCCAATCCTTGACCCCACAGAGCTGGATAACAACAGAGAGAAGCCGCCGTCACTCTTGCTTAGCCAATCGGTATTTCTTGCTTCCAGCAGGGTTTCGGCGGCGCCCGGAGTTACGGCCTATGCCTCGTCTGAGCAGTTTTACCAGAGAGCGAAGGCGCTCTTCTGGACCGGACATGAAGCTGATCCCTTGACAGTTATCAAGGCAGCAATCAATCTGCATTGGTATAATCCCGATGGCCCAGAGCATATTTCCTACGACACAAGTACGTTCTGGCTTCAGATTGCTGTTGGACTTGCTCGTCAGGCTGGTCTGCATAGGGAGCCCACGAGGGGCAACGACCAGTTGGAGCGGCGAAGGCTATGGTGGGCCCTCGTGGTAAGTGCTTCTACATAAACTACTGTTGGCCACTGACGAACATCCATATAGGCGAGAGACTGCCTGATTTCTGCAGGGCAAGGGCGCCCTCGAAGCATAAACCTCAAAGATGCAGATCTTCGACCTCCATGTCTCGAAGACTTTCCAGGCGCGACGCCTCAAGGCGAGCTATTCATGTCGTATGTCGAAATCGCCATCATCCTTGCCGACTTGACAGAATGTTGTTCGCGGAAACATATCTCGCAAGATAAACGACTCCATATGGAGCGCGCATTGTTTCGTTGGACGAGAACACTCGCACCCCACCTTCTACTGAGCCGAAAGCAAGAAGGCTCAAATCGCTATGTACTTTCTGATTATAATGTCAAGGCGCGCCAGCTACACGTTCCATACTTTATCACTCTAACCATCCTGGGCCGCTCAGGGATGACGAACAGCAACATATCTGCTGTCGCCATCCTCGCTTCTTCCTTCGTCGCTGGCATCTGTGAAGACTTCCTTGCCCGAGATGAACTACTATACCTCGGGCCCATCTTCACATTCTATCTTCTAGCAGCTGGTGTTGCCCTGGCCTCTCTCCGCCGCTACCCGACCCTATGGCCCGTCGCAGAACAAGACCTGGAAGTCCTGCAAGCCAGCCTGAAAGAACTCTCCAAGCGCTGGCCCTCTGCCATCGGCGCCCTCAAAGCCCTCCAAAACGTCATGAGCGCCACACGCCCTGCCCCGGACACCACCACTATCGCGCCACCCCTGGCCTGGCTGAACGCGGACCAGAGCCTCCTCTTCGATGGCTTCTGCCCCGACATCTGCCGTCTCTGGGCCTCTTACCACAAGGAGACCACGCCGCCGATATCAGGCCATTTAAACGGCACGAACAACGAAAACACGGAGATCATGACTGCGGAGATCCTGGGCAGCATGCGCTACCCCGGCACAGCGCGGCAATCGCGTGTCCCAACGCCCCTGATGGCTTCATATAGCGGCTCGGCCGGCGAGCCAGAAAATCCGCTCAATTACGAATATGTCGGCGTTGGCAATTGGCTGCTCAATGACTGGGGCCCTGAGGTTCTGTGGAACTGAAGAGAAATCCCGGAAAGATGCTTTGGGATGGTTCCTCGGCATTTCGCCGGGTCGGTATTTTTAGCAATTGCCGACGGGTCGAACCCCGCGTTTACCCCACAAACTGACGTTCCCGCTTCCGAGACGCTAGTGCCCGCAGCTTACCTCGAGCCTGGCCGTGTAAACAAGTGAAGCTTGATTGCTCCTGAAGATTTCTTACATTTTTGATCCTTGGGTCTGCTCGGATTGCGATATCGACCAATTTTGAAATCCAACCGCAAGCATGGCGACCGCACCACCGAATCCAACATGGAAAGACCTCAGCCTCGAGCGCCGCGGCAACATCTTCATCATCACGCTGCGCAAGGCGCCCGAGAACCGGCTCAACGTCGCCTTCTGCCAGGAGATCATCCGCGCCTTCCACCACATCCAATCCGTGCTCGGCCCCGACTCGGACGGCGCAGTCATCACGCGCGGCTCCGACGAGAAGTTCTGGTGCACCGGCCTCGAGCTGGACGAGAGCGACACAAACCCCTTCGCCAACTCCGACGGCTTCTACCCCATGCTGCACACCATCATGGACTTCCCATTCCCGACCGTCGCCCTGCTGACCGGCCACACCTTCGGCGGCGCGTGTCCGTTCGCGCTGAGCCACGACTACCGGGTCATGAACAGCAAGCGTGGATTCCTCTCCATGGTCAGTCCCTCCCTCCTGCACAAGTCCCCTGAAAATTTACCTCGAGTGAAACCTGACATCCGAGCCACCCAGCCCCCGGTGAACCTCGGCCTCCACTTCCCCGGCATCGGCGCGCTCCCGCGCCTCAAGCTGCGCCCGCAGGTCGCGCGCAAGATGCTGCTCGAGGCGCACCGATGGACGGCGGACGAGGCGCTGCGCGACGGCGTCGTCGACTTCGCGGCGCCGCCGGAGGCGATGCTCGACGTGGCGCTGGGGGTGGCAAGGGAGTGGGCCCCGAAGGCCAGGATGGGCGTGTATGCGCTGATGCGCGCGGAGCTGTGGGGGGAGGCGACGGAGGCGTTTCAGAGGATTAGTTATGTGCATGGGAGGATGACGAGTCGGCCGGCGCTGGCGAAGTTGTAGGGGGGAGGGGGAGGGAGTGCGGTGCTGTGATGCGCGAGGGTGGGATGATTGACCTTACTACTGTATATTACATTACAGCAAGGCCATGATACTCGGTGCAGGGAGAGAATAATATTCTTCAAGATTTCGATTCCCCCAGGCCATGGTCAGATAGACAACCATGAAAGGAGCACATTAGAATGCAACGGGGCCTGTTTCATCCACCTACACGTCCATGTGCTTATACGTGAGTCGACCACGAGATCTAGGTGCAATCCCCGACACAGCCACAGAGGCAGCACTCTAGCAACGCCTAGCAGCACAGCTTGGCTAGGATCTCGCCGCTGCGGGTTAAGGGGGCCAATGCGGAGTGGAGATGCGGGAGCGAGAGAGGGAGGACAGGGCTTGGGAATTAAATATAATATGAGGATTAATAATGTATAATCTCAGTCGTCGGGTATGCCACGCTGAGTTTGGCGCCCGCCTAGTATAAAGACGGCGCTCTTCCCACGGCGAGCTCACCACCCTTCTTGATCTCTTCCATCGATCCCCTCTCGACGCCTGCGCAGGCTCGCCTGCCCTCTTGAGCCTTGCGCCTTGCCCCGAGCGACGCGGACCCCCACAGCTGCATTGCATGCTGTCGCCGTGGCTACGCCCTGCACCTGCACCTGCATCCATGCCTACTCTCCAACGACCACCGCTGCGTCGATGCTCGTCGCTCCTCGCTGTGCGGAGTAGCGCATGATACTTCTGCTCGATGAGGAGGCTGGCGTGTGTCTTATGTATGCACTTTAGCGCTTTGACCGCAAGGATCGTGAAGACCGACATCTGGCATTGAAGGCAGGAATCAGCAAAAGCGTTCTCAGCTGCATTTACCTCCCCAGAATTTGCGACAGGTGTGCTTGGACTTGGTGTGTTAGTAGCAGCGCTCAATAATCCGGGCAGTACTACAGGACGAAGGTCACAGAACGGTTCTGAAAGTCAAGAAGATGAGTATGCAATTATATCCCTACCAATTTTGGTAGATTGCTCTCATCTGATATGTGACATAGCATGCCTGAATCTGCAACTCAATCATTCATGACCAGGGCTCAGGCTCTTGGACCTACTCATTTCAACAATGCAGAGGCTAAGGGCCTGGTGAATATGGTTGATGAACTTACCCAAGATACTCTTGATAACGAGCATGTCTCGAGACCCGATATACCCCTTAATGTTAAAAACACAGCTTCGGTCTGGGTCATGTCAACCTCTCCATTCGCTACTGAGCCCTCGATCGAATGATTGGCAGAGGAAACAGACTACTAGTTGTTCTTCCACAGACAGTATCAGAAGAGTGGGCAAATGATGAGATTAAACAGATGTACAATAGGTACAATCTGTATGATCCTGAGAGCAGACTGCTAGGGAAAGAAGAGCTTTATTTGAGTACGAGGACGGAGGCTGAGGTGATGTTCCGGTAAGCGCTCGATTAAGCGCTCGACGAGAAACAGAAGGCGTGGGCAGGGGTGCACAGCCGCCACAAGTGTTGTACACTATACTGAATAGTATGGTGGCACGGAAGATCAATTGATAAAAGCATGTATTATTTTTTAAATCTATATAGTCTATGAATATATATATATGTGCCCATTGAATAGGGCGATCACTGGTCTTGGCATAGGGTGAAGACTCTTCATCTCGTCGATCTTCATCTCGTCGATCCGCCTGGGTCACGTGACCCGGGCCCCTGAATAGGGGGAACGGATGGGCGAAATAC
>Ga0209512_1001223_pt1 | contig 33115 bp, 40 predicted proteins | sample frozenSSSSmetaG_FD_184142 | JGI IMG/M metagenome (GOLD analysis project Ga0209512, IMG submission 184142) | Glacier valley bacterial and archeal communities from Borup Fiord, Nunavut, Canada, to study Microbial Dark Matter (Phase II) -... | ecosystem: Environmental > Aquatic > Freshwater > Ice >...
GCAGAACCCCGATCTCACCGGCAAGAGCATCGTCGAACTGCTGCGTCAGCGCCTGGGTCGTGGCGCAACCGGTCCCGTCGAGGCATTCAAGGCCAAGGGCGCGGACTTTGTTGTTGCAGAAACCCTGGACGCCCTCCTCGACGGAATGCAGGTCAAGTCCCCCGGGGTCACGATCGACCGGGCGCGGGCTCGGTACGAGATCGAATCGCGCGATCGCGAGCTGGCGAACGACTTCACGAAGGATGCCCAGATCACGGCGGTCAGGCAAGCCCGGCATTACCGCGGCGATCGCCTCATTCGCGTCGCGAAACCGCACCGCATCCTCGATCCGAAGGCCGGACCGCTCATCGCCGTGAAGCTGCACATTCTGACCCGCAAGAGCCTCGGCGGCATCCAGACCGATCTCACTGGTCGAGCGCTCGACTCGTCCGGAGAGCCGATCCCCGGTCTTTTCGCGGCCGGCGAAGCGAGCGGATTCGGTGGCGGCGGGATGCACGGCTACCGATCGCTCGAAGGGACATTCCTGGGCGGCTGTCTCTACACGGGTCGCGTGGCAGGAGCCGCGGTAGCCTTGCAATCATGAGCGACTGGGACGACAAGATCATCGCGGAATTCCGGGACAATGACGGCACCGTTGGCGGGCCTTTCACCGGAGCACACCTCGTGCTCGTGACGACGACGGGAGCGAAATCTGGGCTTGCGCGTATCGCCCCCATGATGTACTTCGCCGAGGGGGATGAGATCTATGTGATCGCATCTAAGGGTGGCGCGCCCGACCACCCGGCTTGGTACCACAACCTCGTGGCCAACCCGGACGTGACCGTCGAGCAAGCGACAGTTGATGGCATCCAGACCTACGAGGCCACTGCCGAGGTCGTGACCGGACCGACTCGCGATCACTTGTTCCACAACTTCGCCACGCGTGCGCCCGGGTTCGCCGCATACCAGCGCAAGACCGAGCGATTGATTCCCGTCGTCGCACTTCACCGCAAGGCGTCGTAGGCGGCACAAGCCTGCCGCTTGCACTCGCGGACTTCGACTTGCTCAGCGCGCGAGTGACCAGGCGCGGCGCTTGATCAGCACATGACCGCGCTTGGTGGTGAGGCGCGTCCACGAACCGGACTCGAAGATCGAGACCGTGTCACCCTCGGCGAGGAATCCGAGGCTCAGTGCGGCGAAGGCCGCGCCCGCAGGCACGAAATCCAGTCCATCGATTGATTTGCCCCAGATGTCGGCCCGGATGCGATGAACGAGCTGTTCGCCAGTGCCGGCCGGAATGGCTCGGGCGACTTCGTCAATGCCAGCGCGCGCTGCGGCATCCAAGACGTGCCATTGCGCTGACGGCAGCGGACTCCACGCTCCGCGTGGAGGCGAGATCGCGGCCCACGAAACGGTGTTGACCTCCATCGGAATTGTCACAACGATTCCCGCGGCCACATCGGCCGCCGCGGCAGACTCGAGCAGATTCTCTACCCGCATGAGCAGCGAGCGAACCGGAACGACGACATCGAATGCGTCATGGCTCGAGAGGGCAAAAGTGCGCAATCCGAGCACCGTCGGGCTTTCGTCGAGAAGGCCCGCGGGATGCAGAACCGGAACGTACACGGCGAGCACCCCCGAGTCGGCGATGAGGCGCACGGAACCGTCCTCGACACGCAACGCGCGCGAGAGGAAAACGTGGAGGTCGCCGAGTGCGAGGGAATCCACGAGAGTAAAGGTCTTCACCATCGCGTTCTAAACTACAGGGCATGAGCGACCCCCTTGCCGCGTTCGTCGCGGCGCTCGACCTTACGGACACCGGGGCTCGCACGAGTGAAGACATCTTCACTGGGCCGAGCCAATGGATGCCGCATGGCCGTGTCTTTGGCGGTCAGGTGCTCGCCCAGTCCCTCGTCGCGGCGCAGCGGACCGTCGAGGCCGACCGCGTGCTGCACTCGATGCACGCGTACTTCCTGCGCCCAGGACAAGTCGACAAACCGATCACGTTTTCGGTGGATCGGATCCATGATGGACGATCATTTTCGACCCGGCGCACACAGGCCTACCAAGACGGCCTGCCGATTCTGTCCGGGATCATGTCCTTTCAGGATCACGACGAGGGGCTCGAGCACCAGATCGACATGCCCGCTGATATCCCTGATCCGGAAACGCTGCCAAGTGTCGCCGAGCACCTCGCCGAGATCGATCACGTCGTGGCCAGATTTTGGGCAACGGAGCGTCCATTCGATATGCGGCATGTTCCCTCGCCGGTGTACCTATCGGTCGAGGGCGAGCACGTGGCCCACCAGGCGGTGTGGCTCAAAGCGATTGGCACCTTGCCCGATGACGAGAATCTTCATCGCGCCGCGCTCGCCTACGCGAGCGACTACTCGATCCTCGAACCCATCTTGCGGCGCCACGGCATCGCGTGGGCGACCCCCGGTCTCAAGGCCGCAAGCCTCGATCACGCCATGTGGTGGCACCGATTCGGTCGCGTCGACGAGTGGTGCCTCTACGTGCAAGAGTCGCCGACGGCAATCGGTGGGCGGGGGCTCGCGCTAGGCCGCATCTACAGCCGAGATGGGATGCTCTTGGCGAGCGTGGCCCAAGAAGGCATGATTCGGGTGCCCCGAGCCTGAGCGCGGCAGAGTTGCTCCGATCGTCGGGCGAGGACGCATTCTTTAGGCCCGCCGCCACGTCGCTCGCCAGCAGCCCGGTCGATGGGGCGGGGCATCGAGTTGGTGCGCAGCGGTGACGCACCAAAGCCGGAAGCGGCGAAGAAGAAGGCTTAGGCAAAACACTCTCGTTCGGCGCGACAGACGAGTGGACTCTTCGAGAGATGAGTTCGGCGATGGGCACGCGACGACCAGCAATGGTCGTCGCGCCGGTTAGTCGCGCGTGAGCTTGCGGTAGGCGCTGCGGTGCGGCTTCGCGGCGTCTGGACCAAGGCGTTCGATCTTGTTCTCTTCGTATGATTCGAAGTTGCCCTCAAACCAATACCAGTTCGCCGGGTCATCCTCGGTACCCTCGTACGCCAGAATGTGGGTGGCGATCCGGTCGAGGAACCACCGATCGTGGGTGATCACCACGGCGCAGCCGGGGAACTCGAGCAGTGCGTTCTCGAGGCTGCCCAGCGTCTCGACGTCAAGGTCGTTGGTCGGTTCGTCGAGCAAGAGAAGGTTGCCGCCCTGCTTGAGCGTCAGGGCGAGATTGAGGCGGTTGCGCTCCCCACCGGAGAGCACTCCGGCCTTCTTCTGCTGGTCTGGCCCCTTGAACCCGAACTGGCTGACATAGCCGCGGCTCGGAATCTCGGTCTTGCCGACTTGGATGAAGTCTTGGCCGTCGGAGACGACCTCCCAGAGCGTCTTGTTCGGGTCGATTCCTCCGCGGTCCTGATCGACGTACGAGATGTCGACCGTCTCACCGATCCTCAGGTCGCCGGAGTCAAGCGGCTCGAGACCCGTGATGGTCTTGAACATCGTGGTCTTGCCGACGCCGTTGGGGCCGATGACCCCAACGATACCGTTGCGCGGAAGAGTGAAGGTCAGATTGTCGATGAGTACACGCTCGCCGAACCCCTTCTTGAGGTTCTTCGCGTCGATGACTTGCGAGCCAAGACGTGGGCCGACGGGAATGACGAGTTCTTCGAAATCGAGTTTGCGAGTCTTCTCGGCCTCGTTCGCCATTTCCTCGTAGCGCGCAAGTCGAGCCTTGGACTTGACCTGCCGCCCCTTGGCATTGCTGCGAACCCATTCGAGCTCAGACGACAGCCGCTTCGCGAGCTTGGCATCCTTTTTGCCCTGCACTTCGAGGCGTTCGCCCTTCTTCTGCAGGTAGGTCGAGTAGTTGCCCTCGTACGGGTACAGGTGTCCGCGGTCGACCTCGGCGATCCACTCCGCGACGTGGTCGAGAAAGTACCGATCGTGGGTCACAGCGAGGACTGCGCCGTGGTACTTCGCGAGGTGCTGCTCGAGCCACAGGACGCTTTCGGCGTCGAGGTGGTTGGTCGGTTCGTCGAGCAATAAGAGATCAGGCTTCTGCAGCAGGAGCTTCGTGAGCGCGACGCGACGCTTCTCTCCTCCGGAGAGGTTCGCGACCGTCGCGTCTCCCGGCGGGGTGCGAAGTGCATCCATGGCTTGCTCAAGCTGTGAGTCGAGGTCCCACGCGTCGGCCGCATCGATGTCTTCCTGCAGCGATCCCATTTCGGCCAGTAGTGCGTCGAAATCGGCATCCGGTTCGGCCATTTCCAGACCGATCGCGGCGTGACGGTCGACTTTGTCCTTGATCTCGCGCACGCCTTCCTGCACGTTCTCGAGGACCGTCTTGGACTCGTCGAGTTCGGGCTCCTGCATGAGGATGCCGACGCTGTAGCCAGGACTCAGCCGTGCTTCGCCGTTCGACGGGGTATCGAGGCCGGCCATGATCTTGAGGATCGTTGACTTGCCCGCTCCGTTGGGACCAACGACGCCGATCTTCGCCCCGGGAAAGAACGACATGGTGACGTCATCGAGAATGACTTTGTCACCGACTGCCTTGCGGGCGCGGACCATCGAGTAAATGAATTCGGCCATGGCTCTATTGTCTACCAGTCGATGGGGCGCGTCGTGCCGACGAGGCAGCCCCCGGTTCCGAGCACGGGTGCGAGCGTGTCGGTGTAGCCGGATGCCGCGAACTGACCGATGAGACATGACGACTTGATGCGTACCGAGACGATGATCGAATCCGCCGCGACCCCGATCGAGGTCTGGTCGGGCGTGAGCTCCATGTCTTGCTTCACAAAGCCCGCGGCCACCAAGTTGTCGACGATGCTTCGCCCATCGCTCATACCGCGCGTTGCGAAGAATCTCGAGTTGACGAACATGAAGTACGCCCGGTTAGCGATCGCGCTGCCGCCCGGGCGCAATACCGGGTCGGCGGGTGCGGTTGGGGTGCCCGTAGGCGTCGGGGATTCGGACCGTGCGGGCGTGTAGGTCGGCACCGGTGCCGGATTCTTCGCGACACACCCAGACCCAGAAATGCCGATCGCGATGGCAATCGCCACGGCGACTAGCAACCGTGTCAACCGTGGCTCGCGCATCGCGTTCCCTTCTCCTCGGCCGCAGCGCGACCAGCAGGGGAAATTCTAGGCTGACGGGCGCGCGTCAGCGATCAGAACGGCAGTTCGGCGAGCTGTTCGTCGTTGCGCCTTGTTGACTCGGTGTCGGCGGATGTGGCGGTGGCCTCTTGCGCCTCAGCGGGCGCATCCGGCGCAGCGACAACCGATGCCGATTCCTCGGCGGTCGGCACGGCGCTCGAGCTGATGCTTCGAGTGAACGCCGACGTGCCCCAGGCAAGGTCGTGACCAAGAGCTTCGGCCTCGATCTCGATCGTCGTACCTGCCCGCTCCCCTGTCTCCCACTCTCGGATGCGCAGTCGACCCGCGACGACGATTCGCTGCCCCTTGGTGATCGATGCGGCGACATTCATCGCCAGCTGACGAAAGGCCGTGATCGTGTACCAGTTGGTCTCACCGTCGATCCACCGTTCGCTCGATCGGTCGAACCGGCGTTGAGTCGACGCGAGCCGGAACGACGAGATGGCGAGCCCCTCGCTCGTGACGATGTGCCGCGGGGTGGTGGCGACGAGGCCCGTGAGGGTAATGCTGTCGGTCATGAATTCCTCCATCGTGGTGAGCGTGAAATAGGTCGGGGCCAGGGACGACGTTTGTGCCGGGAAGTGACCCGGGCCCCGATACGTCGAGTGTGGGCGACCCCGGCACTGGTGAGCGAGCTCCCGACCGCTCGGCGTGACTGGCTCTGTCAAGCGGGGTGTTGTGGAGTAGAAGATGACCGCCTCGACTCCGGCACGGTGCCGCGTAGGCTGAGAAGATGCCATACGACGCTGCCGCCGACCGATACGGTTCCCCCGAATACGTTCGAGTGGGGCGAAGTGGCCTCAAGCTCCCCAAGGTCTCCTTGGGTCTGTGGAACAACTTCGGTTACGACAAAGCGCTCGAAACCCAGCGCGCGATCATCCGACGCGCATTCGATCTGGGAGTGACCCACATCGACATTGCCAACAACTACGGCCCGCCGCCCGGATCGGCCGAGAGCAATTTCGGCACGATCTTCGCGCAGGACCTGCAGCCGTACCGCGACGAGCTCATCATCTCGAGCAAGGCCGGCTACGACATGTGGAGCGGGCCATACGGTGAGTGGGGGTCGCGCAAGTATCTGCTGTCGTCCCTCGATGCGAGCCTGAGGCGCACAGGGCTCGACTACTTCGACATCTTCTACTCGCACCGCCCCGATCCCGAAACTCCCATTGAAGAAACCATGGGCGCCCTCGCGAGCGCCGTGCACTCCGGCAAGGCCCTCTACGCGGGGATCTCCAACTATTCGCCAGAGCAGACGCGCGCCGCGCACGCCGCCCTCGCCGAGCACAAGATTCCGCTTCTCATCCATCAGCCGCGGTACAGCATGTTCGACCGTCACATCGAAGACGGGCTGTTTCCGGTGCTCGATGAACTCGGTGTGGGCAGCATCGTCTTCTCCCCGCTCGCCCAGGGGCTTCTCACGGATCGCTACTTGAAGGGGATTCCGGCCGACTCGAGAGCCGCCGAGGGTCGGTGGATCGATGCCGACAACATCGACGCGGTTTACCTCGAGCGCGCGACAGCCTTGAACGGCATTGCCCAATCGCGGGGCCAAAGCCTCGCGCAATTGGCCCTGTCGTGGGTCCTTCGAATTCCCCAAGTGACGTCAGCCCTCATCGGCGCATCGAGCGTTGCCCAGCTCGAGAACACTGTCGCGGCGGTATCGGCCCCGGCACTTACGGCCGACGAGATCGCTGCGATCGAGCCGTTCGCGGTACACGGCACCGGCGCGCGCACCTGACGTGGGCTATGTGTTCGGGCTGCTCGCGGCCTTGCTCTTTGGCGCGAATGGCAGTGTGGTCAAGGTCGTTCTCGACAGCGGCCTGAACCCGACCCAAGTCACCCAATTGCGCACCCTCGGGACCGCGGTCATCGCGGGAGCAATTCTCCTGGTGATCAACCGGTCGGCTTTCAGGATCTCGTGGCGCCAAGTCGGGATCATGGCGGTCCTCGGCGTAGTCGGCCTCGCGTTGCTTCAAGTGACATACGCGTTCGCAATCCAGCTCTTGCCCGTGGGAATCGCCCTGCTCTTGGAGTACCTCGCGGTGCCCGCCGTTGCCCTCATCGGGTTCATCTTCCTCAAAGAGCGCGTCAAACCGCGTCTGTGGGTGGCGATCGCCTGTGTGGTTATTGGCCTTGGGGTGGTCGCACAGATTTGGGCGAGCACGCTCAATCCGCTCGGCGTCGCCATGGCGCTCGCGGCAGCGGCGACCCTGTCGATTTACTTTCTCATCGGCGAGCGGCAGGTCACCGCGACATCCCCCCTCGCCGTCGCATTCTGGACCAGCAGTTTCGCGGCACTCGCCTGGGCACCGTTGAGCGGATGGTGGACCATCGATCCCGCAATCGCGGTCGCCCCGGTGTCATTGTCGGGCACGCTCGCGGGCGTCATTGTGCCACTGTGGGTTCCCGTGCTCTGGCTCGTTGTCATGGGGTCGTTCCTCCCCTTTCTGTTGTCGTTCTCGGCGCTCGGAAGGCTCAAAGCGACCGCTGGCGGAATCGTCGCATCATCGGAAGTGATCTTCGCCTTTGTGGTCGCATGGCTGTGGCTCGGTGAGGAACTCACGGTCTTCCAGGTGATCGGTGCCGCGATTGTGCTCGTGGGAATCGTCCTCGCGCAGACCTCGCGGTCGCGCGTCGTGGACGCCGATCTCGCGATCGTCGAGGGCCAACGAGCGGTCTGAGCGCGACGGCAGCGCACGCCAGCCGCAATGTCGGTGGTCGAACATAGTTTCGAATCACACCAACGACCTTTCAGGAGCCTGACGTGACGACACTCGATTTCGCTGGAGCCCGACCCACCCTGCGCTCGGGTATTAGCTGCATCCAACTGCACGACGATCTGTGGCGAGTTACCCGCCCCGATGGCGAAGTACTCGGGTATGTCGAACGCTCCGCCAGCCCGGCAGGGTTGCGCTTTCGCGCTAAGCGGATGCCTCATGCTCAGCGCCGATTCCTAGCGGTCGGCGAGTTTTGGAGCGTGGATGACGCGCTGGACTGTTTCCGCTTCTAGTTGAGGTTGAGACTCACCGGCCTGTCGCTCGATCGGGATGTTACTGGTGGGGTTACAGTGCCTGCATGGTGTTGCAGTGGTGGAATGACATTGTGAATTGGGCTGCTTCCTATCAGGGTCATGCGATGGTGACGGGAGTGATCCTCCCGTTCGTTGCGATCCTCGCGGGGGCGCTCGTCGCCGGGGCGATGGTGCGTGGCGGGATCAAACGATTGCTCGCTCAACAGGAGCGAAACGCGAAAGTCTCCGCCGTCGCCGGTCTCATCTCGGCTGGCCGCCGTGCCTCAGTGTGGAGCACACTCTCCGCTCAGGAGAAAGAGCACGCCGAGTATGTGGCGAGCGAAGCAGAAGTACGCCTGAGGCTCCTCCCGGTCGTCGGTGCCGGGCTCGCGGCCGACTGGTCGGCTCACTACATCTCGTCGATGAAGAAGAACTCGTCGAACTTCAGCTTCCAGAGCGAGCAAGACCTCGCCGACCTGCACGATGGCCTGATCGCGTGGCAATCGAAACCGAGGCGTGCGAAGAAAATGTTCGCGTCGGATCTCGCCGCGTGGAAGTACGACACGGGCATCGCCGAAGACGAGCTGATTGTCAAGCAACGCGAATGGGCGGCACAGCAAGCCGCGTAGCTGCCCGGGCGGCCACGGCCCCATCCACTGGATGGGCGAGTCGCTTTAGGTGACGATGAGCCTGTCGAGCAGCTCCGCCTTCGTCATGCGTGAATAGCCGGGGATCGCGAGCGCGCGAGCTCGCGCCCGCAAGGCGGTGACGGTCCACGACTCGTTGGGCACCAGTATGGGCGTTGCGCCAGTCGTCGGTGACGGTGACGGTGTTGCAGGCAACGCTAGAGCAGGGACGGCAAAGGGCGTCGGGTCGGTGACCGGCGGCGCAACACCCTTCCGTGAGATTGGGGGCGTCAGACGCGCAGTCACCTTGGCCGTTGGCTCGTTGTGTGACTCGCGGGCCTTCTTGTCTGCCGTCTTGCGCTGTTGCTTATCGGCCGCCTTCGCCGCGTCCTTCGACGATTTCTTAGAGTCGGCCTTCTTGCCCGACTTCTTGTCATGCTTCGACGCCACGATGACTCCCAACTTGTGCCCGCTGATCGCGCGATCTCGTTGCGCCGATCCTATTCCTCACGAGTTTGGCCGCGTGTCTGGCCCCTTGACTTCACGTGAACCCTTTAGGTTGGGCCGAATGCCACCGGGGCGGCGCGTAATCTTGGCTTGAGCAGGGCACATCCGCCTCACCTTCCGATCCAGCTTGTGACCACGAATCCGATTGTCGACCACGTGACCCCACCCCCCGCGTCAGCCGCTGTCGGCGTTATCTCGACGCGTCGCGCGGCGCCCGAACCACGCACGCTGTTGGACATTTTGCGAGACACCACCGAGCAGAATCCCTACGCCTCCGCGCTCGACGACGGCAACGGCGCTTTGAGTTACCGCGAACTCATGGCGCGGGTAATCTCGGCGGCCGCGCGGCTGTATCTCGCCGGGGTTCGGCGCGGCGATCGCGTGGGCATCCGGATGCAATCGGGGTCACGCGAGTTGTACATCTCGATTCTCGCAATCATCGCGGCCGGCGCCTCGTATGTGCCGGTGGACGCCGACGATCCCGACGAGCGCGCCGAACTCGTTTTTCGTGAAGCGGAAGTGTGCGGTGTGATCTCGGGCGACGGCGACTACGTCGCCATCAAGACCGACCTCACTGTGGTTTTCAACGATGGATCGGCCGAGCTCTTCGTGGGATTCGCCCCGCATCCGAGCACGGCATCGAATCCCGTCATCGAACCGCCGACTATTGACGACGACGCGTGGATTATTTTCACCTCGGGGTCAACAGGAACTCCTAAGGGCGTCGCCGTCAGTCACCGATCGGCTGCGGCATTCGTTGATGCCGAGGCTCGGCTCTTCTTGCAACAGGAGCCGCTCGGCGCCAGCGACCGCGTGCTCGCCGGCCTGTCGGTCGCGTTCGACGCGTCGTGCGAGGAGATGTGGCTCGCCTGGCGCAACGGCGCATGCCTAGTGCCGGCCCCGCGCTCACTCGTTCGCAGCGGCATGGATCTCGGGCCGTGGTTGACCGCGCGCGGTATCACCGTCGTGTCGACGGTGCCAACGCTCGCGTCGCTGTGGCCGGCCGAATCGCTCGAGAATGTGCGCCTACTGATCTTCGGAGGCGAAGCGTGCCCGCCGGAGTTGGCCGAGCGACTCGCCGTTGACGGTCGCGAAGTGTGGAACACCTATGGGCCGACCGAAACGACCGTCGTGGCGTGCGCTGCGTTGCTCGACGGAACTGCCCCGGTGCGCATTGGGCTGCCCCTCGACGGCTGGGATCTCGCGGTCGTCGGCTCAGACGGAACGCCAGTGTCAGAGGGCGAAGTGGGCGAATTGATCATCGGCGGCGTTGGGCTCGCGCGCTATCTCGATCCGGTCAAGGACGCCGAGAAGTACGCACCGTTCGAGCCTCTCGGGTGGGCGCGTGCCTACCGAAGCGGCGATCTCGTGCGCTTCGAGTCCGCAGGGCTCGTCTTCCAAGGGCGGGCCGACGACCAAGTCAAGGTCGGCGGGCGCCGAATCGAACTCGGCGAGATCGAATCCGCGCTGCGCGAACTGCCCGAGGTGTCGGCGGCCGCGGCCGCCGTGCGCACGACCGATGCCGGCAACCAGGTACTCGTAGGTTACGTCGTAGCCACCGTCGCGTTCGACCGCGCCGCAGCGATCCGTCGGCTGCGCGAGGAGTTGCCTGCCGCTCTTGTCCCGCTGATCGCGATCATCGACGAGCTGCCGGCGCGCACCTCCGGCAAAGTGGACCGCGCGGCACTGCCGTGGCCGCTGAAAGACCTCGTGATTGACGCATCCGGTCTCGACGAGCAGCAAGCCCACCTCGCCGGCCTGTGGCAAGCCGTGCTGGGAGTGGCCGTGACGGATGTCTCGTCCAACTTCTTCGACCTCGGTGGCGGGTCGCTCGCGGCCGCGCAACTTGTCGCCCGCATCCGTGAGGTCGATCCGGAATTCACCGTTGCCGAGATCTACGCACACCCGCGCCTGGGCGCGATGGCGGATGCCCTTGCCGCGCGCACCGGTCGGCTCGGATCGTCCCGCACGGCCGCAGGTCGAACCAGTTTTCACCGGGTCGTTCCGACTCCCGCGCGAATGCAGTGGCTTCAGTCCTTGCTCGGCATACCGCTGTACATCCTGAGCGGCGTTCGGTGGCTGCTCTATGCGCTCACGGCGGGTGCGATCCTTCGCCCGCTCGGCGGGTTCGATGTGCTGCCGACCGTGCCCCTAGCGATACTCATTCCCGCCTTGATCCTGTTTGCGACGCCGTTCGGCCGAATGTTCATCTCGGCGTGCTGTGCGCGCGTTCTCCTTCGCGGTCTACAACCCGGCGACTACCCGCGCGGCGGCAGCGTGCACTTACGACTCTGGCTCGCCGAGCAAGCGGCCCACCTCGTCGGCGCGGTGAGCCTCGCGGGCGCACCCTGGATCACCTACTACGCGCGAGCCCTTGGCGCGAAAATCGACCGCGATGTTGACTTGCACACCCTTCCGCCCGTGACGGGAATGCTCACCATCGGCTTCGGTGCATCCATTGAGCCCGAGGTCGACCTCTCGGGCTATTGGATCGACGGCGACACGGTGCGCGTGGGTGCCATTCGGATCGGTGCCAACAGTTCGGTTGGGGCACGCAGCACTCTCCTGCCGGGAACCCGTATTGGCAAGAATGCCGAAATAGCCGCGGGATCAGCCGTCTTCGGCCGCGTGTCTTCTGGCCAACTCTGGGCGGGCTCCCCGGCGCAGCGCGAGGGTCGAAGTCGTGCCTGGTGGCCCGCCGAGCGGCCTCCGCGAGGGCGGCGGTGGGTACTTGCGTTCGGCGCGTCCTCGGTCATGTTGTCGCTATTGCCGCTCATTGCCCTCGCCGTCGGCGGCCTGCTCGTCGCGGCGAGCATGTGCGGCGCCACCTCATTGGCCCAAGCACTCGGTGGCGCGGTGCTTGCACTGATGCCCGCCACTCTCATCGCGGGAGTCGTATTCGCGGGGCTCGTTGTGGCAATCGTGCGGCTCCTCTCGATCCGTCTCACCGAAGGCACTCACGCCGTTCGAAGCCGGGTCGGATGGCAGGTCTGGAGCACCGAGCGTCTCCTCGACCTCTCGCGCACGTTCCTGTTTCCGCTCTATTCGAGCCTGTTCACCCCAGTCTGGCTCAGGATGCTGGGGGCTACGGTCGGTCGCGACGTTGAGGCCTCTACGGTGCTTCTCGTGCCCTCGATGACGACCATCCGCGACGGCGCTTTCCTCGCCGACGACACCATGATCGGATCCTACGAACTCGGCGGCGGCTGGCTTCGCATCGGTCCCATCGAGATCGGCAAGCGCGCGTTCGTCGGCAACTCCGGCATGGCCGCTGCCGGCCACACCGTTCCGCGAGATGGTCTTGTGGCCGTGCTCTCTGCTGCCCCGCGCAAATCGAAGGTCGGCTCGTCGTGGCTAGGCTCGCCGGCCGTGCGCTTGCGGCGAACCGTCGCGGTCACCGACGAAGGTCGCACGTTCCGCCCCCACGCGGGGCTAAGGCTCGCCCGCGCTCTGTGGGAGGCGTGCCGGTTGTTTGCCGTCGTTGTCACGTGCGCGATCGGGCTCGGCGTGCTGTTCTCGTTTGCCGCTCTCGTCGAGGCCTGGGGCATTCCGCTCACCGTGCTCGTGAGCGGGATCGTGATGCTCGCGGCGGGCGTGGTTGCCGCGGGGTTGAGCACGGCCGCCAAATGGGTCTTTGTTGGCCGAATTCGCGTGGGCGAGCATCCGCTGTGGTCATCGTTCGTCTGGCGCACCGAAGTGTCTGACGCCTTTGTCGAGATGGTCGCGGCGCCCTGGTTCGCGCAGTCAGCACTAGGCACTCCGGCTCTCAACGTCTGGCTTCGCACCCTCGGTGCGACGATCGGTAGGGGCGTATGGTGCGACACCTATTGGTTGCCAGAAGCCGACCTCGCGCACCTCGGCGATGGCTCAACCGTGAATCGCGGCTGTGTTGTGCAGACCCATCTCTTCCATGATCGAATCATGAGCATGGACACCGTGACACTGGATTCGGGTGCCTCTCTCGGACCGCACAGCGTCATCCTCCCGGCCGCACGCATCGGCGAACATGCCACGGTCGGCCCGGCCTCGCTCGTGATGCGCGGTGAGCTCGTGCCCGTGGGCAGTCGCTGGAGCGGCAACCCGATCGGGCCGTGGCGGGATGTCACCTACGCCGACTACCGAGGAAAGGCCCGTTAATGCCGTCGCGATCGATTGGCGCGGTCACGGGTGGCGACAGCTACCTCCCGACAAATGGCAACGGCGGCTATGGGGTGGACCGGTACGAACTCGACTTGCGTTACCGACTGTCGACGAACCGGCTCGCGGGAGTCGCGACCATCCACGCGACGAGCACTCAAGAGCTCTCTCGCTTCAGCCTTGACCTGTCGAAACTGCGCGTCAGTCGCGTACGAATCGAGGGCCAGCGCGGGGTTCGGTTCAGCCAAACACCCCACAAGCTCACGATCGTGCCCGCCAAGCCGATTGCCGACGCGACCGCATTCACGATGACGGTCGACTATGCCGGCGCTCCGGCTCCGCGGTCGAGCCGGTGGGGTCGAGTGGGGTGGGAGGAACTCGAGGATGGCGTGATCGTCGCCGCTCAGCCGTCGGGCGCCCCGACCTGGTTCCCGTGCAACGACGTCGTGCGCGACAAGGCGACGTACAGCATCCGAGTGACTACCGATCAGGCCTACACGGTCGTGTGCAACGGCGTGCTGAAAGAGCGCGGCATCACTCGCGGTCAAGGCAGTTGGCATTATGAGCAGGCCCAGCCGACGGCAACCTACCTCGCGACCGTGCAGATCGGTCGGTACGCGACCGCGGGGCCAACGTGGGCGGGTGTTCCCGGTACGCTCGCGTATCCACGAGCGCTTGAAGCCACGGTGCAGAGCGACTTCGCACCGCTCGAGCCCATGATGGCCCTCTTCACCGACCTCTTCGGGCCGTACCCATTCGACGGTTACACCGTTGTCGTCACGCCCGATGCGCTCGAAATTCCGCTCGAGGCTCAGGGCCTAGCGATCTTCGGCTCGAATCATGCGCAGGGCAACGGAGCAGCAGAAAGGCTTGTCGCGCACGAGTTGGCGCATCAGTGGTTCGGCAACAGCGTGGGACTCGCTGCTTGGAAAGACATCTGGCTCAACGAGGGATTCGCGTGCTACGCCGAATGGCTCTGGTCTGAGCACAGCGGGAGCATCAGCGCAGACGGCCTCGCTCGGCAATACCGCCGGCAATTGAGCACTCAAGCGCTCGACATCACGGTCGGCGATCCGGGGCCGGCGCTCATGTTCGACGACCGGGTGTACAAACGCGGCGCGCTCACGTTGCACGCCGTTCGTCGTGCGATGGGCGACACTGCCTTCTTCGCGCTCTTGCGCGAGTGGACTCGCGAGCACCGGTTCGGTACGGTCACGACCGATGACTTCCGCGCGCTAGCGCAGGCCCACTCCCCCGTGCCGCTAGAGCGAATGTTCGACACGTGGTTATTCGGAAAGACCTTGCCGCGCGTTCCTTAGGCGGCGTTACGCGTTGACCGCCCAGGCGACGCTCACCTGGATGCCCGGGATGAGTTCCGGCTCGTAAACCCGATAGCGCTGCGAGCTCCCCCGCAGCGAGGCACTGTCGCTGTCGAATGCCACGTCCGCGGGATCGATGCGCAGCCCGCGCCCATCGGCCTTGAGCACAGCTTCCGTGCGCGTCCATCGCCGCAGCGACCGTTCACCCGTGAGGGTCTCGATCGCGGAGAGCCGGTCATCAGCGGTGCCGTCGCGCTGCTCGACGTCGACCCCGATTCGCCCGGTGCCGCTGGCCGCTACGACAACCGCGGTCGCGCAGCGGGCCAGACTCACCGAGACTGTCGCGCCCTCGATCACGGGAGCACCGTGGGCACCGCCGCAGTCCGGGCAGCGGGCACTCACGACCATGGAGTCGGCCGGGGCTCGCGCAACCACGGATGCGATTTCGCGCAACAGGACTCTGCCGACGAGAAACGAGTCTTGCGCCACCTGCGGCATGGCGGCCGCGCGGCCGCGCTCGAGCGCGGAAAGCCGGTTGAGCGCGGCGACTCGTTCCACCGCATCCAGTGTGGGTTCGGCCCAGCCCACTAGCGCGCCATTCGGGAGCGTCAGGGTCGTGATGTGCACGGCTACTCCCCCATGGTTCGTGCCCTCGGCAGGATTCGACTCCCCGGCGCACGGACCACCGATTCTTCGAATCGTCGGTAACCGGCGGCCGTGGGCCCACGAGCGGGACCTCGTCCGCCGAGCCCACGCGCGCGCCAAGGCCCGAATGGGCCTTGTCACACGCGTGCCCTCGGCAGGATTCGAACCTGCGACCAAGAGATTAGAAGGCTCCTGCTCTATCCCCTGAGCTACGAGGGCGGGAATCGCCCAACGATACCGCAGCAGCGCTTACACAGCCTTGGCGAGCGCCACGAGAACCTGATTGAGGGTCGGAACGCCCTCCGCTCGAAAGACCTCGGTGCCGTCCGCCTTGACGACGACAACCGTTGGTGTCGTCGTGATGCCGGCACGCTCGGCTTCAGCGGAATCGCGCACAACATCGAGCTCGGCGATGTGCGCAGCCGGAACCAATCTCGCGACATCCACGAGTACCCGGCGAGTGATCATGCACGGCTCGCAGAAATTCGACGAGAAAAAGAGGAGATTCACACCGGACACAACGTCGGGTTGCGTGGCCTGATTCCTAGGCGTCGTAGCGCTCCTCGACGGCGGGAGCAGCTTCGCTGTCCTTGGCATCCCACGTGTACGTCACCTGAACTTGATCCCCGACGGTCCGCGCGACGGGCGAGCCGTAGTCGACCTGAGCTTCCTTGCCTTCGAATGCCGCAAGAACAGTGATCTCGGACTCCCACGTGCCGTCGGTGCTGATGCGGCGATCGGACTGCCCGTCATAGGGACCGCCGGAATAGAAGACGATGTATTCGTCGCCATGGGCGAGGTGCGGTGTTGATTCAGTCATGGTCAAGTCTTAGCAGACTCGGATGCGGGCAGGCAGGGTCGTATGGCACACGAAGGCTGCGAGCATCCCACCGATAGAATGGCGCAATGGCTTCAACCGCTGACCTGCTGGTCTGGATCGACTGCGAGATGACCGGTCTGGATTCCGGGATCGACGAGTTAGTCGAAGTCGCCGTCGTGATCACCGACTACAACCTCGTGCCCGTCGACCCGGGGTTCTCGATCGTGATCAAGCCCGATCAGACCGCCTACGACAACATGGGCGACTTCGTGCTGGCGATGCACAAGGAAAGCGGGTTGCTCGAGGAGATCCCTAACGGGGTCGCGCTCGCCGACGCCGAGTACGCCGTCAACGAGTACATCCTGCGCTTCGTTCCGACACCGCAGAGCGCGCCGCTCGCGGGTAACACCATCGGCACCGATCGCACGTTCCTCGCGAAGTACATGCCGCGCGTCGACAGCCACTTGCACTACCGCAGCATCGATGTCTCCTCGATCAAGGAGCTCGCTCGCCGATGGTTTCCGCGCGTCTACTTCAACGCGCCGACGAAGAATGGCGGACACCGGGCTCTCGCAGACATCATCGAGTCGATCCGCGAACTCGACTACTACCGCAAGGCCATGTTCGTTGCCGAGCCTGGCCCGTCAACCGAGGACGTGCAGGTCATCTCGGCCGAGGTCGTAGCGGGATTCTCCGAACGCCTTTAGCATCGGCCCGGCTGTATTACACTGAACTGTCGCTTCGGCGGCGATGCATGGTGGTCGTAGCTCAGTTGGTAGAGCGCTGGCTTGTGGAGCCGGATGTCGCGGGTTCGAGCCCCGTCGGTCACCCCAAGTGAAAACGGTCTGACCCACGTCAGGCCGTTTTTTCTTTGTCGAGGAGGTGCACAGTGGCCCTGGCCGATGCAGACGTCGCCGTTGACACCGACCTTTCCTCCCTCACCGACAGTCCGTGGGTCACCATGGTCTGGAATGATCCGGTGAACCTGCAGACCTACGTCTCGTACGTGTTCCGCAGCTATTTCGGCTTCAGTGCCGGCGAGGCCCAACGCCGGATGCTCCTCGTGCACAACGAGGGCCGTGCAGTTGTTGCGGCTGGCGGTCGTGAAGAAATGGAACGACACGTAGAGGCCATGCACGACTTCGGACTGTGGGCAACGCTCGCGAAGGATGACGCGTGAAACCCGTCACGCGCAAAGGCGACACGATCATCGTGCGGCTACTGCGCGATCACGCCGAGCTGATGAGCGAGCTCGCCGGACAACTCATCGAACTCCTGGCCGAACGCGCCGCGGAGGCCGCTGAGCCCGCGGATGCGCTCCTCGCGCAGCTCGGCATTGGCGGCGCCACATCCCCCAGTCTCGATCCGGCGCTCGCGCGCCTGCTGCCGGACGCGTATCGGGAAGATGCGCGCGCCGCATCCGAGCACAGACAACTGACCGAGCACTCGCTCATCCAGCGCAAGATCGCGAATGCGCGGGCCGTCGTGCACTCACTCGAATCGCTACCGGCCCGGCTCGACCCAGTGGCAACCCAGTCGTGGCTGCGCACAGTGACCGACTTGAGGCTCACGATTGCGGCCAGGCTCGAGATCAGCTCGGATGAGGATCCCGGGCGATCGGAGAGCGCGTCGGACCGCACTCTTCACGACATTTATGACTGGCTGGGTTACCTCCAAGGGTCGATCTTGGAGGTCATTGAGTGAACGGTGAACTGATCATCGGACCAGAAGAATTCGAGCAACTCGTGATCGACGAACTCGACCTCTTGCCCGACGACATGATCGACGGGCTCGACAACGTCGTCTTCGTCACGCAAGATCTCCCCGAAGATGGCGGGATGTCGCTGCTCGGGCTGTACGACGGGATCGCCCTCACCGAGCGCGGACGGTATGGCTACGGTGAGCTCCCGGATCGGATCGTCCTGTACCGCGAGCCGCTTCTCGCAATTGCGTCGGACCTCGACGAGCTGAAGACACAGATTCACGTGACGCTCGTTCACGAGATCGGTCACTTCTATGGCTTAGATGACGCGGCGCTTCACACCCTCGGCTGGGACTAAGTGACGACACCGTAAGATCGCATCGGAGGTTGGAATGTTCGGAACTCGACGCGCGGCGCTGTTCGCGGTTCCCGCGCTGGTCATTTTCGGCCTCGCCGGATGCTCGCTTCTGCAACCGCAGGGCACCGGGCTCGTGCTCACGGGGGCCGCAGCGTGCGCTCAAGGTCACACCTGGACAGTCGACACCAAGGATCTCGCCGCTCAAGTGCTTGCCGACCTCGTCAAGCGAAAGGTCGTAGCGACCAAGGTCGACGCCACCGGAACCCAGACGCTTGAGTGGGCGACGACCGGTGAGATGAAAGTCGTCTCCGACTACACGCTGACGGTAACTGCGGCGCCGGCCGCCGACCAGGCTCTCATTGCAACGCAAGTGCACACAGGGCCCGCGACCGGAAAGGCCTATGTGAATTCGGATGTCGCGATCCCTCGCAACTGGGACGCGAGCTCGTCCTCGATCACAACGGAATTCAAGCTCAACAACAAGGCAGTTCCCGACCCAGCGCCCTTCACGATTGCGACCACGGACTTTGACGATTCGGTGGGTATCGAGCTCACCTGCACGGGTGACGCGATGACAACACACCCGCGCGGCTCAGTCATCACCCAGAAGTGGACGCGCTCGAACTGAGCGCGAGAGGCTCTAGCCCTTCGCCTCGCCGGTGACCAGGGCTAGCTGAGGATCGGCCGACCATTCCTCGAGCGATCCGTCATAGATGCGCACATCGGTCGTGCCGATTGCCGCGAGGGTGAGGGCACTCCCGGCGGCAGAGATGCCGCCGCCGCAATACAGGAGAACTTCGTCGGTCGCCTCGGGTGAGACATCCACCCCCGCATTGTCATAGGCGAGGATCAGTTCAACGCGACTCTTGACGTGCCCGTCGGGAGTGAACAGGTCGCGGCTCGAGACGTTGATGCTGCCCGGGATGTGCCCGCGACGGCTATAGCGTGACGGATCGGCACCCGAGAATGACCCGGCGGGCAGGCCGCACACAAGCGGGCGAGAATCGTCGGCCGCTCGCTCGGCGAGTTCTTCTTTGCTGACCCAGGCGCGGCGCGTGGCCGCAGCCTCCCAGAAGGCCGCGGCCTTGGTCGGCAGCTCTTCTCCCGAATCGACGGGTTGCCCCGATGCCACCCAGGCCGCGAATCCGCCGTCGAGAACGCGAACCGGGACCCCGATCCACCGCAGCAAGTACCAGAATCGTGCTGCAAACAGTGTGCCCGTCGAGTCGTAAACCACGACGGCATCACCCTCGCCGACACCGAGTCGTGCGAGCTGATCGGCGATCGCTTGCGGTTCGGGATGCGTGTAGTGCAGTGGCGCGGTCGTGTCGCTGAACTCGGTCGACACATCAACAAATTGCGAGCCCGGGATGTGCCCGGCAAGCCAGCGGCCTCGACCAATGTCTTTGCGGTAGTCGCCGTCGAACTTCGCGGGATGCAACACGATGCTCGTGTCGAACACGGTCGGCGGGGTCTCACCGGCGAGCTCGTCTGCGAGCTCGGACACCGAAATGAAAGCTGAGGTCATGGTCACCACTCTAGGCATCGTCAGGGCCGCCGGTAGCCGAGCTTCTGCACGCCACCGAACAATGCGGCTCGAGCCTCCTGCCACGCGAGCTCGGCCGAGCGCCCGTTGATCACGAGGTCAGCGAGGCGCTCAGGGCGCTCTCGCTGGATGAATTCGAGCTCGTGCCGTGCCCAGCGATCCCAGTGGGGCGCGAAGGTCTCACCGTCGCGGGCGAGAGCGCGAGCCTTGCGGGTGTCATCGTCCAGGGTCACCCACAGCGTGGCATCAGCGAGAGGCTTCGACCGCCGACTGATCGCGCCAACCCCCTCGATGACGAGCGGCCGTCCGGGATCAAGCTCGTGCAACATCCCCGGCCCGTTCTCGGCCCAGTCCCAGGCCTGCCAGCGGTGCGCGTGAAGTATTTCGGGCACGGCGTCGCTGCCGGCATCGAGCCCGTCCCACCCGGGGTAAAGGTCGTCGAGCCGAACAAGTTGCGGCGGGGGTTCACCTGCCCAGCCCGAGACGACCGCGCGCGCGAGCTCGGTCTTGCCCGAACCCGACCGACCGTCGATGAGCACCCGACGTGGCAATGCCACAGGTTCAGCCGACAATGAAGTTCCAGGTTCCTGCCGCCACAGACGCGGCAATCGCTGCGGCCCCGACGGCGATTCCGCTCGCGGCCACAAGCCATTCTCGCCCGCCCCACGGCGACGACCGCGCCCAAGTGCGCGGGGTAGATGACCCGAACCCGCGCGCCTCCATCGCGGTTGCCAGAGTGCTCCCCCGGCGAATCGCGAGCACAAGCAGAGCGAATCCCTGCCCAAACAGGCGCCCGATGCTGCCGTTGTCTGCGACGCCGCGAGCGCGGCGAGCCACCGCCACTGAACGCCAATCATCGCCGAATAAGCCGACGAGTCGGAATCCCGCGAGCGCCCCGAGCACGAAGCGCTCCGGAAGGCGTACTCGCTGGGCCAGACCGTCGGCGAGCTCAGTCGGATCGATCCCGATGAACAGGACAACTGCCGGCAGGCCGATTGCCAGGACCCGAAGCCCGGTCGCGAGCGCCAGCGTGAGAGACCCGTCCGTGACGTGCACGAGCGAGAACTCGAAATACACTTGGCCGCTCGGCTGGCCGTAGAGGGCGATCGTTACGGCCGTCAGTGGTGCGGCGATCCACACGACCGCGGTGCGCGTCCACACGATACGAAACGGGACTCTTAGCGCGGCGAAGGCGACGAGCTCGAGCGTGAGCGCGACCGCCGCAGAAACCCAATCGATCGTGAGCACAAGGCAGAGCCCGACCGCGAGCGCGGCGGCGAGCTTGGCGACGGGATTCACGCGGTCGAATGCTTTCACGAGAGCGCCAGGGTTTCGTCGGCGAGTGCATGAACGAAATCTTGATCGTGTGTCGCGGCGACAATTGCGCTGCCGTCGTCGAGCAGTTCGGCCAGGAGGCCGACGAGTTCGCTCCAGGTGCGGGAGTCCTGACCGAACGTCGGCTCGTCGAGCACGAGCACCCGCGGCCTCGTGGCGAGCGCGGTCGCGACGCTGAGCCGACGCTTCTCGCCGCCCGAGAGCGTGAACGGATTCGCTGCAGCGAGGGAGTCCAGCCGCAGCCGAGTCAGGAGTTCGTCAACCCGTGCAGTCGTTTCGGCGGGCGTCAACCGAAGCGCCCGAGGTCCGACCTCAAGCTCGGCCCGAACGGAGCTACTCAGAAACTGGTGTTCGGGATTCTGGAACACCGTCCCGATTCGAGTGAGTAATTGCCGAGACCGCCACCGGATCGGGCTCGGACCGATCCTGCCGGCGAGGGGAGGAAGCGCCTCCAGGCGCCCAGAAATCGGTGGGAGCAGCCCGGCAAGCGTGAGAGCGAGTGTGGTCTTACCCGACCCGTTTGCCCCAGTGACCGCGAGGCATCGGCCCGACTCGACCGTGAGCTCGAGCTCCCGACCTATGGGGACCGCGCCTCGACCGATGCCGAGCCCCATCGCCTGCTCGAGCGGTTGCGTCGCGGCGACCATGCGACGCCGCGGCGGTGTCGTCGGATGCTCGGAAACCCACACTCCGCGCGCCGCCAGTTGGGCGCCGCTGCCGCTAAGTACGCGGGCGGGGGTGCCGTCAGCAATGACACCGGTCGCACCGAGCACAATCACGCGATCGACGAGCTCGCGCCACACCGAGACCCGGTGCTCGACGACGACCAGTGTTGCCCCGGTCGCGGCGAGCGCGCGCGCCACGGCATCGGTCACGTCGGTCACGCCGGTCGCGTCGAGGTTAGCGGTCGGCTCGTCGAGCAGCAGCAACCCCGTGCGCATCGCTAGCGCGCCCGCGATGACGAGGCGCTGCTTCTGTCCGCCAGAGAGAGCGGATGTCGCCCGATCAAGCCCCACGTCGAGCCCGACCGCGCTCAGTGACTCCCGGACGCGAACCCAGATCTCGTCGCGCGGGACGCCCAAGTTCTCGCACCCGAACGCCACGTCATCCCCGACCCGGGCGAGGATCACTTGACTGTCTGGATCTTGCAGTACAAGACCCGCGCGGCCCGGCAGTGGGCTCGCTCCGTCCACGAGCAGCGAACCCTCGCTCTCGCCGCTGTCGGCGCCAAGCACCCCCGCGAGCGCGGAAAGCAGAGTCGACTTTCCTGCACCGGACTCGCCCAACAGCAAGACGCGCTCGCCCGGCTCGATGCGCAAGTCAAGCTCACGAACCGCCCACGCGATTCGCCCGGCGTGGCGCCACCCCCAGCCCGCGACGGTGACGGATGCCGGGGCGCCCGGATGGTGATTCGACAAAGCCGCGCTCGACGTTGTCAGACTCGAGCTGCGGATTCGCGGCCAATGGCGAATCGCGACAGCACTCCCGCGCGAGCCAGCCCGCGCGCCGTGAGCCACGACAGGAGCCCGGCGAGAACGGCTCCCCCGATCACTCCCGACACCGTATAGATCACGGCAAACGGCACCGCCGATCCGGGGTACCACACGGTGAGGTCGGTGATCGCCATCGCGAGGCCAGCACCGGCGCCAGCAAGGATCGCCCCCGACATCCGGAAGTTGGCGTACAGAAACGCGGCGAACACGATCTCCGCTCCGAGCCCTTGTGTCAGTCCGCTCAAGAGGGTCAGTGCGCCCCACTGATTCCCGATCAGCGCGGAGACAGCCGCGGCGAGCAACTCGCCAAACGCAGCGGCACCGGGCTTGCGGACGACCAGCCCGGTGAGTACGCCCGCGAAGAGCCACAGGCCGCCGCCGAGGGCTTGCAGCCCCGGAAGGAGGGCCGCGAGTGGCGCGGTAGCAGGAACCGAAACGATGTTCCAGACGACAAAGACGAGTCCGCTTGCGACACCGATCACGCTCGCGACGACAATATCGACCACTCGCCACGCGAAGGGCGATGGGGTCACAGGAGGAACGAGGGTTGGTGTTGTTGTGATCACTGTGCGTGCCTTTCAGTGGATGAATGGCACGGGTTTCAAGAGTGTCTGCCTCCCTGCGCTGGCATGATCCAGATCAGGTTCGACGGTCGAAGCTTGGAGAAGCTTCCTCTCAGCCCGGCTCACCGGACTCCCGTGTTCGCCTCCAGTCTAGATCGAAGGATCGTCTCTCTGCTCCGCTACCCTGCGAAGCTCCGTTGTGCGCATTGCTTTGAGTGCGGGATAAGCGCCGAGGAAGACCGCCATCGGGGCGCGCAGGCTGATACTGCGGATGTTGTGCTTCTGGTAAGTGCGCTCGAAGCGCATGACGTAATCGAAGAATTCGCGCGGCGAGTCATCGAGTCTGCGCGCCGACATCCCGGCGACCATGTCTGACCAGTAGATGACGGTGAGCCCGGCCTCGTGGAGGTGAATCGAGAGGTCGATGTCTTCGTGACCGGTGTCGTCGAGATCGGCGCACGTGGTGGGGCCGACGCGAGCCCATGCAGAGGCACGGATTGCCATATTGCTGCCGAACAGAAGGTGGTAGTCATGGGCGATTGTGACTTGGGTGCGGCGAAGAAGGTCGTCGGCGCGGGCACCAAAGCGGCGCAGGGGCATGTCGTAGTAGATCGCGGGCCCCGTCGCGGCCGAAACCTTGGGGTCGGCGAACGCCTTTCCGACCTCCTCGACCCAGTTCGGTTCGACGACCGAGTCGGAGTCGATGCGACCGATGATTTCGCCCCTGGCCCGGTCAAATCCCGCGTTGCGTGCAGGAGTGATGCCCTGCAGTGTGTCGTGCATGAGGTACACGATTGGGGCAGCCGGGTACGCCGCCTGGAGTTCGCGCACGATCTCGGCCGTGTCATCCGTCGATGCGTTATCGACGACGATGATCTCGAATGCAGCAACGGTCTGGTCGAGCACAGCGAGCACGCACGCTCGAATCGTGTCGTGCTCATTGAATGCGGGGATGACGACCGACACCGTCGGTGCGGACGAGTCGGGTCCGGCCGAATGAGCCGGTGGGGAAGCGGGCCGCTCGCTGAAGGCCATGCCTCCAACCTAGTCGCTGCTGTCGCCCGCCTCCGGGATCGGAAACACGAGAAGGGTGCTGCTCGCCGTCGCGACGAGCCTGCCCTGGCTATCGGTGAGTTCGGCCTCGGCGAATGCGACCCGCTTGCCCGGTTTCACGACTCGTCCCGTTGCGGTCAGCGGACCCGTCGTCAGGCTCAGCCCGCGAAGGTAGCTCACCTTGATCTCGAGGGACGTGTAGCCCGTTCCGGCGGGGAGGGTCGTGTGCACCGCGCATCCGGCCGCCGCGTCCAGAACCGTACACGCGTAGCCGCCCTGAACCGTCCCGAGCGGGTTGTAGTGCGACTCATCCGGCTCGCACTCGATCACCGTGTGCCCCGCACGCACCGATGTGAGCTTCATGTTCATGAGGCCGAAGATGGGCGGGGGTGGCACCAAACCGCTGCGCAGTCCGTCGATGAATTCGAATCCACTCAGCTCGCGCATGATCGACGCCGGGATCATCGGGTCGTGCCAGCTCAATGACTTGCTGCGGTCGGGGTGGGTCGCGTCATCCATGGTCCCAGTCTGGATCACGGACCCCACGTCGTCACTGGATGACGAAGTCGATGAGTTCCTCGACGCGCCCCAGCACCGCGGGCTCGAGGTCTGCGTAGCTCGTCACGGCGCGGAGAATCCGCTTCCACGCTCGCGCAATATCGGCCTGGGTGTCATGTGGCCACCCGAGTGCTTCGCAGACCCCGTGCTTCCACTCGGTGCCGCGATCGACAACGGGCCACTCGGCGATTCCCAGGCTCGCCGGGGTGACCGCCTGCCAGACGTCGACAAACGGATGCCCAACCACGAGCACGTGTGCCCCCAACGGTCCGCGCGCGATCGCCTCCGCGATGCGCGACTCCTTTGACCCGGGCACGAGGTGATCGACGAGCACGCCCACGCGCCGTCCCACGCTTGGCTGGAATTCGCGGAGTACCGATTCGAGGTGATCGATTCCCTCGAGGTATTCCACGACGACGCCCTCGACCCGCAAGTCGTCGCCCCAGACCCGTTCGACGAGCTCCGCATCGTGGCGGCCCTCGACAAAAATGCGGCTCCCGACCGCGACGCGGGCGCGGACCTCGGCGACCGCGAAAGACCCCGATGCCGTGCGCTGAGCAGCCCCCAGCGTGACCGTCGGCTTCACGAGCTTCACCGAGCTTCCATCGATCAGAAAGCCCGCTCCGAGGGTGAACGTGCGCATGGCGCCGCGACGATCCTCGAGCTCAACCAACCCGTTTGCGTACGCGATCACCGCGCCGACAAAGCCAGTACCGGTCTCCTCGAGCACGAGACCGAGTTCGACTGGAACTTCGGGCACCACGGACGGACCGCGGCGCACTCGAAAGCCGGCGAGAACATCGGCACCGTAACGGTCGTCATCCACCCGTCGAGGCTAGTTGTTGGAGTCGAGTATCTCCCGGTCGCCACGCCTGACCGGCTCGGCGACCGTCGAGCGAGTGGTGCGCCGCGCGGGCCGCACCAGGGCGAGCGTTGCCGCAACCCCGATCGCGCATCCGACGATCGACCACGCGACATCGCTGCCTTCGGCATAGCCCGCGGGCATCCAGACCGATTGGGCGGCCTCCACCCACGCAGCGACAAGCGCACCAAACCCGATGGCCGCCCACCAGCGCCGACGGCCGAACAGAAGCAGCAGAAAAACCCCTACGGGAATGAAGGAGAAGAAAGCCCATTCCGGTTGTTGGGTCCAGTCAACGGGAAGAAAAGCGCATCCGACCAGCGTTCCGAAATAGAGGGACGCGGGAAGGTCGAGTGAGAGTCGCCGCCGCATCATGAGACGAGTATCACCCGCGCGCCTTAATGCGCGATGGGAGAATGATGTGCGCAACCCCGGCTGGCACGCACTGCAAGCTAGGGAACCAAGAACCCGTCGAGCACGAGTTCGCGTACGGCCGGAATGAGTTCTGCCGTGAGTCGTTCCTCGTCAGCGTCGAGCAGTTGGGCGACCGCCGAACAGATCGCGCCGAGGCTCAGCGTGCCGTCGCACGCACCGACGACGGCCGCGAGCGCGGTGCCCACCGGCACGGTGCGGGCGAAGCCCGATCCCTGGTGCAAGAGCATGAGCGTGGGATGCTCCGCACCCGGCCAATAGTGCCGTTCCTCGGTGACGTCGGCCGCGATCGTGAGGGTTGCCGCGACGAGCGCCGTGTCATCCCGAGCCGCTAGCCAATCGTGCGCGGCGAACACGCTGGCGATGTGGTCGCCGAGCGACCCCCCGAGCGGTGCGTCATAGCGCTCGAAACGTTGCAACGTGGTGCCCCCGGTTTCCGGCCGACGCAGGGTCACGTATCCGAACCCGACCTCGGTCACACCGCGGCTCGCGAAATCATCCAGCCACTCCTGATACAGCCGGTCGAACTCGGGGCCGGGGCGCGTCCCGCCATCGCGAATCCAGGTTTCCGCGTACTGCTCTACGCTCTGCCGCTCCCGCTCGACGACCCACGCGTCGAGGCTCGTGCCGTCGAGCCAATGCCGCACGCGGTCGAGCCCGGGTTCTCCCGAATACTCCCAGTTGCCCAACAGTTGAGCAAAGCCGCCGAGCTCGAGATGCTCGCCCACGTCCCGAATGACGGACGCGACGAGCGCATCGCCGACAAGCCCGCCGTCGCGGTATTCGTACTCGGGAACACCCGCCGTTCGCGGCGTGATCACGAAGGGCGGGTTCGACACGACGTGCCCAAATCGCTCGTTTGCCACCGGCTCGAATAAGCTCCCGAGCCGGAACTCGATGTTTGTCACGGCATTAAGTTCGGCGTTGAGCCGCGCGAGAACTAAGGCCCTCGGCGAGATGTCGGTTGCGATCACCCGTGTGGCGTGTCGTGCCGCGTGAAGCGCTTGGATTCCGCACCCCGTGCCGAGGTCGAGAGCGAGGTCGACCGGAAGCGCCATCATGAGCGCGCTCAGAGTCGTGGATGCCCCGCCCACGCCGAGCACGTGATGCTCACCGAGAGCGTGGCCGAGGGCGAGCTCACCGAGGTCGCTCGCGATGAACCAGCTGACAACCCCGCCCGTATCGACGACGCTGTATGGCCGTAGGTCGAGCAGCGGGACCCCATCGGGTGTCGTGAGGCCGAGTTCGACGGCACCGTCGATACCGAGAGTCGGCAGGGCCGCTGCGAGCTCCTCGGCCGGCACCGGCACTGACAGCACGAAACACTGGGCGAGGGTCGCGAGCGGGGTGCGCGAGGTCAGTGCCCGGAGCGCGGGAACTCTGTGCCCGCGGTGGAGTGCGGCCGCGGCGTCCTCGCCCCAGAGGTCGGTGAGGGCATCGACCGTGAAGTTGGCCGCCGCGAGGTCGGCGCGCAAGCGGGCAATGGCGGTCACCGCGCCATTCAAGCACGCGCGGACGGCGCCTCAGTTCGCGATCAGTTCTCCATCACCGAGATGATGTTGCCTGCCGGGTCGGTGAACCACGCGATATCCGGCCCGCGGTCAACGGACTACCCGCGCGCGATGCCCTTGTCATCTTGGAATGCACCCTCGTAGCGCTGGAAGACGACGCCGGCCGCAGTCAGCTCGTCAACCGCAGCGTCGATGTCGGCAACCGGAGAGTGCAGCGCCGTGTACGCCGCGGGGGTGTGGTCGGGCTTCGAATAAATGAAGATGACTGCGACGGTGAGGCCCAGCGTTGACCCGTAGAACTCGCGCGCAGCCTCGATGTCATTCGTCGACATTTCACTGTACGCACCTGTGCTCTGTAGCATCGCGGCCCCTTCGCCTGGTAGTGACTCGTTCGGTACGGCCACTCTTCCACCATCGACGGTGACCGTCGATAGGGTTATTGAGTGAAGCAGCTGACCCCCTCGCTCATTCGCGGGAGTTTCGTCAACGCGACGAGCGGCGAACTCGAACGAATCCCGCTTCCCGGGCTCCACGAGACGATGTGGGGCGAGCGGGAGTACTTGGGATGGCGTGATCCGCAAGCCCACCAGCGCGGCTACCTCGTCCACTGGCGCGACGACGTGCCGGTCGGGATCCTGCTTCGAGCATCGGAGTTCAGCCTGCAGCCGGGCATCTCGGCGATGTGCTCGCTGTGCCGCATCACTCAGCCCTCCAACCAAGTCACGCTGTTTTCGGCGCCCCGCGCCGGTCAGTCCGGCCGTGACGGCAACACGATCGGCACGTACATTTGCGACGATCTCGCGTGCTCGCACCTGATCCGGATCCTGCCGCCCGCGCATCCCATGCAGCCTTCGCCTGCAGAGATTCTGGCAATGCGGGTCGACGGCCTACTCGGTCGGGTCGAATCGTTCATGGCCGACATCATGCGCACCGGCTGACGGCTACGACAGTCGCTCGACCTCGCGCGCGATCGGCGGCAACACTCGTCGCATGTACGGGCCCCAGAGCGCCCGCACGATGATCGCGACGATCCACCCCCGGCCGGGCTTGCCAAAGAAGGTGTACGTCCAGCGGATACGCGCGCCACCGTCGACCGCCTCGAAACGCCACTCGGCGCGGGCTCCCGTCACGAGCGCGCCGAAAAGCTTCTGGAAGTCGCTCAGTTCGTACGCGAACAAACCTGGCACGTCGGTGTCGGTGATCGTCTCGATGACGTAGCCACCGTCGGAGAGCTCCAGACGACGCGTGCGTCCGACGGTGTCCCAGCTGCCAGATTGGTCGGTCACCCCGACCACGGCGGGCAGCGGTCCCGACTTCGGGTAAAACGTGCGCGGGTCGAGCGGCCCCGAAATCGCATACGCCTGGCCCGGAGTGGAGGCCACGACCGCCTCGGCAGTTGCGCTCGTGCCGGTCATCGTTCGGTCGCCTGTGATCGCATGGTCATTCGTACCACGTCTCGTCATTCCCGGCGCCCTCGGGCGAGCAGAATAGGGCTATGAACTCCGTCGTGCTCGACACCCCGGCCCGCCGCACGCGCCGCCGCGCCGCTCGCATCCTTGTGGCGATCCTCGCTGTCGTGGTCCTGATCGTGGTTGCGTTCTTGGTCTACGCCAGCACCGTCATGCGCGGCGACCGCGCGGCGGCAATCGAGGTCTGGACGAACCCGGCCATTTCGGTGACCTCGACCGACCACTCGATCATCCTCGCTCCGACGGGAACGGTAGGCGACTCTGGGCTCGTGTTCATCCCCGGCGCGAAAGTCGATCCGTACGCCTACATGGACAAACTGTCGGGGATTGTCGAGAAGTCGGGCGTGACCGTCGTGATCACGAAACCGACCCTCAACCTGGCATTCTTCGACCAGCGACCGCTGTCGACCTTCACGAATGACGTTCCGGCAGTCAAGAACTGGTACGTCGGCGGACACTCTCTCGGCGGCGTGCGAGCGTGCATGCTCGCGAACTCGCCGGATGTGGCGGGGCTTGTGCTCTTCGGCAGCTTCTGCGCCAACGACCTGTCGGCATCCTCAGTGACGGTGCTGTCGATCAGCGGCAGCGAGGACGGACTGAGCACGCCCGCAAAGATCGCCGATTCCCGGCAGCTCCTGCCCGCTGACGCGCAGTTCACGGAGATCGAGGGCGCTAATCACGCGAGCTTCGGCAACTACGGCCCACAGTCCGGTGACGGCGTTTCGACGATCACGAGCGCGCAAGCGCGCGATGAGATCACGGCGGCGCTCGCGAGCTTCTTCCCCGCGCCGTAACCGGTAAGCGAATAGTTCTGCGCGGGGCGCGGTCGTGTCGGGCCGCATACTCGGTACGGTGTCGGTATGGACTGGGCGCACGGAGGCATCAGCGCGAACGCGCAGAGCGAGCTAGACCGGATACTCGCCACCGCGCTGAGCCAGGCTCGCGAGCGCCTGACTGTCGCGACTGACTTCGAGCCGTTTGCCATCGTGACAGCCACCGATGCCCGCGTCCTCGCCGTCGACTGGGACACGGCCCCGCTCGGCAAGCATCCGGAGATCGAGCAGATTTTGGATGCTGCCGTTCTCCAGTTCCGTCACCTTCGCGACACAACACACTGCACCGCTCTCGTTGTCAACACGCGCCTGAGCCGGGAACACACGGATGCGATCGAAGTGCGGCTTGAGCATTACGAGGGGGCGTGCGCGGTCGCCTTCCTGCCGTACAAGCGCGCGAGGTTCGGGCCGAAGATCGAGTTCGGTGAGCTCAGCCTCTTCACCCGGTCGCCCGAAGTCTGGGTGTAGGGGCGCGCTCTGAGCCCTGCACGCGCCCGACACCGGGCATCTGCGCAGTCCCGCGCCCTTCACGCTCCGGGGGCACCCCCGCGGCCCCCGAAGGCACCCCCTCTTTCCGAGTGTCAGTTCGCGCAAATGTTCGCGCGAACTGACACTCGGAAAGCGCATCACCGCTTCCGGGGGCAGCGAACGGTGGCGTGACCCCCCGAAACAAGTGCAGGCGCGCGTAGGCTTGAGGCCTAGACGTAGGAGGATCGAGATGAGTCTGATCTGGGCTGCGATTGGCCCGTACGTTCCCGTGGTCGGGGTGCTCGTTGCCGCATTCGCGATCGGCCTTTTCATTGTCTGGCTCGCAGTGGGCGGCGCACTCTGGGCGGCCCACGCCGGACGAGCCGACGGGGCCCTGGTCGAGGAGGACCCCGAATGGTTCGCTGAGTTGCCAGCCGAGTCCACTGCTGAGATGCCGGCCGGGTCGGTCGACGCGACGATCTCAGAAAGCCAGCGACGATGAAGCGCGAAGTGCCCGGGCCGGGACAGGAATCCGTGTGGGACTATCCTCGGCCGCCGCGCGTTGAGCCAACATCTGATCGCGTCGTCGTCCGGCTCGGTGGCTCGGTGATCGCCGACACCACGGAGGCGGTGCGGGTGCTTGAGACGAGTCATCCCCCGGCCTATTACCTTCCGCGATCGGCGTTCATCGACGGCGCGCTTGAGCCCGCCGCCGGGTCGAGCTTCTGCGAGTTCAAGGGCTCCGCGAAATACCTGACCATTCGTGGCGGGGATGCCGCCGCCGAGCGAGCCGCGTGGTACTACCCGACGCCGTCCCGAGGGTACGAAGCTCTCGTCGATCGGGTCGCCCTCTACCCCGGCCTGATGGATTCCGTCGAGGTCAACGGTGAGACCGTGATCCCGCAAGCCGGCGGATTCTACGGCGGATGGATCACACAGCGCGTCGTGGGCCCCTTCAAGGGCGAGCCCGGCACCGCGGGCTGGTAGCGGCAGACTGGGCGCGGCGGGCGCCGCAGGAAAGCCGTCTGCACGAACCGAAACCCGCGCTTAATCTGCGCGAAACTCCCCGTGCGTAGCGTTGAGGCATGACCTTTCACGTTCCAACAGTCGACATCACCGCGTGGGTGCGCGACAGTTCCGACGCCGCCAAAGCCGCGGTCTCGGCAGCGATCGATGTGGCATGCCGCGAGGTCGGTTTCATCCAGATTCTTGGCCTCGGCGTCCCGCACTCGGTGACGGCCGGGCTCGCGAGCGCCATGGATGACTTCTTCGGCCTTGAACTCGACGAGAAGCGCCTGCTCGTCGCGGCACAGGGGATCAACCGCGGCTACAGCCCGCCGAAAGCGGAGAGCCTCTCCGTCTCGCCCGGGCTGGAGTCCGCTAGCCGCATGAACGACTTCTTCGAGGCGTTTAACGTGGGCTCCGCGGCATCCGACTTTCCCAAGCTCGCGCTCGACGCGAACGGTGACTACGCCGAGAACGTGTGGCCCAGGATCGCCAACTTTCGGCTGCGGGTAGAACGTTACTTCGCCGAAGCCAGGCGCGTCTCCCGCACGATGACCGACATCTTCGCGCACGCCCTCGGGTTGAGGCATGGGTTCTTCGACCAGTTCACCGACCACTCGATCGACGTCCTGCGCATGAATAACTACGCCCTACCGCCGGGCACGGTCGATCTCGACGGTGACCTCATCGGTATGAGCGAGCACACCGATTTCGGCATAGTGACCGTCTTATGGGCTGATCAGGTCAAGGGTCTACAAGTGCTCGGCGGTGACAGCGCCTGGCACGACGTGAGTCCCGCGGATGACGCGTTGCTGATCAACCTCCGCGACCTGACCGCGCGCTGGACCAACGAACGCTGGCAGTCCACCCTTCACCGGGTCAAGCCACCGATCGTCGGTGGAGCGATTCAGCGCAGGCGATCGGCCGCGTACTTCCACGACGGCAACGCCGACGCTGTCATCTCAGCGATCACATCGCCGCGAAACTACTGGGCTCGCGCGCGGGAGTCGCAAACACGACAGCGGTGCGCGAGGCCGCCCGAGTTGTCGGTTCCCTGCCGCAGAGGTAAGAAAGCCGACGAATGCCCCGTACCCCCAGTTCGGGTCGGGCCCCTTGAAATCGAGTCGTATTCGGATATTTTGGACGTGGCGCATTGGGGGTTCCAGCGACCATCGCGCCGCCCAGGGGGGAGTGCGGGTACCGCATGCCTGGGGGGGTTCAGTGCTTTTCGGGCGCTGTCCCACCGGGGTGCGGGCGGGCACGGGGCTTGCTCGCACCCCATTCACACCCCGCTAGCGGACGGTCAGCTCAGCTCGACCCGTCGGCCCATGCCGAACTCTTCCGCGAGATCATCGGTAACCATCGCGAAGACTCCGGTCGGCACGCCCGCAATACCGGCAACTCGCGTCGCCACGGCAAGCAGCGTCTGCTCGGGCGCATCCGCGAGTGAAAACACGAAGGCGCCATCAAACTCTTCGCCATCGTCGACGATCGACGCCTCACCGCGATCGTCAAGATCTTCGAGATAGTTCAAGACATCGTCGACCCACGGGTACGGATCGTCGTCTGGGCCGAGTTCGCCTTCGCGCAACTTCGGCAATGGAACGTGGATCTCCACGACCAGATCGTATTCGTCGATCATCACAGCTCCTCGGGGGCGGGTGTGCCACCACGGTAGCGCCCCGCGGCTCGCGCGTGGGTTGCGATTAGGTGAACAGTTTTGGGGGACTCGGGCGAGCCGGGCGCC
>Ga0209512_1001225_pt1 | contig 33089 bp, 23 predicted proteins | sample frozenSSSSmetaG_FD_184142 | JGI IMG/M metagenome (GOLD analysis project Ga0209512, IMG submission 184142) | Glacier valley bacterial and archeal communities from Borup Fiord, Nunavut, Canada, to study Microbial Dark Matter (Phase II) -... | ecosystem: Environmental > Aquatic > Freshwater > Ice >...
CTAGTAGCCTTCCAAAGCCTGATGATTTCCTTTTTGGAGCCAGTCAATAAGCTGGTGGACCTCGGCGCGGTCATTCAAGAGGTCGAGGGTGGTCTCAAACGGCTGGACGATGTGCTAAAAGCCCCGGTGGAGGAAAGTTTGCTGGCAGAAGAAGTCCTGCAAGATGTTTCCAAACGGATGCCCAAACTGAGCGGTCGGCTGGAGTTACGCAACGTCACTTTTGGCTATAGCCGATTAGAGCCGCCCTTAATCCAGAATTTTAATCTTAGTCTGGAGCCTGGAAAACGGGTCGCGCTGGTGGGTGGTAGTGGTAGCGGCAAATCCACCGTTGCCAAGCTGGTTTCAGGTTTGTACGAACCCTGGTCAGGCGAGATTCTCTTTGATGGTAAAACCCGCACCCAACTCCCCCGCACTACCCTTACTAATTCGATGGGGGTAGTAGACCAGGACATTTTCCTGTTTGAAGGGACAGTTCGGGATAATCTAACCCTCTGGGAACCAACTGTACCCGAAACCCGGGTGGTTAAGGCCGCGCACGATGCCTGTATACATGATGAAATTGCCAGCCGGGTAGGTGGTTACGGCAGTTTGATAGCCGAGAATGGCAGTAACTATAGCGGGGGGCAACGCCAACGCCTGGAAATCGCCCGCGCTTTAACCAGCGACCCGGCGTTGCTGGTGTTGGATGAGGCTACCAGTGCCCTTGACCCTCTCACCGAAAAGCTGATTGATACCCGTCTAAGGCGTAGAGGCTGTACCTGCCTGATTATCGCCCACCGCCTGAGTACCATCCGCGATTGTGATGAAATCATTGTGCTGGAAAAAGGCCAGATTGTACAGCGTGGTACTCATCAGGAAATGTTGCAGCAGCCTGATAGCCCTTACGCCCGCCTGATAGCCAGTTAATAGGGAGATTTAGACCAATGGCAATAGCCCGACCTGTCAAAAGTAAAAGGAAGAAGGCTCAAGCTAATAATAATATTCCGGCCTCCGTCGTACTGGGGCTGGATGAAGTTCTGGCGGGGTGTGGTCAGGCGTTACAGGTGAGCGGCAACCAACCCTTTCTGGTAGACGACCCTCAAAATATCTGGTTGGTGCAAACAGGCACACTGGAAATATTTTTGGTGCGGGAAAAAGGCGGGGCGATGCTCGATACCCGTTATCACGTTTGCAGCGTAATGCCGGGGCAAATAGTTTTCGGGTTAGAGGCGCAGGATACCCCCCTGAAACTGCTGGCGGTAGGGTCGCCCGAAACTCAGGTTTTGAAACTAACCCGGATTGAAATTGAGCAAAAGCTGGAAGATAGAGCCGTATTAGAACTGGTTAGCCCGCAGCTTGACCAGTGGCTCTTGAAGCTTACCGAGAACCTGACCGCCGATAGTTTGACCGTCCCAACTCAGGTGGTGCTGAAGCCCGGCGAAGTGGTAGAAGTAGCCCGTCAGCAACGGGTGGGATTAGCTGGTTCGGGGAGTGGCTGGGTTACGCTGCCGCCACAAGCCGTTTTATTTATGGGCGAGGAAGAATTAAGCCAGGAGAGCGAAATAAGCTTCCCACTTTATGGGAATAGCTGGCTGCAAGCTCTGTCGGCCTGTAGTCTAGTAGGTCTAACCACCAGCGAGGTTTTGCTAAGTGGCAAGGTCTGGCAAGGTCTGGAGGAATTTAGCCGGGTCTACTTTTTGAATAAACAAACCAGCCTGGGTCTGGCGGCTTACGATGAAATCAATCGCTTGCGGAAACGAGTCGAGAACGAAAACAACCTGCGACAGGCGGCGGTAAGCCAATTGGCTCAGGTGTTGGACGGAGCGGAAGCCGAGGTTAAACCCGGTCTTGAGCGAAAGCCCGACCCGCTATTTGAAACCTGTGTATTAGTGGGACAGGCGCAGGGGCTTTTTATTCAGAATTTAACCGCTACCCAGGAAGAACGGCTGACTAATACTGACCAAAGATTAGCCGAAATTTTAAGAGTTTCGAGAGTGCGGACGCGGCGGGTGCGGCTGGATAGCGCGGTGCGCTGGTGGGACAAAGAACATGGCCCCTTGCTGGGGTTCCTATTGCCACAGGGCCAGAACGGAAAAAAGCCTGTTGCTCTTTTGCCAATAGCTGGAAAAGTTGGCTATGAGCTAGTTGAAGCTATAAGTGGAACCCGGATTAAGGTTAATCAGGAAGTGGCAGCCCGTCTGGAAAATGAAACTTTCCAGCTCTATCGCTCCTTCCCCGAAGAAATCCTGAATGTAGGGCAATTGCTGAAATTTGGCCTACGTGGAAACCGCCCTGACTTAACCAAACTGATAATTCTGAGCCTGTTAATCGGCCTGATGAGTCTGGCAGTGCCACTACTGTCGCGCTACTTGTACGAAAGTGTTATTCCGGGGGTGCGCCGTTTTGAACTTTGGCAAATCCTGGTGGGCTTGGTGGTAGTGGCTCTGGCAGTAGTTACCTTTCAACTGGTGCGGGCTAACGCTATCTTGCGGCTGGAAACCAAAGTGAGTGCCAACGTGCAGTCTGCCACCTGGGATAGGCTCTTAAATTTAGGTACACCCTTTTTCCGCCAATATAGTGCCGGGGATCTGGCAAGTCGGGCGATGGTTATATCGCAGATACGGGCTTTAATCAGCCAGAACGTGCTACAGGCGGCTTTGGGTTTCGTGGCGGGGCTGGTTAGTCTGGCCTTACTCTTTTTCCTGAACGTGGGTCTGGCATGGCTGGTGTTGGGGCTGGTGGTTATAACCCTTTTAATAACCTTCTTCATCAACCTCTACCAGTTGCGCCACCAACGCGCCCTGACCGAAAAACAAGGCCACTTGGCGGGAATGATATTGCAGATGATAAGCGGTATCAACAAGCTGCGGGTGGCGGGGGCGGAAATTCGAGCCTTTGCCCGCTGGGCCGAACACTTTAGCCAGCAGCGCAAATTGGCTCACAAAGCCCGTTCGGTCAGTGGCTGGTTGATAGTTTTTAGCGCGGTCTGGCCTATCCTGACCCTGATGTCAATTTTTGGTGGGGTGGCCCTCTGGCAACTGAATAATCTGGCCCCGGCCCTGTTTATCTCTTTTCTAACAGCTTATTTCCAGGTTTTAGCGGCGACTCTGTTGATGGGCGCGTCTTTAACCCAGGCGGTGCAGGTTGTGCCGTTGTATCAACGGGCCAAAGCGATTTATGAGACCGTACCAGAGGTAAATCGGGCCAACCTCCATCCGGGAGAGCTAAACGGCAGTATTGAGATAAATCATGTCTGGTTTCGCTATTCCGCCGATAGCCCGCACGTCCTGAAAGACCTGTCGCTGAAAATCAAGCCGGGTCAGTTTGTGGCAATTGTGGGGCCGTCCGGCGCAGGAAAATCGTCCCTGCTGCGGCTACTGCTGGGTTTCGATACGCCAGAGTCAGGCTCGCTTTACTACAACGACCAGGATTTGGCAGGGCTAGATATTCAGGCGGTGCGGCGACAAATCGGTACGGTAATCCAGAACGGCAAGCTGATACCTGGCACTATTTACACCAATATTGTCGGTAACGGTGGTTTTAGCGAGGAAGAAGCTTGGGAAGCGGCCCGATTAGCCGGAGTTGATAAGGATATTCAGGAAATGCCGATGGGAATGTCCACGATGCTTTCCGAAAGTGCCTCGACCCTTTCTGGCGGGCAGCAACAACGTATCCTGATTGCCAGGGCGATTGTCTCCCGACCTCGCATCATCCTCTTTGATGAAGCGACCAGTGCCCTGGACAACCAGACCCAGGCGACAGTGAGCCAAAGCCTGGAAAATCTACAGGCGACACGCATCGTAATAGCCCACCGCCTTAGCACCATTGTTAACGCCGACTGTATCTATGTGCTGGAAGGCGGGCAGGTCGCCCAATCCGGCACTTACCAGGAATTACTAGCGCAGGAAGGCCCTTTCCGGGAACTGGCCCGCCGCCAACTGGCTTGAAACGATTATATAAATGTAGGGGTGGGTCTGCGACCCATCCGGGCGGGTTTCAAACCCGCCCCTACAAATAAATAGTACCTATCACACTATATATAGAGGAAAAGCATGATTACCTACGAAAAACCAAAATTCCTGATTAGCCAGCTTATATCCAGAACGGGTTGGGAGTCCGCCCTTACTTTAAGTCCGGGAGAACGGGCTTTGATGGAGAAAAGTGCCGCCACCCTTAATCGCAAGGTTGCCGCCGGGGAGCGGGTATATGGGGTTACGCAGGGCTTTGGGCCATTGGTACGCTATCAGGCGGACTCCTCCTCGCAAACACAGGGTTTGGGGCTGATTTCTCATCTGGCAACCGGGCAGGGCGAACCCATCACCCCCGAAGTTACCCGCTATATGTTGTGGCTACGGTTAAGCGGGATGAAGCTGGGCCATAGTGGGGTTGACCCCGCTTTCTGGCTGAAACTAGCCGCACTCTGGAATGCGGGTTATACCCCCGTAGTCCCCCGTGATGGTAGCATCAGTGCCAGTGGCGACCTGATTCCCCTAGCCCACGCCGCTCAAAGTCTGGCGGGATTTGGGGAAGCCTGGGCCAGAACTGAGGGAGGCAAGTGGCAGCGCGTCCCGGCCCAGGAGCGTTTCAGCGAACTTGGCCTGGAACCGCTTGTCTGGACGGCCCGTGAGGCTTTGGCTTTTGTTAACGGCAGCAGTGCCAGCCTCGCCGTTGCTTCTTTTAACCATTATTCGATTGTTACGATGGCGCGCTGTTTGGCAGCTCTTTCGGGGCGGATGGCTTATTTGCTGGGTGCTAGTCCAGAAGCTTACTCGATTGGAATTTCAGAAGTACGCAACCAGCCCGGTCAAATCCAGGTCGCGTCGTGGATACGCTCGGAACTGCACCCAGACCGCCCCCAGGACATGGAACGCCCCTTACAAGAGCCTTACAGCTTGCGTTGCGCTCCCCAGGTTATCGGGGCGGTGGTTGACCAGTTACGCTTTCAGGAAACGATTTTAATTCAGGAAGCGTTGGGCTGCACCGATAACCCGGTGGTGTATGGCGAGGAAGTGTTACACGGCGGCAACTTCCACGCTATCCCGGTGGGGTTATGCTCCGACCAGCATGCCCTGTGTGCCCACCAACTGGCTTTCCTGGCAGAACGGCAACTGGCGATGATGGTTGACCCTATCTATAACTCCAATCTGCCGCCAATGTTAACGCCTTATCCGGGGCCGCAAAGTGGCCTGGCGGGGGTGCAGATTGCCGCTACCTCCTTTGTGGCTAAAATTCGCCAGCTATCCTATCCCTCTAGCCTGACGGCGATACCTACCAACCTGAACAATCAAGACCATGTGCCAATGGCCCTCAATGGCGCAAACAGCGTGGCGGAGATTAATCGGTTTGGCTGGCTGGTAATTGGCTCGTTAGGGATGGCGATTAACCAGTGGACTCATCTGGCGCAAGTAACCGCCCCCGAAGGAACGGTCTGGGCGGAGTTACAAAGCCGCTTCAAACCTCTGGAACTGGATCGCCCCTTAGCGGCGGAAGTTTTGGGAATGGCGGAATATCTGCAACAGGTTTTTAGCTGCTAACAAACCTAACCCCCTGCCCCCTTCCCTAAAGTGGAAGATGGGAAGGTGTTATCCCCTCTCCCTTTCTAAGGGAAAGGTTTAGGGTGAGGGTTTGCCAGGATTTAGGAAATCTCCTGGTTTTGTATAAAAGGTGGAGGAACTTAAACAATGTACCGAATACAACTTCTGGACATAAATAAAATACAAGAGTTCAAGAGTCTGGCCTTCAATCATCAACAGGCTCTTTTGGAACTGCCGGAGGGTGTGATAGCCGTTGGGGCACTATCCAACCTGGGTATCCCGGTTGGGTTGGCCTTGTCCCGCCTCTCGGCTGAGGGTCAAGCGGTGGAACTTTATTCGGTGGTGGTCGCTAAATCGTTCCGGCGTAAGGGTCTGGCGACAGATTTAATCCGCTTTTCCGAAGAAATCTGGCAACAGAAGGGTTGCCAACAAGCCCGCCTTAGCTATGAAATAGCTTCAGGGCAGGGTGAGTCCATCGAAGGTTTGCTGGTAAAAGCGGGCTGGCCTATCCCTCAAACCTCCGTCTATTTCTTCAAAAAAACCATCCGCCGGGAGGATTTGCCTAACAATCCTTGGGTTAATAAACAGCTAAACCTACCCGAAGGCTTTTCGATTTTTAATTGGGCCGACCTGACCACGCAAGAACGTGACGAAATTTCCCAACGCCTGAAAACCGACCCGCGCTATGTTGAAACCACCAATCCTTTAATCAACGATTTCGAGCCATTTAACAGCCTGGGTTTGCGCTATCAGGCTGAGATAGTTGGTTGGTGCGTCACACGGCGGTCAGACCCCCAAACCCTGCAATATAGTCGGCTCTTTATTCGTCCCGACCTGCGGAACCAAGGAACGCCCTTCGCCCTTATGACCGAGGCTATCCGACGGCAATGCCTGAGTGAAGATTTAATACCCAATATTGTTTGCGCTTTGCACTCCAATACCCCTGATTTCCTAAAATTTATCGGGGGCTTTCTGGACTCCTTTAAATATTCTAAAACCGAGTTAAAAGAAGCCACGAAGATATTAACAGGGGCGGGTTTGCAACCCCTACGGGTGGGTTATAAACCCACCCCTACAGAAGAATTAGCGGTAGAGGCGAGTTTGCAACCCCAGCGGGTGAGTTATAAACCCACCCCTACCAATAGCGTTACGGAATTCCCCACCCTTAACGCCCTGTTGCAGTGGCGAGCCAGTGGACAGCCGGAGCAAAAAGCCTATATTTTTCTGGCAGACGGTGAGCGCGAAATCGCTAACCTGAGCTATGCTCAACTTGAGCAACAGGCCAAGCACATCGCCCAACAGCTTATTGCCGCCAAAGCCGCCGGGGAGCGGGTAGTGCTTTGTCTTCCGCAAGGGTTGGATTATATTACGGCTCTTTTTGGCTGTTTGTACGCCGGGGCGACGGTGGTGCCAGCGTATCCCCCCGAACCCAACCGCCCAGGGCGTAGCTTGGCCCGGCTAGAGGCTATCGTCACGGATTCGCAAGCAAAGCTCGTTATTACCGCCCAAACCCTCCAACCCAGCCTAGCCACTCAAACCAGTGCCAACCCGCTCTGGCAAGGGGTGGAATTGCTGGAAATTGAGCAACTGCAAGCGGTAGAGGTGGCGGAAACGGCATTGCCCACAGTTTCACCCGATAATCTGGCCTTAATTCTCTATACCTCTGGCTCAACCGGGCAGCCAAAAGGGGTGATGATTACCCATCGGGCGATCATGGAAAATTTAGGGGCTTTCCCCGGTTATAAGGCTCGTCCCTTTAGTGGAGCGGTTTCCTGGCTACCTTTTTACCACACGATGGGCTTATTCTTCGGGATTCTTCACCCGCTCTACCAGGGTGGGTTAGCGGTTTTGATGGAGCCACTGGCCTTCCTGCAACGTCCGGCCCGTTGGTTGGAAGCGATTTCGCGCTATCAGGCCAGTTTGAGCGCGGGTTCTAATTTTGCCTATGGCCTGTGTGTCAGCCAGATAAGCGACAAAGAAAAGGCTAACCTGAACCTCTCAAGCTGGAATATGGCCCTAACTGGCGGCGAGCCTATTCGTTCCCAAACCCTGGGAGAATTTTATGAAGCTTTCAAGGATTGCGGTTTAAGTCAAAATACTCTATATCCCTCTTACGGTATGTCGGAAAATACTAACGCTATTTCGGGGGCGACCAGCTTTGATGCGCCCTACAGTTTGCGGGTAGACAAAAAAGCCCTGGAAAGCAACAAAGTATTAGCAACTTCCCTTGAAGAACAGGCAGGGATAGAACTGGTCGGTTGTGGCGAATCGCTGGAGGGTCAGCAGTTACTAATTGTTCAACCCGAAAGCGGACAGCCATGCGAGGCAGGCGAGATTGGCGAAATCTGGTTGCGGGGGGCTTCAATGGCAGTGGGCTACTGGAATCGCCCGGAAGAAACCGCCGAAACTTTTGGGGCAAAACTAAGTGAGGACTCAGCCGAAAGCTGGTTACGCACGGGTGATTTAGGCTTCTTGCACCAGAACCAGCTTTTTGTAACGGGCCGCCTGAAGGATTTAATTATCATTCACGGGCGCAATATTTACCCGCAAGATGTGGAACTGGCCGCCGAAGCCAGTCACCCGGCTTTGCTAAAAAGTGCCAGTGCCGCTTTTTCAGTTGATTATCAGGACGAGGAACGGCTGGTGCTGGTTTGTGAGGTCGCTAATAGCCTGGAAGCCACCAACTATCCCGAAGTTTTCAAAGCGATTCGGGGAACAATCACCCTGACCGCCGGGATTGAACCGTTTGCTCTGGTGCTAATTCCCGCCGTCACTATCCCCAAAACTGGCGGTGGTAAAATCCAACGCCGGGAATGTCGCAAGCTCTATTTAGCTAATAGCCTCCCCAAACTGGCGGAGTGGCAGGCCAGGCTGACTCCTGCCGAAACGCAACCCGCTCTGGCGCAATTGCCCGCCGGAAACGCCAGAATAGCCAACCTCATCCGGGAGCATCTGGTCAGCTATTTTGCCAACCGCCTCGGCACTACCACTCAGGAAATTGACCTCCACCAGACCTTTGCCTATTTTGGATTGGTCTCGTTGGAGGCCGTTAGTCTGGTCAACGAATTGAGCCAGATACTAGGGCGAGAGCTTTCGCCGACGCTACCCTGGGATTACCCCACTATCGAGAGCCTAACTAACCATCTAGCAGGTTATAGCAAGGTAGAAACTGCCCCCAAAATGGCGACCCCCCAACCCAAAGAAGCCTTAGAGCCGATTGCAATTGTGGGGATGGGTTGCCGTTTCCCCGGCGCGGGCAATTTAGACCAATTCTGGCAACTGCTGGTGGATGGACGGGACGCGATCAGCGAAATCCCCGCCGAACGCTGGCAGGTAGATGATTTCTATGACCCCCAAAGCACCACTCCCGGCAAAATGAGTACCCGCTGGGGTGGCTTTCTGGAAAATCTGGAACGCTTTGACCCGCTTTTCTTTAACATATCGCCGCGCGAAGCTCCCCATATTGACCCGCGCCAACGCCTGATTATGGAAGTGGCCTGGGAGGCTCTGGAAAATGCCGGAATCCCCCCCGAAAGCCTGGCTGGTAGTCGTACCGGGGTTTTTATGGCAAATCTAGCGAACGATTACGGCAGTCTGTTATTTGAAGACCTGGGCTGGATTGACTCATTTTCTGGCTCTGGCACGGCGAATAGCATAATTTCAAACCGCCTGTCGTATTTGCTGGATTTAAAAGGGCCAAGTTTATCGCTAGATACCGCCTGTTCGGGTTCGCTGGTGGCCTTGCATCTGGCCTGTCAGGGCTTGCGTTCAGGTGACATCACCGCCGCGTTGGTGGGTGGGGTCAATATTATCCTGAAACCCGACTCAAACCTGTTTTTCACTAAAGCCGAAGCCCTGGCCCCCGATGGTCGCTGCAAGGTATTTGATGCCAGAGCTAACGGGATTGTACGAAGCGAAGGGGCGGGGGTAATTGTCCTCAAGCCACTATCGCAAGCTTTAGCCGATGGCGATAGGGTTTATGCGGTGGTGCGGGGCAGCGCGGTCAATAGCGATGGGCGCAGCAAAGGGATTATGGCCCCTGACCGACAGGCCCAGGAGCAAGTTTTGCGCGAGGCTTATCAGAAAGCCCAGATTTCGCCTGCTCAGGTTCAGTTCATCGAAGCGCACGGCACTGGCACGCGCCTGGGCGACCCGATTGAGGTACAGGCTCTGGGGGCAGTGCTGGGGGCAAACCGTCCGGCGGGGCGGTATTGTGGGCTGGGTTCGGTCAAGACCAATATTGGACATACCGAGGCGGCGGCAGGGATGGCGGGCCTGATAAAAGTAGCCCTTTCCATTCACCATCGCCAGTTAGTGCCCAACCTGCATTTCCAGCAGCCTAATCCGCTTATTCCGTTTGGGGATTTGCCGTTAGCGGTGCAAACCAAACTCAGCGATTGGCCTTATCCAACCGAAACCCTATCAGCCGGGGTTAGTGGCTTTGGTTTCGGTGGCACAAACGCCCATGTGGTTCTGGCAGATGTTCCAAGTAACGCTGTGGCTAAGGTTGAGGCTAAACCTGACCATAAACGGTCATACATGGTGGCGTTATCAGCCCAAAGTAGCGAGGCATTGGGGGAACTGGCCCGCCGCTATCGCTATTTTCTTGAGGCCGAGCCCGAATTTTCATTGCGAGATTTGGCCTATACCGCCAGCGTCCGCCGAGGACATCACCCCCAACGGCTGGCCCTGAGTGCGACTTCCTACGAGGATTTGAAGGAGAAGCTTGATAGCTTCCTGGCAAGTAACAGCAAAGCGGGTCTGGCGAAAGTTGAGCAAAAACCCACCAGTCGGCAGCGCAAACTGGTCTTTGTTTTCTCCGGGCAGGGTTCGCATTGGTTGGGCATGGGCAAAGAGCTATATCAAAGTGAGCCTGTTTTTGCCACTACCTTGCAGGAATGTAACCGCCTGATTGCCGAAATCGCTGGCTGGTCGTTACTGGAGGAGCTAAACGCCCCCCTTGAGACCTCCCGCCTTAACGAAACCTGGCTAACCCAACCCGCCATATTCTCAGTGCAAATTGCCCTGGCGCGGCTGTGGGCTTCGTGGGGCATCAAGCCCGATGCGATTGTCGGGCAAAGTCTAGGCGAAGTGGCGGCAGCCTGTGCGGCGGGAGTCTTAACGCTGGAAGAAGCGGTCAAGGTGGTGGTCACGCGCAGCCAGTTGATGCAACGGACGGCGGGGCAGGGCAAAACGGCGGTGGTGGAATTACCCATCGAACAGGCTCAACTTGCGATTGCCAGTTGCGACGATATTCTGGCGGTGGCGGGCAGCAACAGCCCTAACACTAGCGTACTATCGGGCGACCCCGCCACCCTCAATCGGGTGCTGGCCTATCTGGAACGGACGGGAGTTTTTTGCCGGATATTGCCGGGGGTAGATGTGGCTTTCCATAGCCCCCAGATGGAGCCGCTCAGGGCCGAATTAATCCAAAATCTGGAAGGGTTGCGCCCCCAACCCGCTACCGTGCCGCTATATTCCAGCGTAACCGGGGCTTTAATTGAAGGGACGCAACTGGATGGGGCTTATTGGGGACGGAACTTGCGCGACCCCTTCCTGTTCAGTCAAGTCACCAAAAAGATAGCTGAGGCCGGTTTTGAGACCTTTCTGGAGGTCAGCCCTCACCCGGTGCTAAGTAGCTCGATTATCCAAAGCTATCAAAAGTTGGGTCGGGAGATAACCGCTTTTGCTTCTATCCGGCGCAACGAGGCAGAACTAACCAATTTATACCAGACTCTTGGCAGCTTTTACATGCGGGGCTACCCGGTGAATTGGGCCAAGCTTTATGCCGAAGCGGGGCAGGTGGTTTCGCTCCCGACCTATCCCTTCCAGCGCGAAACTTACTGGTATACTCAGTTAGCCAGCACCGGGTTACGCTTTAATGCCACTACTCACCGCCCGGTCAGTATTAATACGGGCAGTGGCCCGGTTGTGCGGCTACATCCCTTGTTTGAAACGTATCTGGAACTGGCTTTTAGCCCTGGCTCCTATCTCTGGCAGGGCGATATTGACCTGAACCGTCTGACCTATCTCAACGACCATCAGGTGCAGGGGCGGGTTATATTACCGGGGGCAGCTTACGTAGAAATGGCTCTGACCGCCGCCCGTCAACTAAAAACTGAGGGGGCTTTGCGGATAACTGACCTGGAATTTAAGGAGGCACTATTCCTCTCGCCGGACAGTCCCCAGAAGCTTCAGTTAATGCTAAAACCAGCCGAAGCGGGTCAATTCAGCTTCCAGATTTTCAGTGCCGCCAAAATTAGCCAGAAATGGACGCTTCACACTACAGGTCAAATTGCTCCGGCTGAGGTTAATGTAATAAATGACTCGGCTAATTGGCTAAACCAGCTTCAAGGGCGTTGCGTGGAACGGCGCGAGGCCACCGCCCATTACCAGTTGATGCACGAGCGCGGCTTGCAGTATGGCCCAAGTTTTCAGGCTATTAGCCAAATCTGGCGACGCGACGGCGAGGCTCTGGCGAAACTGGTATTGCCCCAACCCCTGAAAGCGGATTTAGGGGCGTATCGGCTACATCCGGCCTTGTTGGATGCGGCGTTCCAGCTAGTGGCGGCGGCTTTCCCGGCGAATCAGGGGCAGAGCCAGGAGAAAGTATTACCCGTTGGTCTGGGGTCAATCCAGTTCTACAAAGCTCCTGAAAGCCAGCTCTGGTGTCAGGCGACCCTTGAACAATCCACCGAAACTGAACCCGATTTCTATCAGGCCCAACTATCGTTGCGGGATGAACAAGGGCAACTGGTGGCGGAAATCAAGGGCTTGCGCTTAAAACGTATCAAAGGCGGCATGGCGGCTCCCCGGTTGGACGAAATGCTATACCAACTTGACTGGGAATCCAAAGCCCGCCCCGAAGTTGACTTGAATAACCTTTCGTCCTCTAACCCCGGCACCTGGTTGATTTTCGATGAGCAACAGGGCTTTGGCGCGGGTCTGGCGGCTTTGCTAGAAGCCAAAGGGCAAAGCTGGATTAAGGTTATTGCCGAGCAAAACTACCGGGTTTGCCAACCGGGTGAGTGCTACGCCGTCAATCCACAGAACCCCGAAGATTTTGAGCGGGTGGTACGGGATGGCCTAAAGACTGGACTACCGCCCTATCGTGGCGTGCTGTATTTGTGGGGACTGCAAAGCCAATCTAATCAAAATAACAGCGTTGCCGATTTAGTAGAGGCGCAAGAAAAAGGCTCACTGGGAGCTTTACGACTGGTACAGGCGTTGGTACGGTTGGGTTGGAGCAAACTCCCGAAACTCTGGTTAGTAACCAACGGCAGTCAGGCCATAGAAGGAGCACCCGACTTTAATGGTCTGGCGCAATCTACCCTTTGGGGTCTGGGTGGGGTGGTGCATAACGAACACCCCGAACTTCGCCCGACTCGTCTTGACCTGGATGCGGCGAACTTTAACCAGCAGTTGGACGAGGTGCTGGCAGAGTTAGCCCTACCAGAAACTGAAGCCCAAATCGTCTTGCGCGGTAATAATCGTTACGTCCGCCGTCTGGAACGCTATTCCCCGCCGGAAGTTAACAGTCCGACCAGGCTGACGGAAATAGTAAAAGCAGATGCAACCTATCTGATTACGGGCGGTCTGAGCGGCATTGGTCTGGCAACCGCGAAATGGTTGGCCCAGCATGGCGCGAAGAATCTAGCGTTGGTGGGTCGTCGCCAACCGGGGACTGAGGCGGAACAAGCAATGGCGGAACTGCGTCAGGCCGGGGTAAGAGTTGAAGGTTTTCAGGCGGACGTGGCGAACGAAGACGAGATTCAGCAGCTAATTAGCAAACTGGTCACTGAGTGGCGACCATTACGCGGGATAATTCACTCGGCGGCGGTGTTGGATGATGGGATTATTCTCGAACAAACTCCCCAACGTTTTATGAAGGTCTACGGGCCAAAACTTTTGGGAGCCTGGAATTTACATCAACATACTCGCCAACAGGAACTGGATTTCTTTGTAATGTTCTCCTCCATCGCCTCGGTTCTGGGCGCACTGGGCCAAAGCAATTACGTCGCAGCCAACACCTTCCTGGATAATCTGGCCCATCATCGGCAGGCGCAGGGTTTACCCGCTTTGAGTATCAATTGGGGCCCCTGGTCTGAAATTGGGATGGCGGCCCGCTCCAGCCAGAGCGAACGAATCGGCGGCAGAGTAATCGGCAAAGTCAGTCCAACCCAGGGCTTTGATATACTCCAACTTTTGCTGGAACAGCCCACCCCCCAGGTCGTTGCCGTCCCGATAAATTGGGCAGAGGTGGGGCAGCGTGGATTAAGTGCTGATACCGCTTTATTCTCGAAATTTATGAATAAAGGGGTAGTCGAGCGCGGTCAGTCGGTAGAGGGTGAGGTTGTGCCAGCCGGACAGTCCGAAGAAAACAGTCTGGCTCGTACCCAAATTTTAGCCGCCGACAACCATAAACGCCTTGATTTGCTGGAAAACTATTTTATGGAGCGGGTTTCGGTCATTCTGGGTATTCCGCCTAACCGTCTGGATGCCTACGAGTCACTTTTCAGCCTCGGTCTGGACTCGCTACGGGCGGTAGAGATGAAGAATCTGGTCGAAGCCGAGCTCAAAATTAACATTCCAGTGGTGTTGCTGATGCAAGGGCCAAGTGTTAGTGAACTGGCGGTTGAACTGCTCCAACAATTAACCTAACCCACTTATCGAAGGATGAGGGATGAAGGATGAATAAATCCTAATCCCGGACACGATGCATCGTGTCCCTACATCTAAGAGGGAATAAAAATTCGTAGGGGCCCGGTCTCCGCGCCCTGATTGGTATCGAGGAAGCTATGGCGACTTCAACGGCATTTCCAACAAAAAGAATCAGCGAGGGAAACCCCTGGCTACCCGGTATCAAGCTAGACCAACCCGCCGCGTTAAGGTTATTTTGTTTTCCTTATGCGGGGGGAGCGGCCTCGCTTTACCGAGGATGGGCGGCGAATCTGCCTGCCGAGGTACAGGTTTGCCCGGTGCAACTGCCAGGGCGGGAGCAACGCCTTCGCGAACCAGCTTACACCGACCTGAAAGCATTGGTGGCAGAACTAGCCAGAGTTTTGCGTCCATATTTGAACCAGCCCTTTGCTTTCTTCGGTCATAGCATGGGCGGTTTGTTAAGCTACGAGCTGGCGCAATATCTAAACCACCATTTCGGGATTAGTCCGGCGGCTTTGTTTGTAGCAGGGAGTCGCCCGCCGCACCGTCTGGAAAATAACAACCCGATATATCAACTGCCGGACGAAGAATTTATTGAGGTGCTGGGTTATCGTTACGGCGGGATACCGAAAATTATTTTGGATACCCCGGAAGTGCTGCAACTTTTTTTACCGCTTCTACGCAGTGATTTTAGTGTTTTTGATACTTATAACTATCCCGACCACCCGCCGCTAACCTGTCCACTTTTTGTCTATGGCGGTGAGCAAGACCGGGCGGTAACTCCGTCCTATTTGATGGCCTGGGAGGAACAAACTACCAGTTCATTTAAATCCCAGATGATTCCCGGCGACCATTTTTTTGTTCGTAGCAACCAGGGGCAATTCCTGGAGGCTCTCACGCAAGATTTAACTCAGATTTTAACAAAGGTTGGTCAGGCCAAATAAAAGTTTTTAGCCAGACCGTTTTGAGGCTATAGGAGACAACCCGATGCTGGAAAAAATTGACAAGCCAAAGATTTACTCGATTAATGGCAAGGCTCCCATTGCGCCACTAGCAATCGAGGTAGCCAACCTCCACAAAAGCTACCCCGGCAAAAAGGCCGTCAATGGGGTGAGTTTTTCGGTTTACAAAGGCGAGATTTTCGGAATTCTAGGGCCAAATGGGGCCGGAAAATCCACCACCCTGGAAATAATCGAAGGGATGCGCGAGCCTGACAAAGCCCCTAACACTCTGGTATTAGTAGATGGACTGGATGTGCGCGACTCCCGCCAGCGTGACGAACTCCACCAGCGTATCGGCTTGCAATTACAAACCAGCACCCTCTTTGACGAATTAACCGTTAAAGAAAATCTGGATATGTTAGCCAGTCTGTACCGCCAAGCCCGCCCGGTCAAGGAGTTGCTGGAAGAATTTGATTTGGTGAGCAAAGCTTCGGCCCGGTTGGGCACTTTATCAGGTGGACAGAAGCAACGAGTTGCGCTGGCCGCCGCCCTGATTAACGACCCGACTCTAATCTTTCTGGATGAACCAACCACCGCCCTTGACCCACAGGCGCGGCGCAACGTTTGGAGCAGCATCCAAAAACTGCAAGCGGCGGGTAAAACGGTGGTATTGACTACTCACTATATGGAGGAAGCCGAAACCCTCTGCAACCGACTGGCGATTATGGATAACGGCGAGATTATCGCAATGGACACCCCAACCCAACTGATTCAGCAGTACGCCAGAAGCCAGACGGTTATTTGCGCCTTTGCCTCCGACATTCTGCCTGCCCAATCCTTGAGTGTCATTCCGGGCGTGGTTAAGGTATCTAAAGAGGGCGAGGAATTTACTCTGCAAACCACTGACCTTACCAAAACTCTGGTCAATCTGTTGCAATTCTCGGAGCGTCAATATCTGCCCTTGAAGCGGCTAACCACCCGCTCGTCCAGCCTGGAAGATGTTTTCATCAGCCTGACGGGTAAAGAGTTGCGGGATTAAACGGTAGTCAGTTGTCGGTTGTCGGTTGTCGGGAAAAATCTAAAATCGAATATCCAGAATTTAAGATTTGGGGGATTTCGTAGGGGCGGTTCGTGAACCGCCCGGAACTGGAAAGAATTCTTCCCCCTTCCCTATAAAGGAAGGGGGAATAAGACTTTTGCGGAAGACTAAAGGAGTAAGAGCAGTGAATATTTTATTAAAAATGACCCGCTTACAGTTCAGAATGTTGCTACGCAACCGGGGGTTAATTCTCAGTAGCCTGGGGCTGGCGGTAATCTCAATGCTTATTTTTGGGACGCTTTTTGGCAACACTAGCCAACGGGCCATTAGTATTGGGGTGGCAGACCTCGATAAGACCCCCACCACCGCCAAATTTATCGCCGCTCTCAAGGCCAACCAGGCCCTGGTGATTGACGAGGGTGAGCAAACCGCTTTGCTTGACGATTTGAAGCGGGGCAATCAAGACTCGGTGATTGTTTTTGAGGCGGGCTTTGAGAAAAGCTTGGCGGCGGGGCAGTCTAAAGTCCAGTTCTATGTTGACCAAACCGACCTTGCTAACGAGAGTCGCACTAAAGCTCTGGTTTACAGTACCTTTGACAGCGTGAACAAGCAAGCCAGTGGCTATAAAGAAACCCTCCAAATCCAGGAGCAGGGAGTTACCAGCAAAAAGCTGCGACAGATTGATATTCTGACACCCGGTATGCTGGGCCTAACCATTATGTTTGCCAGTCTGCCCGTTGGGGTGGCCTTGCTGGGTTGGCGGGCACGGGGTACTCTTAAACGCTTGAGTGCCACCCCCCTCAAGCCCTGGCAGCTTATTATCTCGCAGATGATTAGCCAGTTAGCGTTATGTTTGGCGCAGACTGGCATTGTAATAGGGCTGGCGATTACCCTGTTCAAGGTTGAAATCGGCTCAAGCCAACTCCCGGTGCTGGCTCTGCTGGTGCTGGCTGGTACATTCAGCCTGATGGGTCTGGGATATATTCTGGGCAGTCTAATTAAAAAGCCAGAGTCGGCCCAATCCGCCGTGCTGTTCGTGGCCCTGCCGATGATGTTTCTGGGTGGTAGCTATTTCGTGGTAGATCCCAATGGCATTCTCAAAGTTCTGGTGGAAATCTTGCCGCTTACCCACCTTAACCGGGCTTTCCGACAGGTGATTATCAACGGGGCGGATTTTAGCGGAGTGTGGATTGAGTTTGGCATCCTGATGGCAACCGGGGCGGTTTTGTTGGCCCTTTCTATCCGACTCTTTCGCTGGAATTCCTGAGAGAAACCCACTTGAATGTAGGGGCGGGTCTGCCTGTCCCTCCTGTACTCAGGGGGATGACCTATCCGGTCGGGTTATAAACCCGCCCCTGCAAATAATCACTGCCTATCAGGGTTTTGTATAAAAGGTTATAAACCGATGACAACCAGTATTAACAAAACCAATAATCAGAGTTACCTCAAGGGTTTTTCGACCCTCAAAAGTGAGGTGACGAATCAGGAGCTTGAAACTCAAGGCAAATTTCCTGACTGGCTAAAAGGCACTTTGTTACGCAACGGCCCTGCCCAATTTGAGGTCGGTAACGAGCGATTTCAGCACTGGTTTGATGGGCTGGCGATGGTGCATCGGTTGGCGGTTGAGGATGGCAAGGTATTTTACACCAATAAGTTTCTGCAAACTCCCGGCTACAAAGATGCTCAGGCCACTAGCAAAATTAATGTGGGGGAGTTTTCAACCAACCCGGCCCGAAACCCTTTTCTGCGACTCTTAGCCCGGTTGCGAAAAAAAGAGGCCAGCCCGGCCTCCGCCGATAACACTAACGTTAACGTTGCTCGAATAGATGGCTGTTACATCGCAATGACCGAAACACCTCAACCGATTGAGTTTGAATTGGATAGTCTGGTAACTAAGGGGGTTTTTGACTATGGTGATGAGCTGCACGGTCAGATAACCACCGCCCACCCGCTTTATGACCCTACCCGCAAGACTACGTATAACCTGTTGCAACTGCTATCGCGTAAAAGTTATTACCAGTTTTACGGCATCAAGGATGGGGAACGTAAACGCAGCCTGATTGCCAAAATCGAGGTGGCAGAGCCAACCTATATTCACAGCTTTACTATGACCGCCAACTATCTGATTTTAGTCGAGTTTCCTCTGGTGGTCAGACCGATTCAACTGATGCTTGACCTGAAACCTTTTATCCAAAACTATCGCTGGTCGCCAGAACGGGGCACGCGCTTTACGGTAATTGATAAACAGACGGGCGAGGTTAAAAAAGTTGGGCAAAGTGCCGCCTTTTTCGCCTTTCATCACATCAACGCCTTTGAGCGCGATAACGAAATTTTCCTGGATGTGGCGGCCTATAATGACCCGAAAATTATCGAAAAGCTGCGGCTGGATAGTCTGCCAAAACTACCGGATTATTTCACGGTTCTGCCAGAATTCCGGCGTTATCGGCTGCCATTAAGTCAGGAAATGAATAGCCTTGATTATGAGGTGCTGGCCTCCCAGCCTATCGAGTTGCCGCGCATCAACTACAAACAAGCGGTGGCTCAGGATTATCGTTACGCCTATGGCACGAGTCTGGATAAAAACCAGCCGCCTGATTTTGATAATCGCCTGATAAAAGTAGACACCCGGAAAGCCATTCATAAATGGTGGGTCGCCGAGGGCGGTTATCCCGGTGAGCCGGTGTTTGTGGCGCGGCCCAGTGCTACGGTGGAGGACGATGGTTTATTGCTGTCGGTGATGTTGGACGGGGCGGCGGGACATTCCTGGTTGGTGGCGTTGGAGGCCGCTTCTTTTGAGGAAGTCGGGCGGGCCAAAATACCCCACATTGTGCCTTTTGGGTTTCATGGACAGTTTTATAGTCGCTAAACAAAGTTACGGTAGCCAATATGCGAATTAAAAAAGGTCTTGCCAGAGTAAAACCGCAGAAGTTCAAAACCCGGCTGTTGCTACAGATAAGTAGCTGTTTGCTGGCGGGAATTATTCTGACGCTTTTGATTGTAGCTCTCAGCATCAATAACCTGAAGGAAAATGCCTCGGAGGAAGCGGGCAAGGGGCTACTGGAAGCCAAACAAAAATACCTGCAAGATTATATGGCGGTTACTGCCGAGCGGGTGAACGGCATAATGAATAACATTGAGCGGGAAGTGACCATTATGGCGGCTTTCGCGCAGTATCTGGAAGATAACAAGGAACAGCTAAGCCCACTCTTTGATAGTCTGGCGCAGGTGTCGTTGCTCAACCCCAATCTACAATATGATGCCGCTAAGGGTTGGTATCAAACGCCCCCTGGCTCTACCTCAGTGGTCAGCATCATGCCCTACCTCCTTGACCAAAATAACCAGATTAAACCCGAAGTCAAGGCGGCGGTACGTCAGTCGGCTTTGCTGGATTTGCTCTTTCCGATAATGCAGAAATATGGTAGCGAGAATATTCGGCTGAACTATTTTGGCCCGCCCGAATTGGCCTATGTGCGAAGCGTACCCTGGAGCGATTATGCCGGTGGGTATGCCCGAAACAATCCCCAAAATTATGCTAAAACCAACATCTGGAACTATTTGCCGCCGTCTATTTTGCAAAGCTGGCAAAGCTGGGCCAGTCATCCAGACCTACGGCAAAAGTTGACCAGCGAGGTAACATTCAGTCGGCCTTATATTGACTCGGCGGGGCGGGGTTTACTAATGACCGTGTTCCACCCGATTTGGGATAAAGAGCGCAAAAAGGTTAGCGGCTCGGTTTCGCTAAATCTCTCGCTGAACCAGATTGTGGGGCTAGTGGAAAATCTGGATATGAGCAATAGCGGCTTTGGCTTCCTGTCACAGGCCGATGGCAATGTGCTGGCATTGAACTCGGCCAAAGAGCCGATTTTGGGGGTAACTAGCAAAGTTGAAACGCTGGGCGGCTTCCAGGGATTAAGCCGTTATATCCAGTTCAGCACCCAGCCCGATTTTGCCAACCTTGACCTACCCACCGATAACAAATTGAGTTCGCTTGAGTTGCAATCTCAGGGCAAGGTTCAGCTTGTCTTATTACAAAACCTGACCCCGATTAATTTTCTGGGCAACCCAACCAAACCAATTGCCACTGAAGCCTGGACTCTGGGCTTTGTAGTGCCCCGCGACGAAATTTTAGCTCCATTAATTGCCACCCGCAAATCCATCAGTGACAACAGTCAGCGCGTATTAATCCTGACGCTGGTGGCAACTCTGCTTACCTCGCTGGCGGTGATTGCCCTGATTTACTGGCTGGCAGGGCGTATGACCCTGGCCTTGAGCAAGCTCAACAATGGAGCAAAAGAACTAGAAGCCAGCCATTATGATGTTCAGCTTGAGGTCAATACTAACGATGAATTTGGGCAACTTGGTCTGGCTTTTAACGCGATGGCGCACAAAATCAGGGAGCATACCCACAATCTGGAAGAGCTGGTCAGTCGCCGCACCGTCGAGCTAAAAGCCGCTAACCAACAAATTAACTACCTGAACGAACGCCTCAAGGCCGATAACGTCCGAATGAGTGCCGAGTTGGACGTGACCCGCCAGCTTCAACAGCTAATTTTGCCCAAGGAGCATGAGCTAAAATCTATCGTTGGGCTGGAAATAGCCGGATTTATGGAGCCAGCCGACGAGGTAGGTGGGGATTATTACGATGTAATTGAGCAGGATGGGCAGGTTAAAATCGGCATCGGCGACGTTACCGGGCATGGCCTGGAAAGTGGTGTGGTGATGCTGATGGTACAAACGGCGGTGCGGGCCTTATTGCTGGATAATCAGGGCGATTTAAAACATCACCTGAACCAGATTAACCGCACCATCTATGACAACGTGCAACGTATGAGCAGCGAAAAAAACATGTCGTTATCGCTGCTGGAATATCAGGATGGCAACCTGATTATGAGCGGGCAGCACGAGCAATTAATTCTGGTGCGGCAAAACGGTCAACTAGAGTTAATTGACACCCTGGAACTCGGTTTCCCGATTGGTCTTGAGCCGGATATTATGGCCTTTATTGGTGAATATGAACTGCGGCTATTGCCGGGGGATGCGGTGGTGCTTTATACCGACGGTATTCCAGAAGCAGAAAATTCTAGTGGGCTGCATTATGGTTTGGAACGCTTTTGTCAGATTGTAACCCAGGCGCACACTGAGTCAGCCAGTAACATTATTCAAGCGGTAATAGCCGACCTGAAAAACTTTATTGGCGGGCAAAAAGTCTTCGATGATATAACGCTGGTGGTACTTAAACAAAAAGAATTAGTTGCGCTGGGCTAAGGAGTTGAAGGTATGACAGTTTATGGTGACTATCTTCAGGCAATCCCGGATCGGGCTACCTGTCTGGAGTTCAGCTTTTTTATCACGCCTGATTTTAACTGGCGGGCTAATAATTTGCTGGCTCAGTTTATGGCGGACTATTTTGCCAACAGCTTCCCCACGCCCGCCGATGACCCGTTGGCCGCCCACTTCCAGCACGAGGTAAACGATTCGATTAGCTATATAACTAACGAATTGCTGGAAAACGCTGTAAAGTTCCACTGTAATCGCACTTTTAACATCAAATGCGGGCTGGCGTTTGACCAGGAGGAGTTAATTATTTACGTGGCAAACGTGGTGAGTCAAGTTTTGGGGGTACAGTTTCAGGAGCGCATTGACCAACTTTTAAAAGGCGACGCGGAGGAATTGCTGATGCAACAGATGGAGGCCAACGCCCTGAGCACCAATAATCTTCATTCGGGATTGGGCCTGTTGACCATAATGAACGATTATGAAGCGCGGCTGGGCTGGAAATTTGAGAAGGTCTTAACAGTTCCCAACTCTTTTATGGTTACAACGATGGTACGTTATAACGGGATGTACCCCTTTTTGAAGAAACAGCTTGAACTGGTGGGAGCTTCAGAGTCAGATAATGAACTTAAAATGGGGGCGAGATAAAAATGGATACGCAACTGCAAATTGAGGGGAGCGGCTACAAGGTCTGGTATCAGGCCGATGGTCAGACGGTGGTTTGTCAGGGTTCTTTACGGCTGAATAGTATGCAAGAGTACAACCCTATCAGCCAACTGTTAACGCAAGTGCTGGAATATCACCCTGGTATTTTGACGCTGGATTTGCAAGAACTAGCTTTTCTGAATAGTTCGGGTATTAACGTGCTGTGCAAATTTGTGATTGCTGTTCGCCAGCAGAAGGATGTAAGTCTGGTGGTGCAAGCTTCCAACAAAATCCCCTGGCAGGGTAAGTCGCTTTTGAATCTGCAAAAACTCTTGCCAAGCTTGCAACTGGTTTTGAACGATTGAACGGTTGTCGGAAATGTAGGGGCAGGTTTGTAACCTGCCCGGAAATCTATTCGGGAGGGTTACCCCCCTGAGTACAGGAGGGGCAGGTAAACCCTCCCCTACAAAGATACGATTGGGGCGAACGGAAAATGACGGCTCAAGTACAAACATATTCTAGCCTGGTGGAAGAACTGGAAAAATTACGCCAGCAACAGGCCGACTTACAACAGGAGCGTGATGACCTGGAATTGATGCTGGATACCAGTCTGCAACACGCCACCATGATTGAGAATGAGCTAAAAAACAAAAATGATTTACTTTCAAATGCCCTACAAGTGCAGCGACGTACCCAGGAACTATTGGTGCAGTCGCGGAAGCGGGCGCAAGAAGCCACCAGGGTGAAAAGCTCGTTTCTTGCCAATATGAGCCACGAGTTGCGTACCCCCTTGAACGCGATATTAAGTTACACCGATATTCTGCAAGACGAGGCCACCGACCTAAAGCTGTCTGAATTTGTGGCTGACCTCGGCAAAATTAAGCAGGCGGGGAAACATTTGTTGGGTTTAATCAACAGCGTGCTTGACCTGTCGCGGATTGAAGCGGGCAAAATGCCAGTCTATCTTGAAACATTTGACGTAGCGAATATGGTGCAGGACGTAATTACCACAATTAGTCCGCTAGTTGAGAAAAACAAAAACAGTTTAGAGGTCATTTGTCCGGTAGAAATCGGCTGGATGCGAGCCGATGCCACCAAACTACATCAGGCGTTGCTAAATTTGCTCAGTAACGCTTGCAAGTTTACCGAGGCGGGCTTGATTACGCTGGAAGTAAAAACCAGGGGAGTGACTGGCATAGAGTGGCTTTATTTTTCGGTAAAGGATAGCGGGATTGGCATAACCCCGGAGCAGTTGGAAAATCTCTTTCAGGAATTTTCACAGGCGGACGTTTCGACTACCCGCAAGTACGGTGGTAGTGGGTTAGGGTTGGCTATTAGTCGCCAATTTTGTCGAATGATGGGTGGCGATATAACTGTCACCAGTCAGGCGGGGGTCGGCAGTAACTTTGTGATTGAGTTACCGCGTCTGGTCAAGCCGGAAAAGTCCGATAGGTCTAACGAAGATTCGGAAGTATAAACCTAACCCCCTAGCCCCCTTCCCTGTAAAGGAAGGGGGAAAGAGGAATTAGTAGGGGCGGGGAGACCCCGCCCTGGTATAAACTAAAATCATTTTGCTGGAAGAATTTATGAAAGCTGTACGTTTTTACGAACATGGTGGCCCAGAAGTGCTGCGCTATGAGGAAGTCGAAACACCCAAGCCCAAATCCGGGGAGGTTTTGATTAAGGTGGAGGCTATGGGGGTTAATTATACCGACATCCGCCTCCGCCGCAATTACAACCACCTTCAGATACCCTTGCCCTGTATTCCGGGAAAAGAAATCTCCGGGACGGTGGTGGCGTTAGGGGAACAGGCTACCGGGATAAAAGTTGGGGCAAAGATAGCCGCTCTGGTCAGGGGCGGGGGTTACGCCGAGTATGTCACCTTGCCGCCCTACATGCTGATTCCAGCATCGGGTTTGGCTGCTCCCGAAGCCGCCTCCTTCTTATTACAGGGGCTGACCGCTTATCATACCCTAAAAACATTTGGTAACCTCAAGGCGGAAGATAAGGTGCTGGTACATTCGGGGGCGGGTGGGGTTGGCACGCTGGCGATACAACTGGCGCGGGCGTTAGGGGCGGGTAAGGTGCTGGCTACGGCTGGTTCACCCGAAAAGTTAGCTCTGGCTCTGTCACTGGGGGCAGATGCCGCTTTTGATTATACGCAGGAAGGCTGGGCAACAAAGGTGGTGGATTTTCTGGGTGGTAAGGGCGTAAACCTGATTCTGGACGGGGTGGGCGGCAAAGTCTTTAGCGAGAATTTCAAATGTCTTGCGCCGTTGGGGCGGGTAGTGGTTTATGGGACTTCCAGCAACGAACTAACAACTATCAATCATAGCCAACTAATGCCGCTATGTCAGACCGTGACGGGCTTTGACCTTAATTTTGTGGCGAATTCCGGCAAAATGGTGGCGGTAGGCAGTTTGGAGTTGCTTAACCAGATTGGCGCAGGTCGCCTAAAGCTTCTGGTAAACCATACCCTGCCCCTAAGCGAAGCTGCCGAAGCCCACCGTCTCCTGGAAAACCGCCTGACTACGGGCAAAGTAGTGCTTTTGAATTAAGGATGGTTGACCTAACCCCCTAGCCCCCTTCCCTAACCCCCCTGAGTACAGGAGGGGCAGGCGTGGAAGGGGGAATTAAAGATTATTTGGTTAAAGTTTATGCGCTGTTAAGAGTGAGGAAGCTGAAATGAAAGTAAATATTAGAACCCAGGCTGAGTTGACGGTGATTGAAGTGAGTGGCGATATAGATAGCCGGAGTGCCCCAGCTTTGCAAAATGAATTGCTGCCGCTGGTCACACCAGAGTGCAAATTGATTCTGGAACTCAGTCAGGTGGAATTTATGACCAGTGCCGGGTTACGGGTATTATTGTCGTTACGCCGTCAATTACCCCAAAATGGTCAGTTAGTTCTAGTGGGGCTCAACGACCAGATTCGGGATACCATGACCACAACGGGTTTTCTGGAGTTGTTTATTATCCAACCAACCCTACCTGCCGGGTTAGCCGCCCTGGTATAAGCAAAAATATGAGCGAACACACTTTGTTGGTGGTAGACGACAATCAATTAAACCGGGATAGTCTGTCGCGGATTCTTAATCGGCAGGGCTATAGGGTTGAAACGGCAGAGAACGGGCTGGAAGCCCTGGAACGGCTGCACTGTCAGGATTTTGACCTGGTGTTGCTAGATATTATGATGCCCGTAATGAACGGCTATGAGGTATTGAAGCACCTGAAAGCCGATGCTAAACTTCGGCGCATCCCGGTGATTGTGGTTTCCGCTAACGAGGAAATCGAAAGTGTGGTGCAATGTATTGAGCTTGGGGCGGAGGATTATCTACCAAAACCCTTTAACCGGGTATTGCTTCAGGCCAGAATTACCGCCAGCCTGGAACGTAAAAGACTCTATGACCAGGAGCAACAATATCTTGAACTGGTACGGCGCGAGTTAGCCACCGGGCGGCAGATTCAGACCGATTTTTTACCGCCAGAATTACCCCGCTTGAATGGTCTGGAACTAGCAGCCTGTTTCAAGCCCGCCCGTGAGGTCGCCGGGGATTTTTTTGATGCTTTCGTCTTGCCGGGGAATCGGGTGGTGCTGGTGGTCGCGGATGTCTGCGACAAAGGGGTGGGGGCGGCCTTGTTTATGGCTCTAACCCGCAGTTTATTACGAGTGCTGGCTCAACAGGCGGCGGCCAGATTACAACTGTTAGCCTCTGACCCGGAACAACATTTTGTCTTAGTAAAAGATAAAAAACTACCCGAAGGTTTGCTATTGGCGGCCCCGACCTACGAGATTTTGCAGGCGGTTAAGCTGGCGAATGATTATATTACCCTTAACCATAACCGGGTTGATATGTTTGCCACCCTTTTCTTCGGGGTGTTGGAACTAAACACCGGGAAGTTAGCCTACATCAATGCCGGACACGAAGCTCCTTTGCATCTGGGGTCGAACGCTCTAAGGGGACGGCTAAAAGCCACTGGCCCAGCGGTGGGGGTTATGCCCGGTGCTAATTTTGGAATTCGGCAGGTGCAATTTGAGCCGGGGGATGGCTTCCTGGCCTATACTGACGGCGTGACCGAAGCTCGCAATCAGGCTGGTCAATTTTTTGGTGAGAAACAATTGGTTCAAATCGCCGTAGAATCTTTTGAGCAAGCTCAGGTTTCCGCCGAGGGATTGATTCAAAAGCTGGAAGGGCTAATTCAATCTTATATTGCGGGGGGCGAGCCCGGCGACGATATTACAATGCTGACGGCCATTTATACTTTAACTCAACAGGCTGATTGAACAGGACGAGTGTATGCAACCTATTGTGGTTTCGGCGAATTTAGCCGATTTAGACCAAATTAAAAATTATCTGGTTGAAGCTGGGCAGAAGGTTCGGCTATCAAAGCAGAAACTTTACAAGTTGCGGCTGGCGGTTGACGAACTGGCTACTAATATTATTATGCACGGCTACAATCAGGATAACACCCCCGAAGCTCTGAAAATTCAGGCCAAACTAGCCCTAGATAACCTTACCCTTTGCCTGGAGGATAAAGCCCAGCCCTTTGACCCCTTCAATATTGAAATCCCCGACCTGACGTTGCCCCTCGAACAACGGGTAATTGGGGGTCTGGGAATAGAACTGGTCAAAGCCAGCGTGGATAAATTTTATTACGAGAGGGTTGGCAACCATAACTATAACGTGCTGGTGATGTTTTTAGAGGATAATACTTAGAAAACTATTCACGTACCTTGTCACCCTGAGCTTGCCAAGGGTCTTGCTCATAATAACTAGATTCTTCGCGTTCGCTCAGAATGACAAGGCTGGGTGGGTAAATGTAACCCTGACAGCTATTGTTGCCTAATAAGCTAATGTATGTAACGCCTGGGCCAGTACCGCCACACCCGGTACAATTTCTTCTATGGGGGTAAACTCGGCGGAACTATGACTGCGGCCCGCCCGGCTCGGTACAAATATCATGGCGGTAGGTACAACTTCTACCATAATTTGGGAGTCGTGACCAGCCCCGCTAACCATCACCATATTTGTAATCTCTAGCTGATTAGCACTCTCTTGAATTAGCTCCACCAGTTGGGGCGACATTTGAGCGGCGGAACGGTCAACATGTTTCTCGATTTCCACCCCGACCCCTTGTTTCTGTCCAGCCTCATTACAAATCTGGCGAATTTGGGCCGCCATCGAAGCCCGAATAGTATTATCGGAATGGCGGAAATCTATGGTAAATTCAACTGTCGCTGGTACGATATTCCGAGCACCGGGTAATACCGACAACATGCCCACCGTCGCTACTGCCGGATGTCCCAATTTTCGGGCTAAATGGTTGATTTGTAGGATAGCCTCCGCCGCCGCTACCAGCGCATCCGCCCGCAAATCCATCGGAGTTGTGCCAGCGTGGTCAGCTCGCCCGCTAAATATCACTCTGGCGTGTTGCAAACCCGTAATGGCTCGGACTGCCCCGATTTGGAGCCCCTGATGGTCTAGCAAGCTGCCCTGTTCAATATGCAGTTCTATAAAGCCCCCCAAATCCTCCCGGTGGGCGGTTGCCAGTTTATCCGGGGCAAAACCGCAGCCTTGAGCAGCCTGAAAGATTGAAATCCCGTCCACGTCCAGGTTCTCGGTCAATTCCTCGGCAGTCAGGTTGCCAATAATCGCTCGCGACCCCAGAAAAGTATTACTAAAACGGCTACCTTCCTCCTCACAAAAAGCCACAACCTCAAGCGGCAGGCGCGGTTGCCCAAAAGTCTCCTTTAAAAAACGGATAGCACACAGTGCGGCAATAATGCCCAACGCTCCATCATATTTGCCGCCGCCCTTGACTGTATCAAGATGGGAGCCACTAGCAATCGCCCGACCAGACTCGCGCCCTTCAAGTCGCCCCCACAGGTTGCCAATAGCATCGGTGCGGGTGGTTAAACCTGCTTCCGCCATCCAATCCGCCAATTGCTGTTGGGCGGCCAACCAGGGTGGGGAATATACCGGGCGAATCAAGCCGCCTTCGGGTTGTTCGCCAAAGGTTGCCAGCTTTCCCAGATAATTTTCAATGATAGTGGCATGCTGGCTGACATAAGACAGCAGATTCACAGACGGTATAGCACTCATAAATGCTCCTTAAATCAGATTCGGTTTTGGTATTTTATATTTTTAGGGATATGTAACCCGCTTGCCGGAGAAACTTTTTGGTAAGACATAATTATAACTGGTTTTGGAAAACAAGGTAAATCTGTCGGGAAATTAAAAGTAGGGGGCAAAGTTTTGGGCAAAGTGCCTGGGTTTGTCCTGCCTTTGTCCCTTCCGTTGTCCAAGAAACGCAGCTAAAATAAAGCTGATTAATAATTGGCAGTTATTTTTTATACAGGGGCAGTTGCAAAATGGCAGGGCCAGCATTATTAAAACTTGACCCCCTAAAAGCTAATCAGCTTATTTCGACGGTTGCCGCCCAGCAATCCAAATTCCTCACGACTATAAATAGTTTCGGCACTTCCCTACTTAACCTCCAGAATAATTCGGTTAACGACCAGATTGCTAACGCTACGATATTGGGTTCAAAGCTTCAGGCTGCTATTGGCAATTTCGTGGCAACCAGTATGTCCAACTATTTTGATAAGCTGGTCAGTGTTTTTGAGACCTGGCGCAAAAGTGACTTCCCCACCGCCCAGCCGATTATGTATATGTGCTTCGCTTTCCAGCCCGTCCAGATTATGGGAGCTTGTTATGTCAAAACCGATGTTTCGCTTAACCTAATAAAGAGTACCGCCGCCGATTTACAAACTCAACTGGATGCGATGTTAGGCTGTTTTGACGAGATTGACCGCCAGTTACGGGCCAGCGACCAATAGTGGACGGGAGATGGAGTCGATAAATCCCGCAAGACCTGGGTAGGTAAATATTATCCTCGGCGGGAGCTAATACGGCGGGAGGTTACTGGTTTTATTACGATGCTGCGGGGCGTGGGTGACGATTTAGCTTATCGGGATGCGGGCGCGGCTAATAGTGGCGAAGATAAACTGGAGTGGTATCCCTCGATTTGCGAGACAGTTTATGGCGAACTAAACAACCAGTTGGGGATACTGCGGGGCAAACAAGCCAGCCTGGAGGACAAGCCAGAGCGTTCTATTCTGGGAATGGTGGGAGTAAGCGCGGACTATCTGGCGGTAATTGAGGCTGTCCGCACAATCAATCAGGGTCTAAACCGTTGGTTACTGGTGCAAGAGGCTTACCGGGGCAGAATAAAAGCCGCCTATGCCCCCTTATCTATGCCCGACCCCGAAGCCGACCCCCAACCCAATGCGGGTAGTGGCCTCCAAAATCTGCCGATGGTGCAGATTAAAAATCCCTATTAGGCCAATTTTACCCCGGCCCTTGACCCTGGTATCACGGGCGACGATATTACCGACCCCAACGGTATCAAGGCCGAGGATTTGCTGGCCCAAATGCCCACTGGTCTAAGTGTCGAGATTTATCTGATCTCTAAAGAGTTTGAACTGCGTGATAAGGCGGCCTATTTACGCGCTTTAGCTGACCAAAAGCGTAAAGAGCAAGAAGATTTGGCAAAACAGTTTAACGAGGCTTTCAAAATTTCCAGTGTTCGCCTTGAGGACGATAAAGAGTGGATGCAAGCGGTTCATGACAAAAATAATGCCAGATTAGATGAGCTTGCCAAAAAGCGGGATTGGGCCTATCAGTTGGTGAGTTCCTGAGAATCGAAACAGCTAAAGCTGGCGGCGGCGGAGCGCGAACTACGCGACCAAGCCAAGCAGTTAGACCAAACGTCTACAGATTTGGGAAATCTACTGGCAACCTCTATTCCGGGCGCACCTCCAGTTCCAATTAATGGGGTAATTGTACCTGACGACAAAAACGAACCATTGCAGGCTTTGACCCTTTACCTGATGCCTTTTACAGAGGATGGCAGGGTTAAGTGAAGGTTATAGACGTAACACGCGATTACGCCACTCGTACCTATAAGGGCGATACTGCCGCCGATGCGATGAAAAATTATGTCGAAAATAACGACCTGCCTGCCGGACGAGTCGCCATTGACAACCCTAAACCGCCGCTGGAATATGGGCTGGCTATTTGTCCGTTGCCCACCCGCGCCGCGCTTAATAAACAAAGTGACGGCAAGAGTGACTGGAAATCTTTCAAGGAAGGGGCTCAGACGGTTGGCATCTGGAGTTTCCTGGGTGCAATCGCACTTGGAATAATAGGCTTTATCCCTATTCCAGGTGCAGAACTGGCTTGGCTGGGAGTTCCCGTGCTGTTGAGTACATCGGGGCTGGCTTTCGCAACGGAGAGTGCGGCTAATATCGGCGACCGACTTACTTATGGTCATATCGCCTGGGATTTCGAGTCCATAATGGATTGTCTCCAGATAATTTTAGCTCCTTTAGATGCCGTAGTAGTGTTCAGGGAAGCGGGCCAAATCTATCGGGTCGCAACCACTGTGCAGGATGGAGTGTCGGTTGCCACTATTACCGATGAGAGTGGCAAAATCATCGGGCGGATGATTATGGATGAGTCGCTGGCGGGCGAGTTTAACCAGCTCAATCAGGAGCTACAAACCCTGAAAGCCAGCCACGCCACCGATGCAGAAATTGCCGCCAAGCTCAAGGAAATCGAAGACCTTCAAAAATTAGCCCTGAGCGAAGGCCGCATGGTTTATCAGGGGGTTAGCTAGCGGGTGCGGGGTCAGATTGCCGATTTACAGGCGGCGGGAGTCAGCAACGATGCTCTGGCAACGGCGGTCAAAAATGGCTACAAACCCGCCGACCTGAAACTGCTGATAGATAGCGGCATGGACGGGCAAACCCTCAGTAAAGCCATCACCGCAGGCTACAAATCCGCCGACCTGCTAAATCTAGTTCAAAAAAGTGGTTTGAAAGGCCAAGATATTAGTTAAGCTATTAATGCGGGCCTATCTCCAACCGAAATGGAAGATTTGGTTAATCAGGGAATCAAAACTTTTGACAATTTAACCCTTACCAGCTATAAAGAATTTAATGCCCTGCCAGACAAAACCAGTTTTAAGAACTTTGCCGATTTTAATTCCTTTAGAATCGAAATCAAGAACTCTACTGAAATTCAGAAATTGCTTAACGATAGGCTTATTGACGACAAAACTTTACAAATTCTTTGGCATAATTCGAGAGAATTACGGGAAACTAATGCTCTTTCCTTCTCTAAATATACTAATAGTTATACGATTAACAACACAGGTATTGACACACCCTTCTTAGAACGTGTTTGAGAAATCAAATAACGAAAAAGCCAGCTTAAAAATTGAATAAAAAGGGCATAAAGGGTAAGCTCCTAGTATGGAAAATAACAAAAGAGCTTACCCTAGCTCACTCACTGATGATGAGTGGGAACTAATTATGCCACATTTGCCCAGCGAGTGTGGGCGAGGTCGCCGTCGTCAGCACTGTTGGCGCGAAATACTCGATGCCGTCTTTTATCTGACCCGTACTGGCTGCCAATGGCGCAATTTGCCTCACGATTTCCCGAAATGGCAAACGGTCTATTACCACTTTCAAAAATTAGTACATTCCGGGGTGTGGCAAGCCTTGAATGCGGCTCTAAGCCAAAAATGGCGGCAATCAATTGGTAAAACTGCCACCCCCACCGCGGCAGTAGTTGATAGCCAGAGCGTCAAGGCTAGTGAAACGGGTTGCTTTCATGGTTATGACGCTGGTAAAAAAACTAAAGGAGTCAAACGCCACATTTTAGTGGACACCCTTGGTCTCATTTTGGCGGTGGTGGTGCATTCTGCTGGAGTGGCCGAACGCCAAGGTGCTTCCATTTTATTCGCCAAAGCGCACCCGCTGGAGGCTTGTGCTGATTTACTCAAAATCTGGGCCGATGGCGGCTATAGTGGTGACAATTTTCAAAAAGTTGCCACTAACTACGGGTGGACAATTGAAATTATCAAGCGTAGTGACGACCCAAAAGGCTTTGTAGTAATCCCAAAAAGATGGGTGGTTGAGCGAACATTTGGCTGGCTTGGTCATTCGCGCCGCCTATCCAAAGATTACGAGCGCAAACCCCGCACCGCCGAAGCCTTTATTTTTGTTAGTATGGTGCGTTTATTATTAGCTCGTTTCGATGATCGTATTTCTTAAACACGTTCTTAGATGCTGATAGCCTTAGCCATGTCAATTTTGGTGACAATTATCTTGGGGGAATTAATATTGGAAAGTGGAATGGAGGGGGTTACATAATTATGATAACATGATAACTCGCCTGAAAGCTGATGGCTATACTATAACGTCAGTGGTTGAAGACCCCGCCACAGGGCTACGGCAGGTAACAGCGCAAATTCCTGGTAGGACTAACACTATTAACCAAAACAACTTATCCAGTTGGTCTTAGCGATGCTCAGGTAAATTCATTAGGCGAAGAAGCATTTGCGGATGCTCTAAGGAATGGTAACATAGTTTCGGCTAGTTCCAGGTTTCAGGGTGTAGCAACCCTAGCTGACGGAACGAAAATAAAAGTCGCGGGTTATTTTGAAGAGGTTATTTTGAAAGATGGTTTAGGTAATCCCATACTTGATAGCACGGGTAATCAAATAAAAGGCTTCAGAATAAAGCCTCATTATCCAAACTACACCGCTATCAGTAGTTGGGTTAGTAAACCCATACCTTATAGATCTGCACGTTAACATCTAAATTTCTTGATTTGATTTTGAGGCTAAAAACCCTTCAAAATCTTTAGTTCTTTATACTCAGGTCTATAATCAATGTAGGAGTTGCTTTATGACAAATAATTCATTACTTATCTGGCAATATATGGATCAGAATCCACCTGCTGAAGCAGATTCTAATCTTCAAATTGCCTGGAAATGGGTAACTGCCGCCTTGACTGATATAGAATATAATCATGTAAACCCAGCTGTAATGCGTTGAGATTCTGAGTTCAATAAACCAAAAATTAGGCTCAAAACCCACAAATCTCATTGAAACCTTTTGCCATTCACTGCACCGAAGTTTTGTTTATTCAGGGCATTACCGTCGG
>Ga0209512_1001227_pt1 | contig 33076 bp, 32 predicted proteins | sample frozenSSSSmetaG_FD_184142 | JGI IMG/M metagenome (GOLD analysis project Ga0209512, IMG submission 184142) | Glacier valley bacterial and archeal communities from Borup Fiord, Nunavut, Canada, to study Microbial Dark Matter (Phase II) -... | ecosystem: Environmental > Aquatic > Freshwater > Ice >...
GCGGCTGTACCGCAACACCCTGCTCTTTCTGCTACCTACGCCCGCCGGATTAGGCAAACTAACCGAGTGTGTAACGGCCTACTTAGCCAGCCAACGGGTCAGTTCGGACTACGGAAGTCAGTTGGATGCTGACCAGCGGATCGACCTCAAAAAACGAATTGACTCGGCTAACCAGGAAATAGACAAGGCCGTGGCCGCTACCTATTCGGTGCTGGTTAAGTATTCCGCTAAAAATGGCCTGACCAAAGTAGAAGCCACCCAGTTCCGCGAGTCGTTCGATGCGCAGGTAAACGGCGTGCTGGTCCCTATGCTCAAGGAGGGAAGCCACGACATTTGCCTGCTGGAGAAAGTCAGCTACAACACCCTCGATAAGGCGAAGCTGCTACCCACACCAACCCAGCCCGTTCAGACCAAGGAAATTTACGAAGCGTTCCTGCGCTACGACGACAAAGACATGATTGTTGGCCCACAGGCTTTGCAGGACAGTTTATTGCGCTACTGTAGCACGGGCGAATACGCCATCGGCGCGGGCGACGGCACCGATTTTCGACGTATTTTCTACCAGGAAACCGTCCCACTCTTCGACGTCTTGGACAGTACCTACTGGATGGTTGATAAGAGTTTATACCAGCCCAAACCACCCACGCCCCAACCGGATGGTGGGGGCGAAAACCCAGATTTACCACCAACGCACAAGGTCGGTGAATCGAGTCAGCAGACTACTACGCCAGGTCCTTCTACTGGTCCCCGTGCCATCAAGTCGGTAACAGTACACGGCAAGGTGGACATTGCCAACTATAGTCAGGTATTCCAGACATTTATTATGCCGCTGGCGCAAAACGGGGTAGAAATTGAAATCCGCATCAAAGGCAAATCAACCGCAGCCAAACCCCTGACCGAAACCTCTGCTGAGTACAAGATCATTGTAGAAGGCGCGCAGCAGTTAGGGCTAACTGTCGATGAAGAATAAAAATGCTTTTCTCGATTATACACCACGAGAGTCATTTTACAACAAAGTGCGTTATAAAACTACGGTCCGCCCGCTCCGGCGTACCGGTTGCAGTCACGACATCTCTGTAGCTGTACAATTCCAACTCTGTTAGCATATATGCAATGTATGCCTGTCAGTATTGAACCAACAGCACTTGTGTTCAAGAAAAAAATGTTATAACTGTACTCATTTATAATCATAGTAATGAACGGCTTTGTTGCATGGCTCTAAACCCACCCAGCATAGCCTGGATTCTGCGGATTTGAGGGGTATAATTGGGAAAAACAAGTAAGCGATTTCATCGAAAATGATAATTTAGTATACCTATCATCAGGCTTGAATTAGGTCAAAACTTGCCTTCGAGGAGCCATGCAACAAAGCCGTAATGAACCACCAACCTAATCGATTAAAGAGTTTAACCACTAGCCAGCAATATATCTATGAGGGATTGCAACATTTCGGCGAAGAAGTATCGGCATTCTATATAGATGCTATTAATATTTTGTCAAGTCAGTTGATACGCACAAAGACGAACTTACTGGCTCATTTAGCCCGGGAAATTGATGGAGGTCTGCGTGACATATTAAGCCCATCAGCGGTTAAAGACCAGCTGCAAAAAATGTTGAGTACGGATGAAGTTGGCGAGTTTAAACATGTTAAAGGGCATTATTCGTCAATACTGACCGCTCTTGGGGTATCACCTAATTCACAATTAGCGAAAGATTGGATAACCGTTGCATCTCAGTTTGCTGGTTTTGCGCACCGGCATGGTGCTCATAAGTCTCCTCGGTCGGTCGATGAATTCATATCCCTTTGGCGCGATTACGAATCCGTTCTATATCGATTAGTTGGTAATTCATACGCTGTTCAAGATCGAGTCAAGCGGTTAGCCTCTTACCGAGAGCCAACCAAGGAGATCATTGATACGCTTCCCAATCTATTTAACAACCTTGTTCTCTACAGCCGTTTTTTCGACGAACTAAAGCAACCCGGCTGGCTTGAACCCTTATATAGGGCCGGCTATTTTAGGCCTTCTACTGTCATTCCTGACCTGCTGGTGACTTTACAGACAGGAGAACGAGGCCTTCAGTCAAACCGTTGGCCGCCTGGCGAGTATTTAAAAGCAGTAGCTGAATTGAATCAAGTTAGTCCGTCAGAACTTGTAATTAATTTCCTGACTACGACTATTGGCGAGTATATAGATTACCGGAACGCGGACAATAATCCTATTAAGAGTTTAAACACAAATTGGCGGATTATTGAGCTTATTGGTCTGTTACCCGCTGAAGCGTTTTCGGAGAAGCATTTTCTCTTTTTGCAACATTGTCTGGAAACGGGTAATGTCTTCAATTCAGTCACTCAGACCATCATTCAACAATGGCTTCCCAATCTGATCAGGGGTAGAAATCAAGCAATGCTGATACGATTCATGGAGCTATTGATGACTACAAAACTCATCGATCGATCATCTGATGAGGATGAATTGTTGAGCGTGTACCGGGAAATTCCACTCGTTGAAGAATATTGGCTTTATAATCATCTGCCTGATTATATTTCAGAAATCTGCGATGTAATCGGGGATACTGGCTTCCGGATCATTTACCAACGAGTAAAGCAAAAATTCGCCAGCCAGCCGAGACTTCTGTTATATCTTTCCTGGAATGGTTCGTTGAACTGGCAGGAAGATCCTTATTATAACAGGGAAATTTCCGTATTCCCGGTGTTGCTTTGTGCCAATGTGCTGGCTCATTTACCCGGTGATATTACGGCCTTACTAACCGAGTTATTAACTGATTCGAATGACCAATACGTAGCTAAACGTATCGCTCTGTATAGCATTGCCAATCGTTACGACCAGGCTGCTGAAGTATTCTGGCAATTACCCTATAATCCGTTCAATATTCATCAGCTCGATGTGGAACTGGCCAGCATCATTCAACTTCATCACGCAGCGTTCACCGATCAGCAACTAGACCAGTTCATTGACTGGCTGGATACCTGCGATTCGTCATTGAACGCGGATCTAGAACTGAAAACAGAACAAATAGATCAGTATCACACTCATAAAATTCATCGATTTTATAGCCTGATACGGGATACGACTCACCCCAAACTTTTACAAAAGATTGCCTTGTTCGATCAGTTGACAGGATCGTCAGCTGATATGGACAGCCAGGACTTTAAACCGGTTTATATAGAAAACGGCTTCACAGACCCCGAACCACCTTTGGAAGCTGATACTCTGGTTACAATGACAATTCCGGAATTAGTGGCCTACCTGACGGATTTTCGCGAAGCGGATAGTTTCGGGCTTTCCGAAGTAGAAGGCTTACGTCGAGAGTTCACTCAACTTTTGATGGAACAGCCTTCCAAGTACTATCCAAATCTTGGCTATTTTAATAGTATGCCTTCTGCTTACCTCAGTGTTGTTTACGAGGTTGCCACTGAGTTGCACAAAAAGGGCCTGTTCGGTCATTGGCCAGAACTCTTCGCATTCGTGGAGACGCGGATGCAGCAACCAGACTATTGGAACAGTACAGCCTTACACAGTCAACAGCAGTTCTGGGGAGGGGTAATCTATGAAACGACCACCTTGCACCGGCTGATCAATGCTGGTCTGGAAACAAATAAGGAGTTTGGAGTTGCCTCAGTACCACTAGCCAGAACTATTCTTCTGGGCAGTGTGGCGATGTTGCGAGATGTAGAATCTATACCAACCGGCCATTTTCCTTTTAACCGGCTTTTCAATTCAGCGTATGGGACTGGGTTAATGGCCTTAATTCACCTGAATCTTTATTCCGCCCGGGATCAATCACAAATGAACAGGGGTTGGAACCAAGATATCCAGAAATTTTTCGAGCGTGAACTGCAAACCGGTACCCGTCCCGAACTGTATGAATTGTTGGGGATGGGATTGAGCCGGTTTAATTTCATTGACAGTGCCTGGGTTAAACGGAACATTGACCAAATTTTCGCTAAAAATCAGCCTGAAAACTGGCAACTGACTTTTAGTGCCTATGTACATCGCTATGAACCAGATAATTATTTCTACAATCTGTTAAAAGAGAGTGGTAATTACGCCTATAGTCTGACTCACCCCCTTCTTTCGCGTGACGATAAGCGAATGACGGTACGCCATCTCATGCGCCATTATATTCGTCGGACCGATAAGCTGGACGCCCCCGGTAGCCTTTTAAAACTGTTGCTCAAACAGCGAAATGTCGATTGGTTGGTACAGGTAGTCCATTATTTCCGTAACGACAGTGATCGATACGGAATTAGACCACTCCAAGAGAAGCAACTGCGATTTCTGTGGCGAAGAATCCATAAACTTATCCGTCGTAATAGTCAAAAAGATGGCTTCAAGGACTTAGCCAGTTCGTTAAGCCACTGGATCGGCTATCTGAGCGAATTAGATGATGAAGCGCAGAAGTGGCTGAACCTGATAATTAGGTATAGTCAACAACGTGATGTCAAGCAGTTGATTGACTACTTGTATAAATTTGTTAACCAGTCCCCTTTAACTATCTCAGCGGCCGTTTTGAAGCTTGCTCAACGGACAACAGATTTGGATAGCCGCTATAGTTTGGAAAAGCTACCTGATATTGTCGATGCGCTGTACATAAATGGGTACCGGCAGCAAGCTGACAGTATTTGCAATGAGTTCGGTCGTCGAGGTTCGAATTTGCTAGCCGACCTTTACGTGAAATACAACCCCATATAGAGTGACTGAAATGGCCCAGACGTCAGCGCGGATTTACTAATTGTGTCCCGATATCTTGGAAGTGAGCCAGTGAAATGTAGAGTAAACAACTAATTTTCAGTTTCAGACAAAAGGGAAAGGAAAGCGGGAAAATTCTACGAATCGCAGTCGGTTGGCCGGTGCCACCCAGTGCTCCCCAATAGTTGGCTCTTACGCACTTTGTGTTGCTGACAAGGTGATCTGATTTTCAGCTTTTGTTGTTCTGTCTAAATGAGCACCGAGCTTCCATTTCCTGTATATCTTCCCAATTGTCAAATTATAGACTGTCAGACTCAGCAAGAAAGCTACACCTTGGTGGCCCATTCAATTGATAAGCAGGCCAGTTGTCCACTTTGCCAGCAAGTCTCAAGCCGATTACACGGATTTTATTATCGTAAGCCTACAGATTTACCCATTAGCGATAAACAAGTCCAGTTGAGACTACAGTTGAGACGATTTCGCTGTCTGAATCCAGCTTGCTCCAAACGGACATTTAGTCAGTCCTGTCCAGATTGGCTACCTGCTTTCGCCCGTCGAACTAATCGGTTGGCCCATGCTCAGCGTAGTGTAGCCATGATGCTAGGTGGCCAGGCTGGTAGTCGCTTGTTGACCCATTTATATATGCCCACCAGTCATGATACGCTACTACGACTCATCCGAAAATGGCAACCGGCCGACCTACAAATACCTCATGCACTGGGTGTTGATGACTGGGCGATACGAAAAGCAAAAACATACGGTACCATTCTTGTTGACCTAGATAAGCATAAACCCATCGATTTACTGGAAGGCCGTACGGCAGATGGCTTACGCGATTGGCTGAAGGCCCATCCAGGCGTAGAAGTGATTACTCGGGATCGTTCGGGCGAATATGCTCGGGGGGCACGTGAAGGGGCACCACAGGCCATGCAGGTCGCTGATCGATGGCACTTGTTGCAAAACCTGGAGCAATTCCTAGAACGATTACTGACGAGCAGCTATCAACGACTACGGCAGTTGCCAGTTTCTCAAGCAGTTCCAATAACTCAGCCGACACCGGAACGGCTTAACTATGTTATGCGAGATTATTCAAAAAATGAACTGGAGGCTCGTTTGGCTAGTCGGCAAAAACGCGTAGGAGATTTTGATAAAGTACAGCAATTGCGCCAAGCAGGCATGTCTATTTCTCAGATTAGTCGGCAACTAGCCATGAATCGTAGTACTGTTCGTCGGTATGCCTACGCCGAGTCCTTTTCCGAACGAATCCAGCGCCCAACTGGGCACAGCATGCTGACTCCTTACCTGACGTATTTGGAGACTCGCTATCAGCAGGGTTGTCGGAACGCCCAACAGTTGTGGCGAGAGCTTTGTCAGCAAGGCTACCCGGGTGCTCATAACCAGGTAACAAAATGGTTGAGTAGGCGTCGTAATGAGCAGGTATCGATGACTCAAAAGCAGTCCGTAACCAACTCGTCTCCACCTCATCAACCGCCTGCTGATCTACCAAAACCACCGCTTGATTTACCCACTACTCAGCAGCTTGCCTGGCTAATGGTACGCCCCGTGTCCCTATTGGAAGAGACTGATCGACAAATCCTACGCCATGTTTGTCAAGACTCGGTAATGAATCAGGTCTATGAACTGGGGAAGGACTTTGCGGCCATGGTTCGAGCTCGCCAGGATGAGTTATTAGACGATTGGTTGGCTCGTTGTCAAAATTGTTCAGCTGGTTTGCTACAGCAGTTTGGGGTTCGCCTTCAACAGGATTACGCGGCTGTACGAGCAGCCCTGGCCACTGCCTGGAGCAATGGACAAACTGAAGGGCAAGTCACCAGACTAAAGCTCATTAAACGGCAGATGTATGGTCGAGCTAAGCTGGACTTGTTACGACAACGAGTACTTTATCGGTGCTGAACCACACAAAGTGCGTAAGAGCCAGGTTTTGGGGAGCATTACGGAAGTCCGTCCGGCTAAAGGCTGATTAAACATCCAATTAAGGAGTCGACATTTTCAGTCCATGGGTCTATGCAATGTGGCAATTTTTTTATACTCTTGCTTTACGATGTAATTACATACGCTACTAGTTGATCCCTATGTCCCTCGTTTTATCTGCCTTACTGGTCACAGTGGCCATTGTCTGGTTTTTGCAAACCAAAAAACTGAAAGCAACTAAGCAGGAGCTCGATGAGGTAAAACAAGCTGCTGGGAACCGCGAAACGCAACTTCAGCGGGAGGTTGACCAATTGAGGCAGGAAGTTGGTCAACTAAGCGCGTTCCAAACCATACTCGACGCTCAGCAATACGCCCGTGACCTACGGGCTACCGGGGAAACTGACGCGGCCCGCTTACTAGCCGATGCGCAGCTCGATGCTAAACAACTGCGTAGGCAGGCAGACGAAGAAGTACGGCTGAGCCAGTCCAATGCCGACGAAATTCACTACCAGGCTGGAGTCAAGGCCCGTGCTTTACATACGCAAGCCGAAAGCGTTTTGCTGAATGCTACCAAGGAAGCCAGCCGAATTGTGAGCCTTGCCAACCAGCGGGCGGAGGAGATTGCGGGGGAAGCCTTGGCTGCCATCCGTAGTGCAGCTACGCTGGAAAAGACGATTCAGGGACTGAAGAACGTAATTAGTGGCTATGGAGATCAGTACCTGATCCCCTCCTATTCCCTGCTTGATGAACTAGCGGACGAATTTGGGTTTACCGACGCCGGAGCTGAACTGAAAAATGCGCGTGAACGCACCCGACGGATGATGAAGACGCGGGCCGCTGCCGTCTGCGAGTACGTAGAAGCGATTCGGAAGACTAGCGCCGAAAATTTTGTGACCGATGCTTTCAATGGTAAAGTAGATACCATTCTTTCCGGCGTAAAGCAGGACAATTACGGCACACTGGCTCAGCAAATCAAAGACGCCTACGCCCTGGTGAATAACCTTGGCAAGCCTTTCAAGGACGCCCGCATTACCCCCGAGTACCTGCAGGCCCGGCTGGATGAACTGCACTGGGCGGTCGTGGCGCAGGAGTTGAAACGAAAGGAACAGGAGGAGCAGCGGCTCATCCGGGAGCAGATTCGGGAAGAAGAGAAAGCCCGGCGCGAATATGAAAAAGCCCAACGCGACGCAGCCAAACAGGAGGATACGATTCAGAAGGCTATCGACAAAGTACAGCAGCAGTCGGCTAGGGCGTCTGAAGAACAGCGGGTAGTTTTCGAGCTACAGTTGCAGGAATTAACCGCTAAGCTTCAGACGGCTCAGGAGAAAAATCAACGCGCCCTCTCCATGGCTCAGCAAACCAAGTCCGGCCACGTCTATGTCATTTCCAACATGGGATCGTTCGGGGACAACGTGTATAAAATCGGCATGACCCGGCGATTGGAACCTCTCGACCGGGTTCGTGAACTGGGCGATGCTTCGGTGCCGTTCGAATTCGACGTTCACGCGCTCTTGTTCAGCGATGATGCCCCCGCCCTGGAGCGGAGTTTACACCGGCATTTCCTTAACAACCAGGTTAACAAGGTCAACCCACGCAAAGAGTTTTTTCGGGTCGAGCTGACGGATATTAAAACGGAAATCGAGCGGTTGGGCATCGAGACTAAATGGACGCTGGCTGCTGAAGCCCGCCAGTACCGCGAAAGCTTGTCCGTGGAGAAAGCCCTGGCTAATAATACGCTTGACCGGGCCGAATGGGAGAAATTTCAACTGAAAAACGAGGCCCTCGAACTGGAAGTCGACGAACAGGACGCCTAAGCATCGGTCAACACGCACACCTATATACGTTTGTTATGAGTTTTAAAGGAGTAATCCGGGGGGTTGGCCGCACGGTCCGGCATATCGAGCGAGACCAGCAAAGACGGGCGCGGGCAGCCGCTCAGCAGTACAAGTCGCTACAAAAGCAGCAGACCATACTGGATGCGGCCCGGGCCGTGAGAGAATACGGAGAGTATATACGGGTGCTGAAGACGGTGCACTGTGATTGCAGCGATTCCATCGACTGGCTAACTATTCGGCAGGAGACACCACCGGCTATCCCGGTTGCAACCGACGAGGGGGAACAAGCCGCGAAGGATAAACTCGGTGCCTACCAGCCTTCTTTTTTAGATAGGCTGTTTAAACTCGGCCCGAAAAAGATAGCACGGCTGGAGGAAGAGGTCCTGACGGCCCGATATCAGGATGAACAGGACTTCAAGCGCCGACAGACTGAGCATAAAAGTCAATGCGGAGAATGGCAGGAATGGCAGGAGCTGTCCCGGCTGGTACTGAGTAAGGAGAGTGACGTGTACAGGCAGGTAATTGATGCTTATTCACCCTTCGAGTACATTTCACAATTTGGAAATCAACTGGAATTTACGTTCACCCGCGACCACATTGAGGTTGATGTACACGTCAATTCTACCGACGTGATTCCTGATTTCATGGTGTCCCAATTAGCCAGCGGCAAGCTTTCCCGCAAGGCGTTACCGATTAGCAGGTCCAACGAGATCTATCAGGATTACGTCTGTAGCTGTCTGCTCCGAATTGCCCGCGAAGTGCAGGCCCATTTGCCCGTCAGTCAGGTAGTGGTCCACGCTGTTGCCGAATCGCTAAACACGGCAACTGGCCTGTTAGAGAATCAGGTGATCCTGTCGGTCGCTATGCCACGCGCTACGTTAGAACGCATGAACTTTACGGCTATTGACCCGTCTGATTCAATGAGTAATTTCAATCATACAATGAAATTTACCAGAACGGCAGGCTTCAAACCTGTTGACCGGGTTGGTATTGCTGCCCCCATACCATACCCGAGAAGAAGCTGAGCAGTAATAAGCCCGAGTTACGTCGAATTTGCTGTAGGATTGGGAACAATATTTCATGCAGTGGGAGTATTAATCTGAGCGCCCCGCTGGCGGAGGTATTTGTAGAGAGTGGTCTTGGAAATACTCAGCTCCCGGGCAATCTGCTCCACCGAGTACAGCTTTTCTTTGTACAGACTTTCTGCAATCCGGGCAGTCTGCTGAGCCTCTTTCGACATGCCTTTTGGTCGGCCCAGCCGCTGGCCCCGTCGTCGGGCGGAGGCTAAACCCGCCATCGTCCGTTCCCGGATTACCTCGCGTTCAAACTCGGCCAGACTCGCAAAGATGCGAAACACCAGCCGCCCCTGCGGAGTTGTCGTATCAACGGGGTCATTCAGACTCAACAGCCCAATCTGACGCTCTTCTAAATCCGATACCAGCCCAATCAAGTGCGCCAGTGAACGCCCCAACCGATCTAATTTCCAGATCACCAGCGTATCGCCCACCCGAATCATTTCCAGTAGTTTGGCTAACTGTGGTCGGTCCGCCAGCGATCCGCTGACCTTCTCCTGATAAATCTGCTCGCAACCCGCTTGGTTGAGGGCATCTACTTGGAGCGATAGATTTTGTTCCTGCGTGGAAACACGAGCGTAGCCTATCTTCATGGTGGTAAGTTGGTTAAATCAAGCGGCAGTCAAGATTTTGTCGGAAATGAACGGTGAGTTTACCTCCCGTAAGATAGCACTATTGTTGAGCAAGTAAGGGAGGTCTTACAACAGCCTCGAATCCCAGAAGTAATCTTCAGTCCGCACTACCTGTACGTTACGGCTGAAATCAGGGTGCTCCGTATTGATGATGTAGTTGTACTCGTAAACGATGATGGCCGAAGGCACTTTAAGGATCAGGCTTTCCTGACTGTTGTACCAGGCTGATCCGATCCCCTGCAAGATAGGATAACCCGCCAGGCTTCGCCAGTTGACAGGAAGATCGCTACGCTTGATTTGTTTGATCAGGTAGTCGTCGTCCGCGATTGAAATTACCATTACCTTGTAACGGGCGGTGGACTGGACGGCGCCCCGGTGAACAATCAATTCTAGGGATGACAGGGACCGGGATGAACCCGTGTAAATGACTTGCTGGCCTTTGGTGTTCCACCGGTTAGCACTACCTGATGCGCTTAACGAAGTCGTGTAGATCTCTTTACTGATTCGGAAAACCTCCATCGTTTATACGTTGTCTCCATATTCCATGGCCGTCAGCCGATCATCGACAAATCTGACCCCTGTCACTGTATTCAGGTAGTCATTGGGTGTTTTGTTGTCAAAATAGAAGTTGTTCCGATTTAGCCACTGATCGAATTCGTTGACCGAGCCAAATACGTCGATGCCGTGTTTGATGAGCGATAAAAGGAGCAGGACCTGCTCTTTGACGTTTTCCTTGAAGGAGGTGGGCGGCTTCTTGTATTCGCGGAATGTTTTGACACTGACGTTGAGCCAGTCGGAGATGACCCCGTCATTAAAATCAGTGAGGGTTTTGATGGCATTGACGTGCTGCCAGTTGACTTCCTTCGTATAGAGAAAGTTCAGGATTTCGCTATCGTTGATATGACTTGGTACGTCCTTCAGCAGTAGACTGGGTGGTGATGCAGCTCGTTTCATTCTAATTGATCCTAATATAGATATGGCAAATATAGGCAATTTTACCTTTTTAAGAGGGCAAAGCTACTCATTTTGTCGTTTGGCTGGATACGCAGCAGATTTGATAACTGGCCACCTTTGAATTATTCGAGGTGTCAGACAGCTTATCCCGGAGCATCTCGATATAGTCCAGCAAAAGCCTATCGATCAATTTTAATAGACTATCAAAAAACGCTGTACAATAGCAAGTTAAAGCAAAAAACTTGCCTCAGAAAATCGTCCACGAAAACGCTTCTATAGTTGCATGACAGCAGCCTGTGTAGAAACCAGCAGAGGTTGCTCATCTGCCGGTTTCTGCCTCCCTCGCCTTAAATCGAGCCGAACTCGTAAAATCAGAGTACTTAGTTTAGATCTGCATTGCAAAGGCTACTGTCAAAAACGTTCAAAGCTGCAACTGGCGCAACACCTCCACAATGGCAATCATCTGGTCGGGTTTCCAGAGGTCGGGGCGGTCTTTGCGTTTGTACATCTGGTCGTAGGGTACTTTGGCCTGTTTCAGGACCAACCCGATTCGCTTAGTGTTTTGCAGCCGCTCGCCCATGGTCTCCTGGGCCTGCCGAAACTCGTCCAGCATCCGGCGGTCTTCGTCGGTGCCGATGGCGGTCAGGATGGCTGTGCTGTCCTCGGCGGTGAGGGCGCGAAGGCCGAGTTTCTTCTGGTAAACCGTACCCGCCGATCCCGCCAGCAGATCGTCGGGAGCTTCTTCGGCGAGTTCGGCGGCTTTATCGAGCAGGGTCAGGTAATTCCGGGCAGCGGTTAGAATCTGCTCGTCGGTCTCTCCAAACAACATATCGTCTTCATCAGGTGAAGACAATAGTACAAAATTTGTGTTCATCTGCGGCCATCGCGTTTTGCGTGGATTTTGAACTAACTGGTAATCAATGGGTATGTCTGAACGACTTCGCCCCGGCCAGTTGGTCGGGGCGTTTTTTTGTCAGGATGTGGGAGCCGGTTCCAGTTGCCACGAGGAGGGCGTAAACCCGTTTCGCTGAATATCATCCAGTAGCCGCTGGTACTTTTTTCTTCCCCCCTCCACGCAACCCCGACAGGCCGACGCTTCAAAATAGAAGACCGTGAACGGGGCCTTTTTCTGAACGCCGAGCAGGATAAACCGCGTAGCATCGGGCGCACCGTCGAGGTAGTAAGCCGCCTGTCGGTCGTAGCTGTACTGCTCACAGTGTTGCAGAAACTCGCCGTAGGTTTGTGCGCTGGTCGTTTTTAAATCGACCAGTAACCGGCTTTCTGGTACCCAAATGTCGGTTTGTGATTTGCAGAGTAGCCCTGTCTGCGCATCATCCCAAAGGTGTACGTGTTCGGTCAGGGCGGTTTCCAGTACGGTACGGGCAAACGCATTGTGCAGCACGGCCTCGCGCATTTGTTGAAGCTGCCGGAATCGGGCAGGTGTTACGTCGGTGGGCGTTATGCCTTCGAGAACCCAGGCATGAAAAAGCTGGCCGAATTGCAGGGCCGCGCCGGAAGGCTTGGCGGTGTGGCCGAAAATCAGATTTCTAAACTCGCTCAGGTCCGAGTTGGCGTAACGGTTAAGGGTTCGGTACGTGGTCATACTTGTAGAGGTTTACTTGGGAGAGTGGCAAAGCCGGGCCGGTAGCGGGTTAGCTACTGGCCCGGCGTCAAAAATTAAAGCGCGATAAAGGCCATAAACGGCTCCGTATGGATGTGGCCGCGCCATTGGATGGCCCGCTCAACGCTGGCCAGTGACATGGTCGGTTCGACGGTTTCGCCTTCCTCGTCGCAGCCGGTCAGCAGGGCCACGCCGTGAAGGGGACCGTACCCGTTGAACATAAACGCGGGCGGCTGCGGCTCATCGAGCAGAGCTTCATCGTCCACCGTCAGGGCGTCGCCGTTGGATTGCCGGGCGCAAACGTCAATGGTGCGGCAACCGATAATCCGATAGAGGTCGTTTAGCTGGCCGTTTGTTTCTACGGCTTCAATCGTCTGGGTGCTGGGGTCAATCTTGATAAGAAGCATACAATTGAGTTGGTTAATAATAGAGTAAAAATACACCTTAATCACATTAAAAACAATAAAATAACTGTTTTTAATGTTTTTAATTTCGCGCTATTTTCTGGATTTATAGCATCCAATCAGCAATACAATGGCTGGTAAACTCGCTTGTAAGGCAGTAGGACGGTCCGAACACCTACAAAGGCATTTCGTAAATAATCGGGGATGCCTTCAACAATCTCCTGGTAGGCAGACGCGCCAAATTTGCGCTGGATATGCGTTTCGTGAATGCTCGCAATGGCCTGAACGTCACTCATGAGTTTCCGATGAATACCGGCCACCTCCGGGCCGTTCATGTAGGGGCGGGGAAAATGGGATTTTAGATTATAGGTCAGCAAATCAGCAAACGGATTGCTGGGCTGTTGACCAGTCAGCCCATACGCACCGTTTTGCACCCATTGGGCAATATGCTGTTCCAGCCGTTCGGGGTTGGCTTCGTGGATGCCGTTGGTTAACAGCACTGCCCGCACCGAAAAAATGGCGGCATAATATGCCTGCGGAAATACCCAGTCTAACGAGTGATTCAAATACTCGGTGTCGTGGATGGATGGAATGATTTTAAGCGCGTACTCGGCACTCCAGGCATTCAGGAGTAGTTTACCTACGGCGGTGTTGGGGCTGTTCATCGGGGCTGCGTTCATGGGTCAAGATTGGTTAGGGACTGGTTGCCGGTGGTGGCCAGCAACCAGTCCATTAGTTGGAAAGGGGAACGGGTATCAACGAACTGGTTTATTCGTTGCTGGTCGGTAATTCGCTGGCTTGATAGTGGACTTCAACCGCCTGGGCAATCTGCCGGGGCGTAACGCCCTCCGGTAGTTCGTCGGGGCGGTCCGACGTATCGGCGTCGCCGTTTAGGAACGGGTTGTGATAGTTCTGCGACGTCTTCACGTTGGCGATGTCGGTCAGCGTCTCCTGCCGGAAAATTCGGCTCTGCCGCGCAAATGCTTTGCCAGGCTCGGTCTGCCCGGCATCGGCGAGTTTATAAGAGAACGTAGCGATGTAGTACACGCCTTTCGGCTGGATCTTCGTGTTCTCTTTCTTCTCGGCTACGGCGGTAATCACCACATCGGCCAGGGTGCGGTCGTCGTAATACAGGGGTTCAATGAGCCGGTAAATGTTATCGACCGAATAACCGTGAAACAGCACTGCCGACACACAGTTTTTTTCATCAATAAAGAAAATTTCCGCCCAGTTTTTGGTCCCCATGTTCAGGATATTATCCGTGAAAATGCGCCACGCAATCGGCTGAAACGTCAGGATACGGCCTAACTTGTCGGTACCGTTGATATTGAAAACACCTTCTTTGGCGTCGAATCGGTATTGGCGGGGGTGGCCCTCCAGATACTTGAATGGCTGCGCGTTCGGGGTACTCAGTTTGCCGGTCGTTTCATCGACTGCGGGCGTAACAAACGGGGCATTCTCGGGGGTAATAGCTGGCTTTGCCATAATTAAAAAAACAGGAAAGAGAAAAAGAGTTGGCCGGAACTTAACCCGTCCGGCCTTCGGGCGGTCCGTCGTAACGGAGTATCGTTAGTCGATTAGCAGCCGGTCGGCGCGAAATGACCGCCAGCCGTTAACCAATGTGTCATAATAGCGGTGTACCAATGGGTTGCCGGGCTTGTCGGTAGGTGTTACGGTGTCGATGGTCGGGTAATGGCCTACGGCAAACCGTTTGCTTCCGTCGTCTTTGCGGTAGAAAAAACTCACCGGCTTTTGCAGCATCTCGGCTTTGAGTTTCACGGTAGCCCACGCCTGTTTCTGGGCTTTGCCAAACGGCATACGGGTTTGCCTGACAATTTGGGCGGTCAGTTTCAGGGCTTCGGGGCGGAGGGTGTTGGGGGTTTGCATGGCAGTAAGGGGGTTTGAAAAATGAAAAATGTAGGGGCTGGGTTGTCTCCGGCTTTTGGTAATGCCGGAGACTTTTGGGGTTTCTGCTTAATTCGGGTCGTAATCGAACACGCATTCGAGGACGTAATCAATCATTTCCTGCTCCTGCTCGGCGGTCAGGCACCCGGTGGGGATTTCTTTGCCGTTTAGTCTAACTTTAGTGATACGAACCTCCGGGCCATCGCCGGGGTAATCGTAGGTTTGCGGTTCACCGGGGGTGAACTCATAATCGAAATCGAAGGCTACTTCCTGTTCAAATGTCATGGCCGTTAACTGATTGATTGATAGTATAAAGATACACCCAAATCACATTAAAAACAATAATTTTATTGTTTTTAATGTGATTTGGGTGGCAAAAAATAGGGGCGATTAATGCCCCTATCTGTGTGTTCTGTATGTGAAAATTGTTTACTCGTTGGTTCGGCGGCTGGTATTGAATTGGGTCTTACTCTTCCCCCTTTCCAACCTGTGGGGGGTCTGATTCAGCGGCTTGTCTAACTTTTCGCGCTGGTCTGGTAGCCCTCCCCACCCTTCCCCCTTTCCAATCAATTTCTATGTTGGTGGTGACCACCTAAGGTCTTCAGTTCAGCCCGTCGCTGGCAGAATTCGTCCTCCGTAAGTGCGTACACCAGAAAGGTTGCTGCATAATCCAGACGAATGGTATTGATCAGCGATTGTAACGCGCTTGTATCGGTCAGTTTTGGGTTGCACGGCCCCGACGTCAGTAGACTCAATTCATCCTGCGCGTTGACGTAAAACTCCTGCCCGTCTTCGTCTTCGAGGTTGATGACGAACTGCATGAGACTGGTCGGGGGAATCTGGCTGGCGGGTACTGACTTAACGGCTTGGTAAGGCGGAACCTCGTCGTTCGTGATCGGTGTTGTTTCAAATAGTTGATTGAGGTACATGGTTATTTGTTGGTTCGTTGTTGGATATACCTGTTCAACGAACAGCACTGAGCTAAAAAAGCCATTGGATTAACAAACGGGTTGAATGTGTGTACCAACTAACTAATCAGATGTACGAACACGGGTTTATCAGTAGTAAAAAAGTAAGTAAGTCAATAGAAATTATAGATATATATGAATGGTGAGCCTACTGTATTGTACCTGAAAAATTTCGACGTTGTCGATGGTGCCGAACTCATGTTAACCATAACACCGACACTCGATCCGGCTGGTCTTACAATTTTACAAGAAGCAGTATATGGTACGCACGGTATCCGGTACGTGCAGACAGGGCAGGAAGTTAAATCTGTTAATCTGATTGATCCGCTGTATTTTCACCTGTACCACAACGCCCAGCTCGTTGGGGTGTACTGCCTGGACCGGCGGGCACTGTCGGGGTTTGATCAGTCCGTGACGGGTTTGTACGGCCGTTACCTGGCCGTGGCTGATTCCGCGCTTGGTTTGGGATACGGCAGACTCCTGAAGCAACAGGCGGTGGATTACGCTGAGCGACATACTCTCCTTCCTTTTCTGTTTTACTCCTACATCGAAGAGAAGAACATCCGTTCAATGGCTATCTCAGAGCGGGCTGGTTTCCAGTCAGTAGCGCGGTTGAGGACCTTCTTCTTCCGCAGATGGCAACCAGTGGCCGATAGCCGGGTAGAACAGGCTACTCCGGCTGATCTTCGTGAAGTGGTCACACTGCTTAATCAGGCGTATCACGGGCATTCGTTCAGGACATTTGCCCGAATTGGCTACAAGCATAACTATTACGTACTGCGGGAGCGGGGGCGCATCGTTGCGGGTGTTCAGGCGAACCCTGTCGGCTGGCAATTTCGGCGGGTAACGCTCGGGGGATTCCTTCACTTGGGCGGGGCTGCTATCAGCGCCATCTCACATGCTCCGTTGCTGAGTCGGTTGTTTAATCTCAACGACTATCGGTTTATGGCTCTGGAAGGACTCTACGTCCAGTCGGGTCGTGAAGAGTTACTGCCCGTTCTGCTCGATAGCGTATTACACCGACAGCGGATGCATACCGCCATGTTCCTGATCGACGAAAAAGACCCGCTGATAAACTCCTTGGCGAATCTTACCGGTGGCCTGAGTGGCTTCAAGAACGACGTGCGAACACATCTTATGATTAAGGCTGGGGGTCTGGATGGAATAGACTTCCGAAAATCACCGGCCTACGTGTCAAGCTTTGACTATACCTAAACTGATTGCTGCGATGATCACCGAAGAATCGGGTCTGAAACAACTGCTGGAGACGTCCCGCCAACGGCTACTACAACCGTTTAGCGAAACGCAGCGTCGGCTACTGTTTCTGACCAATGTGTTTTACCTATTGCTGGTACCCGTTTATCTGTCATCGGAGAAACTGGCCAACGGCCATTTTGTGCCGCACCCGGCTCTGGGCTGGATATATGGCCTTGTTGCTACGGTCAACCTGATTGCTGGGTTATACAATCTGATGGTGTTGAGTGGCAAAACAAGCTTGTCGCTCTTTGGCCGTACGGTCAGCTTTTCATCGCGGCATCGGATTGACGCACTCTTACGCTGGGGCAGTGTTCTGACTATTCTGGCGATGAGTTTCTGCAATATGATTGGTCTTGGCAACCCCAGCAGCGACTCTATAATGACCGATTTCGCCCTGGGTTGTACACTCATCGTGCTGGTCGCTATCCTGCTGGGTCGCCCGGCTTCGCTGGTCTGGACTGCCGTTGTAATTGGCGTGTTATGCTACGTTGCTTTCGGTCAGAAGGGCTATTCGTACCAGTACAACTACTTGACTCCAACCGAATCAGCCCGGTATGAAACTGCACTGTCAACGGGTCAGACGTGGGCGTTGACCCGTCAGGCTGAACTGAAAGCTAACTCGCTCAATCCGCCCCACGTGTCGCGCTATTTCAACACCTGGCTGATATTCATTCTGATTACGACCCTCGTCTCCTACTACTGCATGGGCGTTACGCTTAACGTGCTGCGGGTGGTGCCGATGGTAACGGAAGAAATCAGAGCCGCCATTGATGCCGCCAGCCGGGAGGAGCGCGAGCGCGAACGGGAACGAAGTCTGGAAGCGGAACAGCGACTCTTGCTGCAACAGGAAACGTTGAAGGCAGAACTGAAAACGCTCAGAGGTCAGGTAAATCCTCATTTTCTGTACAATACGCTGTACTACTTCTTCATCAAAGCCTCTGCTGTATCGGATGATCTGGCCGAGAGCATTCTTCAGCTCAGCGACATCATGCGGTATAGTATGCAGAACGGCGTTAACCGGGTGCATCTGAACGAAGAAATTGATTATATCCAGCGGTATATCGACCTCCACCGGGTGCGTAACCCTGACGAATTGTTCATTGATTTTGTCGTTGAGGGGCCAACAGATAAGAAAGAAATTCCGCCCTTTCTGCTGATTGGCCTGGTCGAAAACGCATTTAAACATGGAAAGCTAAACGAAGCTGATCACCCCCTTCGTCTGCATATTCAAGCTACAGATACCCACATAAGACTATTAAGTAGCAACCTCAAAAACCATAAGAAAGACGTGGAATCAAACCGGATTGGCCTGACCAACCTGCGCCGACTGCTTGAGCTGACCTATCCGCAGCGGTTCACGTTCGAGGTGCGGCAGACGGACGACGATTTTAGCTGCGAACTAATCATACAGACCTGAATAATCTCCTAATGGATATTTCCTGCGTACTTATTGACGACGAGCGGATGGCCATTGACCATCTGCTGACCTATATCGAATCTATACCGTCCCTGCGCGTAGTTGGGACGTTTACTGACCCAGTTAAAGCCCTTGCGTTTCTGGAAGAAACACCCGTCGATGTTGTATTCATGGACGTCGAAATGCCCAACCACCCGCTTGGCGGGGTGGACCTGGTCACTATTCTTGGCAACCGACACCGGTACATTTTTACGACGGCGTACCCGCAGTACGCGCTGAAAAGCTACGACTACGATGCGGTAGATTTCCTGCACAAACCGTATTCATTCGAGCGGTTCGCGAAGGCGGTGCAAAAAGTCAGGTCCGCACTCACCAGTCCTCCGACCAATGCACCGGCTGCATTAGATACACATATCTATGTCCGCTATGAGGGGAAATGGCAGCGGCTGGAACTTGAAACAGTCAGCTATATTCAGAGTGAGCGCAGCTACATAAGCATCTACACAGACAATGACCGAATTACGTTGCAGATGGCCATTGGCGACATTGAAAAGCAGTTACCCGGATCACTGTTTATTCGGGTCCATAAGTCGTATATCGTATCCAGGAAACGGCTGGACCAGATTGAAACGAACCACGTTGGCGTACTGAGGGGCGGGAAACTCATTAAAATACCCATCGGCGACGTGTACCGGAAGGCTATTCTGGACACGATCATGCCCACTGTACTTCAAAAGAAATAGGCTCAGAGTCAGGCCTGTTCGTTATCAACCACCTCGTCAGACGAAGTTTGCAGTTGTCTTCGCCGTTCATCAAACTCGGCTTTCTCCACTGCGTATAGCTGGCAGGTTTGCGGGTACTTCGCCCGGAGTGCGTCCATTTTTTTAGCTGTTGCTCGGTATGAACTGAATTCCTGCGGTTGTTGCGGGCTGCGGGTGGCTATTGCAGTCATCTCGCCATCGGCATTTAGAAAGAACTCCTGCCCTCCCCCGTCTTCCAGACTGATAATATATGTCATTGAGTACCCCGCTGGGAATTTACGTTTCGAGCGCAAATGTAGAAACCGGATTGACAAAACGACGCTACAGTTTGCTACGTTTGCTTCAGGAAAGGAAGCGTTTCTGAGGAAGAAGTGCAAGGTATGATAGACTGGGATACCGTTTGGGAGCGTACCGAAGTATGGTACTCCCCGAATCTTGGCTCTTACGCACTCTGGGTGTTTATGCCGAATCGTACATAAATCCTCATAGCGGGGGATGAATACCCATCCAACGGGTCTGAAAAGCCCACAGGAACCATTTAGCGGCTACCAAGTGGCAGGATTGTCTTGAGCAGACGAAGTGTCAATTACTTCGACTGGCGGCAGTTTACGAAAACGAACGTTTTCGGATACAGTACGTCCGTAGGCTTTTTTGAGTGAAAAGAGCGGTTGAACCTGTTTCTAGAACTTATACCAGCAATCTATGTACCCCTTTGAATAGGCTGATTTAGTATCGGGTACAGTGGTCATGAGGATTTATGTACGATTCGGCATAAACACCCAACCCCCTAAGTTACTCCTCGATTGACAGGCAGGTGGCTGCCCTGTAGAATTGCCTATTCGCGGATAAGACTCTCGATGAGATGCTACAGCGAAGTCGTGGCGAATCGTGTACGATTCGGAAGAACTACCCATGGGTAGTAGCCAGGTGGATTACCTTACTACGCTACACATACTGATGGAAGAGATGCACCATCGGCAAACATCCTGGTGGACCTGGACCGAAAAACAGTGGGGGCAAACGCTGGCAACAAACCGCTCCCAGTTTGCCGAACGCCACAAGTATTCCAATACCAATGCAAGAAAGTTGCTGTTAGCCTGCGCCTACATGCCAGGTAACTTTGGTGCCTTCCATACCTACGGGCCTTTTGTCCAACTTGATTTCGCTAAACATGTATTTGGGGACGAACCCGTTCAACAGGCCATTCAAACACTCACCGATGAGATGCGTCAGATGGGCCTGGGACCGGCAATAACCATTCATTTTATTCCCCAGGTGCTGGGCTATGCGCTTCTGCTGGCACGTAGTCCCAGACTTGATAACTTGTCATTAGAGTTGCTGGAGCGGGTCCGTAGCGAAGTGGCCCCTGCCTCCCGTCGTCCCTGCGTTCCATTCTCCCGGGCCTTATGCCGGTTAGGTATTCTAACCCAGCCACTGGCTAATGCCCGAATGGGCGTTTATCCGCGAGCCGGTATTGGCGATACCGTTTCCGATGAGTGGCTAAGCTGGTGTAATCGTTGGTTAGCCACTTCGACTCAATCGCCCAAAACCAGAGCCGGGAAGTTTACTATCCTATTGAAAGCGGGCCGATGGTTAGCGGCTACCTATCCTACAATAACCAGTCCCGCCCAGTGGACGCGTGATTTGGCTGCTCAATGGGTAGCCGCTGTGGATCGAATGAAAGTTGGTGACTGGGTCCATCCCGACAAGAAACTGCCAGCCAATCAGCTTGGCAAGCCCATTCGCCCTAATACCAAAGCGACCTTTTTGGCGACGGTTCGCACATTTCTAATCGACTGTCAGCAATGGCAGTGGATGCCTGCTCACTTCGATCCACGCCGAAGTGTCAACACACCCCGGTCCGTACAGGCGTTGCGAGGCCCTAACCCGCGCGTGATTAGTGATGCCAGCTGGGCCAAATTAATGGGGGCGGGGTTAACACTAACCCATGTCGATCTCCCCCTCTGCCAGACGCATTATCAAGGTCAGAATCACGCCCGTCCTTTGCCTTGGTATCCCCTGGAGTTGGTTCGGGCGCTTACGCTGATCTGGTTGTTTAGTGGACTGCGTTCAGATGAGGTATACCGGCTACGGGTGGGCTGTATTCGCTGGCAGCCGGTTGACGAATCGAACCCGGCTAATCCAGCTGGATCTCGCTCAGTTTGTTTGCTGGAGGTACCCATTAATAAAACCAGTACGGCTTTTATCAAACCGGTTGACCGGCTGGTGGGCGAAGCGATTGAAGCTTGGGAACGAGTACGACCCGAAGCGATTGCCAGTTGGGATGCTAAAACGGGGGAGACGGTTCAATTCCTGTTTATCTATCGCGGCAAACGAGTGGGCAAGTCGTATATTAATGATACGGTGATTCCTATGCTTTGTCGAAAAGCTGGGGTGCCCGAAGTCGATGCCCGTGGCCCCATTACCAGCCACCGGGCCCGTTCAACCATTGCTACCCAGCTTTACAACGCCCGCGAGCCCATGTCGCTGTTTGAATTACAGGCGTGGCTGGGTCATCGATCCCCAGAGTCCACTCAACACTATGCAACCATTACGCCTACCAAACTGACGAAAGCGTATCAGGATGCAGGCTACTTTGACCGCAACGTCCGCATGATTGAGGTGCTCCTGGATCAGGATGCCATCCAGAGCGGATCTGCCGCCCAGGGAGCGCCATGGAAGTATTACGATCTGGGACATGGGTATTGCACCTATGATTTTTTTGATCAGTGTCCGCACCGGATGGCTTGCGCTAAATGTTCCTTCTACCGACCCAAAGAGTCAACAAAAGGTCAGCTGCTGAAAGGGAAGGCCCACCTACAACGGATGCTACAGGCCATTCCTTTGTTAGATGATGAGCGAGCAGCTGTAGAAGAGGGTGTCGAGGCTATGGACAAGCTTTTGCAACGGCTGGCTCACGTTCCCACGCCTAGTGATCAAGGGCCTGCTTCATTAGTAGACCTGATTCCCCTTCCCACTATCCAAGCAGCCAAATAAACGACAGTTATTAGCTCTTTTATATTCCACATAAAAGCAGACAAAGTGTAATTGCTACTGAAGATGCGGAGGTCGTGTTGGGTCTGAACGTCGGCCAACTGGAAGTAGGGAACCCCCATCTTGATCCCAATGGCTTTGGCTTCGTTGCTCCGCGCAATGACGCAGCCGTCGTTGTTGCTCAGAACTACGACCGCGCGGCCACAGAGCGACGGGTCGAAACTCCGCTGGCAGCTTACGTAGAAATTATTCGCGTCAACGAGTCCGATCATGATTAGCGCATTTTCTGAATGACGAACGTAACGACGCCGAACACCCGAAAATCATCGTCGGGCTGAACATAGATCGGGTCGTAATTGGGGTTGGAAGCCAGCAGTACCCGCAGGGGCGGAGCATAATGAATGCGCTTCACGGTATGTTCACCATTGAACCAGACTACGCAGACTTTGCCCTCGGCGGGTTCTCGGGAGCAATCGACAATCAGCACGTCGCCTTCATCGATGCGGTCGCCGTTCATGCTGTCACCCGTGACCCGAACAAAGTAGGTGGCTTCGGCATTGGTGATACATAGGTCGTTGAGGTCGCAGACGCGCTCGACAAAACTTTCTGCGGGGCTGGGGAAGCCAGCTTTGACGGGCGACGCGAAAAAAGGGATATGTAACCGGGAGGTAACAATAGCCCGGAGCATGAAGTCATCGCAGTCTGCGGTAGAAACGGCCATAATATACTAATATCATATAACTGGCCGCTATACTATAACTTTGTTATATAGGAAACAAATATCAGGAGCAAACACGCTTGGTGCGACAGGCCATTCGGCTTACGACAAGGAGAATTCTGACCTTATCAACTGTTCACCCCAGTCGAGGTTTAAGCGAACGGGTCGTATCCTGTTTCGGTAAAAGATTCTCTGTGTGCGTTTGAGACTGCTGTTTTTTCTCCACTGCAATGCGCTGCTCCAGTTCGGGGCTTTGTTCGTTTTTCACTACAACGCCCTGCTGTAAGCTGACCTCAGCCAGAACCCGACGAAAACCGAAGGGTTCCCGCTGGCTCAACGTAAACTGTTTGGTTTCATTATCCTGGGTGGCCTGTCGCTGTATCTGTTGCAGTGAGCGGGCCATCTGATCAGCTACGTTGCCATTCACCAGCACTTGTCCTGTCTCATCGTAGATAGCCAGACTAAACTTCTGACCGATTCTGACTTCCCGCGTCAGGTCCTGGTTAAAGTCTTTGCTGATTGATTTTTCCAGCGTCACCCGTTTGTCAAAACCCGTCTTATCGATCAGGAACCGGCTTGTGGCTGCCAGTGCCGGGCAGGTTTCGGGTACGCTGATCTGAATCTGTGATCCCAGCCGACCCACCGTAATGAGCTGCCCGGCAACTTCTTTCTGACCCAGCGCGTCATTGTCTGTATTCCCGAAATCGGCGCGGATGGTCTTATTAAAATTCTCGATTCGTTCGAGCAATGCTTCGCGGATGGGGCGGTAGCTATCCTGTTCCGGTAACAGATATGCAACGCGGCCCGTACTGCCCACTGTCGGGGTGAGTGGAAACCGGGTGGCGGTCAACTGCTGAATAAACTGAAGATCAAACCGGTGGCCGGCAGTGTCATTATCGAAACTGAGGTGAATCCGCCAGTTATCCGCCTTGGCGAATGTGGTCATGTACCGGGCTATGGTGTTCACCTGCTCAGCTGTCAACTGGCCACCCGTCGAAAAATACACTGCGTTGAACCGGTCGTCGCCCGCCATGCTGCGTAGCTGCCGCTGTGAGAGGGCATCAATCCCACTTTCCATTACGTAGAAACGCTCTGTGAGCGAGGGAGGATTCGAAACAAACACACTACCGAACCGGTCGCTGCCGGTAGCGTGAAGCTTAGCCCCCGAATCGCTGCGTAATTCCAGACCCGTTACGTCGGTTGACTGACCGTTGTAGTAAGGAAACGCTACGTTACGTAACTGGATCAATTTCAGTTCCGGCTGCTCCTGCGCTGCCTGAAACGGCTCCGTATGCCCCGTCGCCGGATTGAAATAGGTAATCTGAGAAATGACTTTTCCGGCAAATTCAGGTCTGCTCAGTGTCTGAGGGGCAATGTGTCGCTTATTGAGGTAGTTATCCGGCTCGAGTGGTCTGAGATCGAACTGGTCTTTGGCGAAGGGTTGTTTTGGTCCCGGCTCGGTGAGCTGCGCCGTGAGTTTCCGGTTTCGGTTGACCTGCATCGGGTCGATACGCAGGTAATCGTACAACACATTGGTAATGTTTTTGAACTCACTGTCGCCGGGCCGGTTGAACGTCGAAAACACGCTGCCCAGCCGGTTGCGAACAAAGTCGATGATCGTGCCTGAATCGGTAAAGTCACCTGCCCGCTGATAAACCTGCTGACCGGCATCGTTCGGGTTCTTGATAATGATCGTGTCCTGATAACCCGGATGCGCCAATACCGGACGACTACGCCCTTTTTTTAACTGCGGTTCGTAGCCATACTGCACGGCCAGTTCGATAATTGAAACCGATGCCCGTAGCTCCTGTACCGGAATCAGGTTGGGAAAACGAGCCTTTAATTCGTCAAATTTAGTCATCAGGACAGCCGCTGCTTGGGCGTGGAAAGTCGTTGTTCGGGTTTGTCGTCTAAAAACTGCCGCATCATTTCGCGTTCCTGATTGGTAACGACGGTCTGACCCGTTGTTAGTTCCTGCTGTCGGGTTTGATCGGTTTTACCACCATCGTCATTTAGGGCAAGTTGCTCCCGGTGCCGGTTATCCGGTTTAACGACAAGGTCCAGCCGGTTCATGTCCGAAAGTGTTAGTTCTTTTCGACTCGCTGATATGCTGACGGTAGCGTCGAATGGTTCGCCCTTTCGGTCCAGCAGGCCCGTTAACCGGACGGCATGACCATTGGCTAACTGAAGCTGCTGATCACGGGTGAGGTCAACTCCCATTAACTGTCTGGGGAGTTCATCGGCCCGCACGCGCCATAACTCCAGCGTATTGGTCTCGCGGTCAACGCGCAGAAAAGTTGGTACGTAATTGCCGTTATCAGGCAGCAGCATTGGTCGGGATAAAGCTCCCGATTGCATCAGTTCCTGTTTTTCCCAGTCAGACAGACGGATGCTGGCCACCTCGCCTGGGATGGTTAACTCGCGAAAGGCTGGCGTAATGCGGATATCAGGCCCTGCTTCTGTCATTTGAATCCGTAGCCGTCCCTCGATCCATACATCCGGTGCAATAGCTACCCGCATCACCGATGTGGACTGACCACTGAACAAGGCTACTTTCATATCGGGGAACTGTTCCAGTACATCGGCAGTCAGTCCCAAAAGAGCCAGTTTATTGAGCAGGTCAGGCTGGTTAAGGTCAATGGGCTGTTGTAATACGGCGGTTTGTTCTTCCGGACTGAAGAAACTGTCGGTTTGGGCGTATTGCCAGGCCTGATGCCCCTGCAACAGCGTAGGGGCAATGTTATCAATGCCATCGGCCTGGGTCAGGGCGTGGTGCAGCGACGGATTCATAGTGGAGACGTTAAATTGATTTATGTCTTGGGTCATTTGTAAAAGTACCCCAATTTATTACCTAAATTTAAAATCTAAAATTACTGAACTCATAAAAATCTATTATTGAATAATGATTTCAACAGTAGCTACCGGTTTTCTTCTTTTGACAGCCCTCCACATGACACCCAACAATGGTCTCTTCCATTGGGCCGCAAGTGGGCGTTTCGTCGTAAAAACGGTCGTTACGGCGATTGATTCGTTGCCTGCGGTACAGGATTCGATGGAGGTTACCTTACTGAAAACGGCTGTCAGTTACGCCCAGATCGAGCAAATGCTGCTCTACTTCCCGCCTGAATCAAAACAGGTGAACCAGCTTCCCTCAGTGTTGCCCGTCGATTTGCCCATAGAAGCTTTTCGGATTACGTCTCCGTTTGGCCCCCGCTCCCACCCCATCCGGCAACACACGCAGTTTCATGCCGGTATTGACGTACGGGCCGCGCCGGGGCAGGTCGTGAAAGCAACGGCTGAGGGGTGGGTTGTTCGGGCAGGTTATGATGCCGGGCTGGGTGCCTACGTTCACATCCGGCATGCGTTTGGGTTTGAGACGGTGTACGGCCATCTAAGTGCATTCTGCGTCAGGCCCGGCGACACGGTAGTCCGGAATCAGGAAATTGGCCGGGTGGGATCAACGGGGCAGACTACCGGCCCTCATCTGCACTACGTCATAAAGAAAAACGGGTCTGCTATCGACCCATTTTCGTTCTGTTTTTTACTTCGTCACCGACTCCGCCTTTACGAAAAGTCGAATACCTCGGGTGTACCGGCATCCAAATCCATTGACGCGGACGACAGCGGTTTGTCCTCCAGCGGAATGTAGCCCAGCTTACGCAGTTCGTTGCTGATTTTTGTGTGGTCGTGGGCCAGTTGCTGACTTAGCTTATGAATCATCTCGCTGATGACCAGCAGATCTCCCCCTGATGGTAACATCATGGGAATGGTGGCGTTATCGGGAATCAGAATCCAGTCAATGTTATAACCCTGTGAGCGATAAAAAAGCAATAGCTGAATCAAACTCTCCCAACCCCCTTTCCCATGTTCCAGCCGCCCCATCTTCTGGTGGGCAATACCTGCCTGGTCGGCCACGTCCTGAACGGTTAGTCTGGTATTCGTGCGCTCTCCCAGATGCCTGCGCAAACTGATGAAACGCTGGGCAATTATGGGGATGTCGACTTCGTTCATTCGGGCTTGTATTTGTCGTTCAGCCGGGCCAGTTCAGCCGCGACCAGATCAGTAATATCCTGTTTGATTTGGTGATAGTTGGCCTGGACTTTATCCGTCAGTACGTCATCACCGTCGGCAAAAATAGAAAAGTCGGGCAATTCCTTAACCTTTTGTTCGGCCTTGAACTCCGCTTCGTCAATAGCGATGCGACCATGGAAGGCTTTGTGTCGGCTCTCCTGCCCCACGTTATCGGATACGACGCCCGCCATCCAGCCCTGCGACAGCATACCCATTTTAGCGGCTGGTACCATAAAATTCAACTCCGTCGAAATACCGTGGGTCGTGTCTTCTGACTGAATATTGATGTTCTGCTTCCGCTGCACATTCTTACCCAGCCGGTTTTGCATGGCCTCCGCCGTTCGGTCAAATACCTGCCCTGAAATGATATTGCCACAGGTATTCTTGATCGATTCCGCTTCGACCCGACCGTAATCTTTTTCTAACTGAGAGAAATCCTGCATCCCGATGGTGACGGCCACCTGGTTACTGCGGGCGGTAGCAATCAGCTTGTCAATCCCTTTGAAGTACAGGGTCGGCAACTCATCGACAACAACCGACGAGGGGTGCTTACCCGGCCTGTTTATTAGGGTCAAAATCCGAAAATTGTACAGGCCAAGCGCGGCACCATAGGTATCATCGACAGCCTGATTATTACCCAGACAAAGGATTTTTGGCTCCTTCGGATTGTTGATGTCGAGCATAAAATCATTGCCACTCATGGTCCAGTAGAGAGCCGGGCTTGACAGGCGGGCCAGTCCTATCTGAGCCGACGAAATCTGGCCTTCCAACTGGTCCACGGCTCCCCCCTGAAACGCACTTGCAAAGGGGGCCATATAACTGGCAATGTCGGGCTGGTCCATCAGAATAGGCAATAGCTGCCGGTAGTTGCGGGTAACCAGCTCAATCAGGTGCGGAAAGGTGCAATACTGGCCCTGATCGTAACAGCGCAGAAACCAGATCAGAGCCGTTACGTAGTTTATAGGCGACTCGACAAAGTAATCACCCTGCCGTTCAACCCACTTGCGGTTCATGTTAAGCAGTATCGTCCGCGCACTTTGAAAGGCGTAGTCAATCTGGGGCATATAGGACGGGTGCAACGGATTGCAGCGATGGGATTTCTTCGGATTATCGAAGTCGATGATATAGACCTTCAACCCTTTTGTCAGGGTTTTCTTGTGCCTCAGCACGGCGTTATACGTGACCTGCGTCAGACTCGGATACTTGAAATCATAGACGTACATCGAGAATCCCTTGGCCACGTGCTGGCGGATAATGCTGTGAATAATGCTGTATGTCTTGCCCGAACCGGGCGATCCCATAATCAGCGTACCCCGAAAGGGAGCCGCCAGATTCAGCCAGCCCCGGCGCGTTCGTCCACCGTAGATGTATTCCGTGGGAATGTTGACCGAGTGCGGATTTTCCAACAGCCGTTCTTCCTGAGGAAATGTTTCGTTTTCAGCGTTAAACGTGTCACTGCCCGGCGTGAAGTTGAGCAGTCGGCTGATGCCCTGCGTTCCTTTCAGCAGGTACAAAACTCCGCCAATGGTAGCACTTAGGTAAAGTACGCTCAGCGTGTTGATCCCCATCCGGTTCAGGAGCCAGGAGCCGTTTTCGCGAAGCAGTAACGTACCACCCGCGTAGAGTATGGCACCGATCAGGATATTTCTGATAACCCGTTTTTTGGTCAGCGTGGTGGATTTAACACCCCGGTTGCCCACGCCGTAGCCGATCAGGCAAAACCCGGCCACCAACTTAATGGGCCAGGGACTTCCGAACAGTTTCGGATTGGCCGCGAAACGTCCGATAAACTGGTCGGATAAGGGGCTGGTCAGTCCAAACTGCTCAAAGAAATTGCGCAGTTCAACGTAGCAGTGAACCATGAGCAGGCACAAACCAGCCCACAGAAACATCTCTACCTGCTTAGTCAGTTCTTTTCGGTCGTCTCTCATGATAATCGGGGTTTACGGGATTTTTTAAGCATTTGTTTTAGGTCCTCTTCGCTCTCGTGCATCGAATCGTGTCCGCCGAGGGCGCGTAAAAGTTGCCGGATCATAGTGGTGTGCTGATCCGGTTCCGGGTGCCGAATAGTCGGTTGTTGCGTGTCGTTCAGGTTTGTAATCGGCTGCCGGTTTGACGGCTGCGGATGCTTTGCTTCATTCGTGGGCGATAGGCTGTTTTTCTGATCAGCCTTTATCTCAGGCACAGGTATTCGCTGGTTGTTTTCAGTCAGCGTTCTGGACACGGACCCCGCCGTAAATGCTTTCCCCAATTCACTGCCGGTATAAATGGTCCGGGATTTAGTATCGAGGTAGGATATGCCATGTAATACACCTCCCTGATTATGATGAGGAATCAGGCTCACCCCTACCCTCTCCAGATGTTTCTGGAAGTCACTCAAATTTCCACTGTTGTCGAGGGCTTCTCGCGTTAGGCCACGTATTCGTCCGGCCCGGTCTTCTTTCATTTTTTTGCCCGCCTTTATCCGACGCTCCACCGTTTCGCGGGTGGGTTGATGGGGTAAGCTGCTGGCTTTAAGGCCTGCGCCGACTGGCTTCCCATTCGTGTCAATGACGGAGTATAGCAAGCCCGGCTTTTGGCCTTCGCGATGAATCTCCGTCGCCTGAATATTGTAAATGGTCAGCAGTTGATTGAACTGCGGGAACGTACTAAAAGCGAAATCGCGCAGAACGCCCTGCACCACTGCCGACACCTCATCCCTTAGATTGCCCTGCCCGTACTCGACCGGTTTTAGTGCGGTGCGTTCGGGCCTGAGGGCTACCTGTTCGGCTATCCGGAGACCGAAGTCCAGTTCTATTTTCTGCCGTAGCCGGTTCGATTTCTCACGCTCGTAGCTGTCGGATAGCTTCCGCCCCTGCTCGTCAATACGCACGGATACGATATGTACGTGGGGATGTTCGGTGTCGTGGTGTTGATACACGGCGTAGGGTTGTCGGCTGTAGCCCATTCCCTGCATATACTGGTCGGCAATGGCAACCATGTCCTGCGCTGAAATCCGTTCGTGACTAGTCAGGGCCAGACTTACGTGAAAGGTTGGCTGTTTCACCCGGCCACTCAGGGCGGCCCGTTCATTAAGTTTTTGGGCAATCATGGCCGGGTCTGGCTGGGCGTTTACCCACTGTGTTGTTGCAAAGTTTCGGATGGCCAATCGCTCCGCTACCCCCTTTTCCACCTTCTGTTCGTTGTAATAGACGGCTCCGCCTGGGGAGCTTCCGCTACTGATTCGGGCTACCATGGGTCAGAATTATAGGTGAATGTTTGGCGCAATTGCGGTCATCAACTGTCGTATTTGCCCGGTTAACTGATCAAGTTCATCACGCATTTTTTGGTAATCACGTTGCATGTCCTGGTAGTCTGTGGTGTTATTTACCCGTCTTGATGACTGGTTGATATTGATGCCAATGCGCAATATATCCTGCCGTATCTCCTGTAAAAGTGATAAGGCTTCGTCCTGATACGTCTCCAGTTTCGCCTTTATGGGCAGGGGCTTTTCCAAGCAAACTGCCCTGACGAAACTCGATATATCGCGGGCCATTGTCCCAGCCCGCCGTTGTTCCATTCGTTCAAATTCGTCCTGTCTGAACTTGACCTGAACAAACCGGGTACGTTTGTCTTCTTCTGCTTTCTTGGGGGCACCGCCCCGGTAAAATCTCTTTTCCATACGTTGTTTCACACTTTATAGGTCAACTGCGGCGACTATACTGAACGGCCTTTTAGTGGGCCGGAAAGAGGATTTTGTCATGACAAAAACACATCTTGCTTTTCCAGATCGTCGCCTTTTCCGCTGGTCAAAACGAAGCCGATATTTTGCCCTTCCACTTTGTCATTTTGTCATTTAATAATTTTGTCAATCTTTCCCCCTTATGTTGCTTACTCAGCTCCCTTTGGCCCACCTCGTCGCCTTTATTTAATGACTTGTCATTTTGTTGACTTGTCAATTAGTCATTCTTCCTTTCCTTCTTTTCGATTAATCATTTTGTCACTTACTCATTTTGTCATCTTGTCGTTTAGATGTTCAAATGACAGATAATTTTATCGTTTTGTAAATTTGTCATTTAAATGACTATATGATTGATTGATTAATCAATTGATTTTTAAGTTGATTGATTATGTGATTGACTAAATGTGTTGTCATTTAAAAACTTTGTCATTTACTTTGGACGTCTAAACCAATTCTACATGTATGGCTGAAGATTCCGCGTTACCCAATTCTGTGGTAGAAGGCAGGCCCGCCACCTCTCCCGTTGTCCTCGCCTTTGCCACCCAGAAGGGAGGTATGGGCAAAACGACCCTGTCGGTACTGGTTGCCTCCTGGCTGCACTATAAGCGAAAAATCAAGGTAGCCCTGCTGGATGTCGATGGGTCTCAGCTGTCGGTCTATAACCAGCGGCTGAGTGAACACGAACATTTTGATGAAGAGACAGCAACCCGGTTCGATGAGCAGGGAGTGGAACCCTATCAGATACTGTCAGGTAATCCCGGCGATGTGCCGTTGCTGCTTGGCCAGCTTCCTGATGATATTCAATTGGTCCTGATCGATATGCCGGGCAGTATCGACGTGGATGGATACGAGACTGCCATTGGCCAGCTCGATTACCTGATTGTACCGATGGAAACCTCCCGGTACGCCGTGACGACGGGGTTCAGCTACCTGAATGCCATTCGGCAAATTGACCTGCTGCCTGCCGACCGTTGCCGGATCGTATGGAATAAATACAAGCCCTCGCGCGACGGAGAGGTAGCCGATCAATTGGAAGAACGGTTTTCCCAGTATGGATTTGCCTGTCTGAAGAGCCGTATTCCGCAGCGGGATTCCTATCAGGACTCGGCCAACCTCTCTACGTTGTTTCCAATGCCAGCCCCGTATCTGCGAAATAGCGGTCTAAAAGACCTTTTTGTCGAAATCGAATCACTTTTACCCCTAACCGAAGTGTATGAGCCAGGAGAGAAAAACGAAACTGTCTGACGTAGCGCGTCAGAACAACGCGGCCAAAGCAGCCCGGTTCAGTGCCAGCATGATTCCGGCTCCGCCACCGATTAAGAACGAAGAGCCGCCCGTAGAACCGCTGCCAAAGCCGATTATGGCCCAGAAACAGGTTGTAATGGGGGATGAGGGAAGCCCTGAACCGGCGTCACTACCCGTCGAAGTTCCTGCAACTCAGCCGGTCGAACCGTTTGATAACCAGACTGAGCCGGTAGCTGTACCCGCGAAATCTACCCGTCTTCGCCGGAGTAATGGACTCATGATGGAGGATGTAATCAGCCCTGAACCTCCCAAAGGAGAGCCGTATGCCAAACAGGTACGTATCTCAGAAACGCACCACCGATTATTGCGCAAACTGGCCTTCCACCACGATAAGACAATCAATCATGTATTATATAACCTGCTGGAACAGCTTGATCAGGCAGACCAGCGTAATCAGTAAAAAGGAGACTACTTATGTTTAGCCAGTATTCATGGTGGGACTTTATAAAAGTCGTGCTTGCCCTCGCCATCCCGTATTATGCATACGTGCTATGGACTTACTACCGGGAGGACATCCGGGAAGGAATCAGTAATCGTGGCAGTAGTCAGGATGCAGGTGGGCCAACTTTAGTTGAAACCGAGGAAGATGACACAGATTCATCGGTCTTTGTTGTCAATGATCACAGGGATTTACGACCGTCGATGGCCAATAACCCGCAGCCGCCCACCCGACAGCAGCCAGCAGAGTGGCTGACTGCGCCAGCAAAAGCCAGTAATCCAGCCCCGGCTACGTCGGTAACACCCTCGCAGGAGCAGGAGCCTCAGGTTATGCAGCTTCAGGGACCAGCGGTTAATG
>Ga0209512_1001228_pt1 | contig 33036 bp, 20 predicted proteins | sample frozenSSSSmetaG_FD_184142 | JGI IMG/M metagenome (GOLD analysis project Ga0209512, IMG submission 184142) | Glacier valley bacterial and archeal communities from Borup Fiord, Nunavut, Canada, to study Microbial Dark Matter (Phase II) -... | ecosystem: Environmental > Aquatic > Freshwater > Ice >...
TATTTACTCATGTTGGAATTGGTGGTGCGAGCACTTATCTTACCACTAATGAACTGTACCGTACAGTTGAAATGTGGGGGGGATGGAATGTTACAAAGAATTTCCGATTAATGGCCTCTGTTCCTTACAGCTTTAATGTAAAGCTGAACCAGGGCACTAAGCAAGCTAAAAAAGGCATCAGCGATATTAACCTGTCTGGGTTGTATCAGCTTGTCAATACTCAAAAAACGGTGATGAACAGTAAAATGCTGGTGCAAACTTTATGGGTTGGCGGAAGTATTAAACTGCCAACAGGAAAATATAATCCCAAAGACAAATCTTCTACCAATGACAATGCCAACCTTTTCCAGCTGGGTACAGGCAGTATCGATTTCTCGGTGAATGCCATGTACGACATCCGGTTGCAGGATGCGGGATTAAATGTATCGGGAAGCTATAAAATGAATACGAACAATAAATATGATTATTCATATGGTAACAAGCTTAATGCAAATGCACAGGCCTACTATAAGATCAGGATCAAAAATGTGGTGACGGTTGCGCCGAATGCGGGCCTGCAGTTTGAAAACGCCAAACATGATGTGGACTCGTATTTATCGGTAGATATTTCTGGGGGAAGACTGTTATTAGGAACGCTTGGGATTGAAAGCTCTTTGAAAAAGATATCGATAGGCGCTAACTGGCAGGTGCCTGTTTCACAAAGCCTGGCCATCGGGATCGTTAAAGCTAATAACCGAATGATGGTGCATTTTTCATTTTTGTTATGAAAACATATACCGGTTTTTAACAAAAAAGAGGCAGGCTCAATTTCAGTGCCTTGATTATAAAATTCGTAGTTCCCGAGCTTGTATAATGTTTGCCGCTACTATTTCCTTTTGGGTTTTGTACTGTACTTATATTGATAACCCGATAAATATTGTTGCATTGATGGTAAGAAAATGGTACTACAGATCGAAAAGGAACTACACTGAGCGATATCTTTCAATGACCACGGAGCCATTATATTAGACATTACAAAGGATAAAAGTTCCCTTTAAAATCAGTGTTACTAATAATTCTTGCTGATCAAAATAGCCTTATATTTACTAAAACAATAATTATGTTTAAAAAGTTTAAAGTGTCGGATTTATTAATAATTATCTCCGCTTTTCTCTCTCTTATATACTCCGAAACGCTTTGGTTCAAAGGAGAAAGAGAATCTGCTATTTTCATTGGTCTTTGGGTTCCTTCGATTCTTAGTTTTGGTATCTATTTAAAACTTCTAAGCAATAAAAACAATGATTGAAATTATACCATATTTTGCAGCTTTAATTACCCTGTTATTCGGATTAGGTTTTTATCTGGCTCTTCAGGAGATGAAAAAAATGAACAAGTAATGTGCTGGTTTACTTTTCCATTAGTATAATAATAAGATATCGTTAGCGCTATAATGCCATAATTTTCCATAAATAGAATTATAATACCTTAAAATAATTTATTCAATCTTTTTATATTCCAGGTGCTTTATCTTATCAAATTGTTTTTCCCAGGTGGTTTTGGTCCTGTTAAACACTGCAAAATTTTCTTTGAAGTCTACTTTTTTCAATGAATGGGTAAACCCAGCGAGGAAAGCTGCCGGGTGAATAAAAAATGCATTTATACCATTTTTTTCTACTGTGATGAACTCATATTCAAAACGGTCCAATAACTTTTTCCAGGCGGAAACCGAAACTCCATAGTTCCAGCGGGTAGGGTGCGCTGTCAGGTAATTGAAAAGTAATATGTGTTGAATATAATTCGACATTTAGGCCGGATGATGAAGAAAAATGAATACCATACGTTCGTGTGATCCGGATCGCGAAGAATGCAAAGACATCCTTTTAAAATTTAACTGTATAAAAGGTGGATCGCGGCCCCGGAATTAAAGGGTGCTTTTGAATTTGGAAAGTATTACTACAGCGAAAAGCTGGTCTATAACATGATCACCATGGCGGAAGTGCCGCTTTCCGAAGAAAAAAAAATATAACTGCTACCCCCGCTGTAATTATTAGGTGTGTGCGAAACAAAGCGATCCCTGGTAACCCGTTAGGATGCCGATCTGGTTATTTTTAATGATAATATAGAGATACAGTCTAAGATCGATAAGGAAATATTGTTTATAGGCGTCCGGATCATACTTAATCATCAATGGGGGAGTTCGCATGTAATAAGACTTTATCGAAAGGTTGCGAAACATAAAATTCATCTTCTTCCTTGACTCTTAACGTTTTTTTGATCAATTATACTTATTTTAGCTTTAACTGATAGTAAATCGATCAATTTTACCAACATGAATTTTAGGTATTCATCCATACCGGTCCTGATACTTTTCTTAGTGCTTTCGCATGCACTATTTGCACAGATGGCGACCATTAAAGAAGACAGGCAAACAATGAAAACCTATCCTTTTTCTGACCCCAGTCCATTGCCCGGCATGGCGATCAGTAGAAAAGTATCTTCCTTTTATCCTTATTTTATGATCGACGGCTACACCAGCAAGGCGAAAGATCAGCAGTGGAAAGTAGTGACACTTGAAAATGATTTTATCACGGTAACCGTGTTACCTGAAGTAGGAGGGAAAGTATTAGGGGCAATAGAAAAATCAACCGGAAAAGAATTTGTATACTGGAACCACGTTATGAAATTTCGAGCCATAGGCATCAGAGGTCCTTGGACGAGCGGCGGTATAGAACATAATTTTGGGCTTGATCTTGGGCATGCTCCCTGGGCGGCCGGCCCGGTGGATTATCAGCTGATTACTAATCCTGATGGCAGTGTCAGCTGCGTGGTAGGAGGCCTGGATCTTGCATCACGAAGCGAATGGCGGGTAAAAATAAACCTGCCAAAGGATAAAGCGTATTTTGAAACAGAAGCGCTTTGGTTCAATCCGCTTCCATTGCACCAGTCCTACCTATCGTGGGAAAACGCTGCATTCAGGGCCAGTGATGACCTGCGTTTCTTTTTTCCTGGAAACCATCACATAGGACACGATGGCCTCGCCAGCCCCTGGCCCATCGACAGCAATGGAAAAGACCTCTCTTATTATAAGAATAACAATTTTGGTGGCAGTAAATCTTACCACGTGGTGGGAGATTATCGCAACTGGTTTGGCGGGTACTGGAAGAAAAGTGATTTTGGATTTGGTCACTGGTCGTCTTATGCAGATGCACCGGGAAAGAAAATCTGGATATGGTCGCTCTCGCGTGAAGGTGCGATCTGGGAAGATCTGCTGACGGATAACGACGGACAATATATTGAAGCGCAATCCGGGGTAAAACTTAACCAGGCAGCTGAAAGAAGCGGATACCACAGTCCATTCAGGCAATTATCTCATAAGCCGGTATATGGTGAAACTAAAACTGATTATTGGTTCCCTGTGAAAGAAACCGGCGCCATGGTGGACGCCAATACGTATGGAACGTTGAACGTAGAGTGGATCAAAGACAGTCTGTTTGTAACCGTTAGCCCCCTGCAACAGATAGAAGACACCCTGGTGGTATCGGTAGATCAAAACACCCTGCTGTCGCAACTGGTGAAGCTGCAGCCGATGAAAACACTCCGCAGGTCGTTTGGTGTTCCGGCAAGTAAAAACATTATTGTCAGTTTTGGCAACCATAAATTATATTATTCCGGTAAGCAGGAGAGCATTGTTTCCCGCCCGGTAGTTGCCAATGACAGTATAAAAGATTTTAATTCAGGTGAACGGTTGTTCAGGATGGCCGAAGAGCAGAATGCCATGCGTAATTTCAGTTACGCCAGGATCCTTTATCAGCAATGCGTTGAAAAGGAACCTACGCACAGCGAAGCGCTGGCAAGACTGGCAGAATTGTCTTACCGCAGCGGTCAATATGAAAATGGAATTGATTATGCCCGGAGCGTCCTCGCATTCAGCGCATACGATGGCGCAGCAAATTATATTTATGGCGCCTTGCAGGATAAACTCAATCACTCTGATGACGCTGAAGAAGCATTCAGCATCGCTTCGAGGACCATGGAATTCCGGTCGGCCGCTTATTCACAGATCGCAGGAATTGAATTAAAGAAAAAGAATTTTGAACAGGCAGCATTATATGCAAAAAAGGCGCTTGATTATAATATATATAATCTTACTGCGGCCACACGTTTTATTTCGGCAAGCAGGAAACTAAACAAGCGGGATCGCGCCGGAGATGCCATAAAAACATTACTGCAGATAGATCCACTTAATCAATATGCAAAATTTGAAAGGTATTTGTATTCAGAAGAGACCACCGCAAAAAAAATATTCCAGGATGGTATTCAAAATGAATTTCCCCAGGAAACTTACCTGGAGCTTGCCATTCAATATGCCAGTACTGGAATGAATGAAGAAGCGATAAAAGTGCTGGAACTGGCGCCTGCTTATCCTATTGTGTATTATTGGCTTGCTTATCTGTATAAAGATTCTGATAAACAAAAGTCTGATGCTTTCCTGGCAAGGGCCGAATCAATTTCTCCCTGGCTGGTATTTCCTTTTCGGCCCGAAACCTTGCCAGTACTGGAGTGGGCACAACAGCAAAAACCTTCCTGGAAAACGTTGTACTACTGCGGCCTGATCTTTTGGAATAATAATGACCTTCTAAAAGCAAAAGCATCTTTTGAGCAATGTGGACAGGAACCGGATTATGCGCCTTTTTATTTATCGAGAGGAATTTTATTAAATGATGATACTGCAAATAAAAAAGAGGTGCTGTATGATTTTCTGAAAGCCATCAGGTATGGTCCGAAAGAATGGAGAACCTGGAGCACGCTCAGTAATTTTTATGAATCTGGCGGGGCATTTGAAAAACAAGTGGCTAACGCTGCCGGCGCGTACAAGCAATTTCCTGATAATCCTGTTATCCGGGTAGATTACGCACGGGCATTGTTAAACGTAAAGCAACCACTACAATGTATTAACGTGCTCGGCAAAACACTTATCCTTCCCCAGGAAGGTGCCAAAGAAGGTCATGAAATATTTGAGATGGCAAATATTTCACAGGCGCTGATCAATATTAAAAATAAGCAATACCGTGAGGCGATTAAATTTCTTACTCAGGCGAAACTATTTCCTGAAGCATTGGGAGAAGGTAAGCCTTATGATCCTGACTACAGGCTGATAGATTATATGCTGGCCTATTGCGAGAAAAGATCCGGCAGAACTGCTGAAGCGGAACAGTATGAACAGGATATTATCAGCTTTACATCCGATAGCGATAAGTTTAATGCGACCCGGAGTGCAGGTTCAAATTATATTGGCACACTGATAATGGACCGGTATGGAAAATCTTTCTTGACCCGCAACTTAATCCAGGGGTGGAAACACTTTCAGGATTCATTGGCGACCTGGCAGATTTCATCATTCGGGATAACGCCTCAAATGCAATGGGTACTTGCAAAACGGCATGATCCGCTGGCTGATACCAAGGCTCTTGAACAAGCGATCATCGGCAACGGTAAGGAAAACCAGTTTACACTTTTTTTAAAAGCATTGGATCTGGTGGAAGAAAAAAAATAAAATAAATCGTTATTTATGAAGCTTAAAAGGATTATTTCATTAGGATACTTTATTTTACTGATATCCGATGCCTTTAGCCAGCTTGTATTGTGTTCGTTCGAATCTGCCAATGATATCAAATCTGTCCGGTCTTCTTCCGGAGTAGTTATCAGGCAGACCCAAGACTATGCCGCATTGAATGCACATGCTCTGCAATGCAGTTTTCCTGATAATGGCGGATCGGTAACCATTCAGCAATTCAATGTGCCTTCCTGGAGCAAAGCTCTGGGCAGTGAAAACAGCGTTGCCGATGCCTTATTGTTATTTGTATGGTCTGTGAGACCGGGATCTGTTACTATATCGGTGAAGGATTCATCTGCTCATATTGCAGCAGATACTTTTATGCTCAAAGCCGGAGCCAATCATTTGCAGTTGCCGTTTAAAAAACTCGCAAAGATCAATACGGAAAAAATTCAGTCCTTCAGCATTAGCAGTTCCATAAAAGCGGAACTATATATCGATTATATTGCCCTTGACCTGTTTCAATCGGTACTTACCAATAACGGACGCTGGGATGTCAGTTATTCCAATGCTGTACAGACCGCTCATTTTCCCTGGGGCACTGATTTTATAAATGGAAAAATAAATACTTACAGCATCTCTCCGGTCTTTGATGGCAGAGGCATAATAGAATTATCGGAAAGACTGGGAATTAATTATAAGGTTACTACTATTGGCCGTGATCCAGGCATTAACCGCTGGGGTTTTGGAGATTTCTACAACCGGCGCAATCCCCTGGGTGACGACGGAGAGAATTATTACAGCCTTGCATTTAATTATATTGCCGACGACCTCCTGACTGATTCTTCTTTTGATGTGATCATCTGGCCCGGTCTGCATCCCTGGGAAGCATATCCGCAATATATACGGGATTCAGTAATGAAACGCGTAGCCGCAGGCACAGGGCTGGTGCTGCTTTATCCCTCGGGTAAGGATACTAATAATTTTAATTCTATTTCTCCGCTTACAATCAGCGCTTCTGTGGACATGCGCCATATCGATACATTAAATAAAAAGAATTTTGGTGCATGGCAGGCCATGGACACTTCCCGCTGGTTTGCTACAGAAGATCATTATATTACCAGGGGTATTGAGTTGAATGCATTTCCTTTCGGTAGCATCGGTGTTCTTCCTTTTTCTAATAACAGTGGCAATGTATTGATTAAAACCGCTCAGGGAAATCCTGTAATAGCCATAAAAAATTATGGTAAGGGAAGGGTAGTGGCAATGGCATATGAAGAAAATGGTTTTATTCCTAAACTCAGGAATCCATGGGAAACTGGTTTGCATAATGCTTATTGGGAATACATGTGGTCAATGGTATCCAGGTCGGTAATATGGGCCGCTGCAAAAGAACCGCAAACGTTTATTTCAAAAGTCGTTTTCCAGTCTTCTTCGTTTCTTGTTAACCTGAATAAGATCAATGCGGGAGATTCTTTATCTGTTGAGATTGAGGATGAATTCGGCGGGTCGGAAAACAAAATATATGTAGCACTGAAAAAACAGGATTCAACTTTTACTGTCACATTACCGGTGGCTATTCATGGTGGCAGCCATATTGCCAATTTCTATCTTAAAGGAAAGAAAGTGTATGACTGGTATTCACTGAAATTCTTGGTGGAAGATAGCGGTCAGATTGTTTCGATTAAAAATATAAGTGATGAATTACCTGCAGGTCAGCCGGTACAAAGTTCCGTGACTGTATTTGCCAAAGCGCCGTTTGCAGGAAGGCTGGTGGGCAATCTATATGATAATTACAACAGGCTGGTGCAGCAGAAAGAAATAAGTGTACAATTCAGTGGCAGCAGTACATTCGATGTAACACTGGATTCAAAAAACATTTTATCTCACCTGGGCCGCGTGGAATTTTTACTGCTGCAGGGCGACAAACAATCGGACCGGAAATCAAAAGATATTTTTTTCCTGCAACCCAGGAAATGGGATGATTATGATGTGACCCTGTATCATTTTGGTCCGAATCCTGTACCAGGCACCTGGAACGCTATTGATTCACAACTGCAGAACATGCAGGTGACAACGCTTGCCGCATATACCATTGAACAAAGCAGGCACGCTAATTACAAAGTGCAGGCCCAGACAAGGATAAGTGGAGTGGAATCGCCCGACAATGGCCCTGACCTCGACTATTATGATTCCATAAAAAACAGGTACCTGCAAACAGGTGACAAAATGGGGCTCATCCGTAAATACGGCCTGAATGATTCATCGTTTCTGCGTTCTCTTAAAACTGAATTACAAAATATGGTTCCAGCCTGGAGAAAGTTTTCTCCTTCCGCATACTATATTTATGAAGAGCCGTCAGTAACCAGGTATGATGATGCGCTCGATCTTGATTTTTCACCAGTCTCGTTAACCGCTTTCAGAAAATGGTTACAGCACCAATATCTTTCACTTGAAATACTAAACAGCCAATGGGGCACATTCTATAAATTATGGGAAGAAGTGATTCCCGATGATACAAAAGAAGCACAGCAAAGAGGAAATTATTCTTCCTGGGCCGATCACCGTTCATTTATGGAAAAGTCCTGGGCTGATCAGTTTAAATATGTGCAGACAGCATTGCATGAAATAGATCCGGAAGGGCTGGTGCAGCTTTCCGGTACCCAGGCATCCGGCGCACATAATGGCTATGATTACAGCCAGATCGATAAACATGTGGGCCAGATGAATCCTTACGACATCGGTAATCAGCTGGAATACCACCACGATTTTAATCCCGCATTAAAGATCTCCGGGCAGGCTGGTTATGGTGCCTCCGGCAAAAGTGTACTGTTTGATTTTTACCAGCATATTTTTGTAAACGAAACTGGTGGAGCGTACATCTTCTGGCAACAATCCGCATTGAACCCCGATCTGCGTTTCTGCAAAAGCGGACTTGACATGGTAGAAGGGTTTGGCGAAATGAGGGGAAAAGGCATTGGTAAACTCGTTGCATCTGCTGTCCCTGAAAATGAAAACAGGATCGCAATTCACTATTCGTACCCCAGCATACATGCCGCATGGATAGTGGATGGTAAAATAAAACCCGGCCATACTTATGGCAACACCAGTGAAACCCTGGAGCAGTTCAGAAGAAACCTGGATGGATGGGTTAAAATATTACAGGACGCTGGATTGGGTTTCGATTTCACGGCGTACACCAGTATCGAAAATGGTGATTTAATTTCAAAAAGGTATAAAACGCTCATTCTTCCCATGAGCGCTGCCTTAAGCGATGAGGAAGTCAGGCAGATAGAATTATTCGTTAAAAATGGAGGAACCATTATCGCCGATGGATTAGCAGGCATCATGGATGGTCATGCCAGATTCAGAAAAGGCGGTGGGCTCGCAAATGTTTTTGGCATTGCTGAAAAAAATTATTCTTCAAAGGATCTGATCACTCCTTCAGAAGATAAAAACATTAAATTAAAAGAGGCAAGGTCTTTATCCGGCACCAAAAGATCAGGACAATCGCTGTTTCATGTCTATGGCAAAGGCAGTGCTTTCATGCTTAATTATTTTCTCGACCAATACCCGGAACAAAAGGCAAAGCAACAAAATGATGCTGCCCTGAGAAAGATAAAAATAATTTTTTCCAAAGCAGGTATCACTCCTGCTATCACCTTTACAGATTCAACAGGAAGGCCCGTGTCAGGTATTTCAAAATATTCTTTTACGTATGCTTCGTCCCCATCTACATTACTGGGACTGCTTCCTGATAAGAATATTAATGGTGGAAATATAATTATTCATCTCGATACGGTAACGAATGTGTACGATGTCAGGAATAATATATACCTGGGAAAGGAAAAAAATATTAAGGTAAATGTCCGGCCATGGGTGCCGACATTATTGGCGTTTCTTTCGGGGACCATTGATGCAGTACATGTTGATTCATTGTCATCTGTTAACCAGGGGGAAGAAGTGAAACTGCGTTTTAAAATAGCTGTTTCTGATTCCATGAAGCTGAATTCGGTGGTTAATATCGCTGTGTATGATCCGCTGGGGAAAAAAATAAATTATTACGGAGGTAATTGTGCTATTACAGATAATTCAGGAGAGTTCACTTTTTCTACGGCCCTGAATGATCTGAAAGGTAAGTGGAAAGTTGTTGTGCGTGAAGTGATCAGTGGTAAAACGGTCAGCCTGGATTTTAACTTGCGCACAGTCTCCGAATCACTGTTGCCTGTGCCTATGCAATCAACCTTTACCGGCAAATTATTTTCCCTGAACCAGCGCTGGACTATCGATGCCGTTGGCCTCGATAAAAATATTCCGGCACTACAATCTCTCAGGGAACAATTAACAGATAAGTTTAAATTAAAATTGCCGGCGTCGGTAAACAAACAAATTAATATTATTTCTTTAATCATTAAAGAAGGCGCCGTAAAGATTGAGAATACTACCGATACTAACAGGGTGGCGCTGCTTCGCCAGGCATATTCAATTGACCTGAGTGAAAATAAAATTATAATCACTGCCAATGCACCTCAGGGATTATACTATGGTGTACAGTCGCTGGTTCAATTAATAAAAGGTAATGCTACGGACCTATCGTTTCCCGAGGGCAGGCTTGTAGACTGGCCCGAAATGAATTTAAGAATGATCTATTGGGATGATGCCCATCACCTTGAAAAAATTGACGTGCTGAGGCGCGAGATCAGGCAGGCTTCTATGTTCAAGATCAATGGCTTTGCCATTAAACTGGAGGGGCATTTTCAATATGCTTCCGCGAAACCAATAGTGGAGCCGTATGCCTTATCTGCCATTCAATTTCAGGAACTGACCGATTACGCGGCTGCGCATTATGTGCAACTGGTTCCATACCTGGATGCGCCTGCGCATGTTTCTTTTATTCTCAAACATCCTGAATATAAGGACCTGAGGGCCTTTCCTAATTCTAACTACCAGTTTACCGTTAATAATCCTAAAACATACCAGCTTTTGTCAGGCATGTTTAAAGAATTAATTAATGCAAATAAGGGTGTGGAATATGTATTATTATCCAATGACGAAGCATACTACACCGGTAAGGCCGCAAATGAAACAGATTCAGCCAGGGCCCTGGGTGGCAACGGAAAATTGCTCGCTCAGTTTATAGGTCGTATGGCTGATACGTTAAAACAATATGGGCGTAAGGTAATTTTCTGGGGAGAGTATCCTTTGACACCGGATGACATACAAAAATTACCCCGGCACCTGATTAATGGAGTCTATGACAGCAACTGGGCCGCTTATTTTAAACAGAGGGGAATCAGGCAATTAATATATGCTTCGACCCAGGGTGAAGAACCGCTGTTTCCTAATTATTACCCGCTAAATGAACACGAAACAATTCATGCCGAAAATGCTAAACTTACTCCAAGAGTTTCTGATCTGCTTAAAACAATAACCGATGCGATAAGCGATAAAAAAGGAGACCTTGGGGGTGTGATCATCGCAGGCTGGGCTGATGCCGGTCTGCATCCCGGTACGTTCTGGCTCGGTTATGCAACCGGCGGGGCTATGGGATGGAACCATCTTGGTGGAACACCTGCAGAACTTAGCGACCGGTTCTACGCTAATTTTTACAGAGGCAATGATCAGGTTATAAAAAGAATATATGAACTTACCAGCAGGCAGGCCCAATTTTATGAAGACAGCTGGGAATGGGAGCCTTCATCTTCCAGGAAACCGATATTCGGTAACCACGCAGAGATTTACTCCCCGCAGAAGCCCGCGCTGGATCAGACTTTATTAAAGTTGCCGGTACCGGATGTTAATAATCTCACACTTCCTTTCAACTGGGCAGACAGCAATACCAGGCGGCTGGAGCTGACAACTGTTTTTCTAAAAGAATCAGATGAACTGCTGGGATTATTGCAGAATAATAAAAATGCCGCAAGCATTAACGGAAACAATATTAATGTAATCAGAACTGTTGCCACCCTCTGCAGGCAAAATATTGAAATGCTGATCAACCTGAAAAAAATAAATGAATTGCTAAAAAGCGCACATATTTCAGCGAAGAGCGATCCGGACCATGCGGTGTACCTGATGGATCAGTGCCTGGATCTGGCCGCAATGATAAAGATTGAACGTAATAAGGTATTGGACAGTACCATAAAAGTCTGGTACCAGGATTGGCTTCCTCTGGTCAAAGAAGCAAATGGCAGAAAATACCTACATGAAGTAGACGATGTAAAGGATCACCGTCCGATGAGAACTGCCGATATGAGTTACCTGGTTTACCGGGAACTACGTTATCCATTGGGAGAGTGGACCAGGCAGTTGTTAGAAGTTAGAAACATATATGCAAAAAAACATCGGCAGACTGCGAGGACTTTTGATTTGCAGTGGGGAGCTTATTAGCTTGATTAGTATATACATCTTTTAAATACTTACTTTTTTGTAATATTTTCTTATAATTCCTTTCATAATGTGTTTATTTAAGTGAATTTTTCCCTAAATTCGTCTCGACTTCAAAACTTCATACAAAAAACTATCTGCTATGATTGTACTTTCATCATCTGAGAGGATTTGTATATCCTTCAGGCACTTTAAAAGTTCAAATTTTCTCTTTCTTTTCCTTTCATCATTTTTTCTATTAAACAGCACAAATGCCGAGGCATCGCCTGGATTTGTTCCTTTATCCGTTATGCAGACTCCTGTTAAAGGAAGGGTGACTGATAAGATTTCTGGCGAACCGCTTTCAGGTGTGTCCGTTATTTTAAAAGGGACCATGAAGGGTACTATATCGGACGCCAGCGGAAATTATGTGCTGGCCGCACCTCAAAACTCCGTTTTACAGTTCACCATCGTAGGGTATGGAACAGTGGAAATGAAAGTTACTGCATCAGGAATACTTAATGTATCACTTGGCCGTCCGGAAACTTCTCTAAATGAAGTGGTAGTTATTGGTTACGGTACGCAGACCAAGGCAGATGTGACCGGTTCGGTTACCTCGGTAAATGCAAAGCAGTTGCAGGACAGGTCGGTGGTCTCTTTCAGTGAGGCGCTCGCCGGACAAATGGCGGGTGTACAGGTGCAGCAAACTTCCGCTGCTCCTGGAGGTGGCATTACATTAAGAATTAGAGGAACCGGATCGATCACCGCCGGTAACACTCCATTATATGTAGTGGATGGCGTGCCACTCGATAATTCTGTGACCAACGCAGCGGCTCAGGGACAGGGGGTTGGTGAACAATCTCCGGTTAATCCACTTGCTTCTATTAATCCGGGCGATATTCAGTCTATAGATGTGCTTAAAGATGCTTCGGCAACTTCCATTTACGGATCAAGGGGATCTAACGGGGTTGTAATTATAACCACCAAGCAGGGCGTGATGGGCAAGCCGCAGATCAATTTAAATGTTAGCGGAGGCTATTCGGAAATAGCGCACAAGATTGACATGATGAACAATCAGCAATATGCACAGAGGCAGATAGACGCCAGGAATATTAACTGGGTTAGGGCAGGTGGGAACGCCACCGATCCTAACTCAGTAAGGACCAGCCAGTCATTCATGATACCGAATGAATTTAAAAATGCCTCCTCACTGCCTAGGTACGACTGGCAGGACCTCATCTACCAGAAAGCGCCATTGCAGAATTATCAACTGTCTGGTTCCGGCGGTACGGAAGCGGTCCGTTATTATCTTTCAGGAAATTACGTTGATCAGCGGGGTATTGCTGCTAATTCAGGATTTAAAAAGTATGCTTTCCGCGGTAACATAGATGCAAAGGTATCCGACAGGATAAGCATTGGATTTAGACTGGCTCCTTCCTATACCATAAACAATATTTTCTCTGCAGGAGGTATTTCTGACCAGGGTGGAACAGTCGTTGCCGCATTATCTCTTCCGCCGATCTATCCTGCATATAATGCAGACGGAAGTTATGCCACCGCATATACCCTTCATTATGATGACGGGTCCGCACAGAATATCAATTATTACAATCCCGTCGCTTTCGCGAAAGGTATTGACCAGGTATTCAAACAATTTAATACTGTCGGAAGCTTTTTTACCAATATAAATATTGTAAAGAATCTCACCTTCCGGACAAGTATAAATGCGGACATTAATACGTTCAGTAATGACAAGTTCATTCCTTCCTATATTGGGTATAATCCTTCTTTCGGCAGTTCATTCTCTTCCACGAATCTTAGCTGGGTAAATGAAAACACGTTTACTTACAGCAATACATTTAAAGAAAAGCACAACCTGAATATCCTGGCAGGTGTAACGGAACAAAAATCGTCCTTTACTTCCACTGGCGTAACGGCAAATAAATTTCCTAACGATCTGGTGCACACTATTAATGCGGGTATCGTTAACAGCGGAAGTTCTTACAGATCACAATGGTCGTTGCTGTCTTTACTGGGAAGAGCAACTTATAACTATGATCAGAAATACTTTCTGACCGCTACGCTGAGAAGAGATGGTTCTTCCAGGTTCGGTTCCAGCAATAAATGGGGAACATTTCCTTCTGCTTCAGTGGGTTGGAGAGTGTCACAGGAAAAATTCATGAGAGATGTCAGCAAGGTCAGTGAATTAAAGTTCAGGGCCAGTTATGGACTGATCGGGAATAACCAGATCCCTGATTACGCCTCTGTCGGGCTGATTTCCAGCAGCAATTACATACTTGGATCAGGAGACGGCAGCACCAATAGCGGCCTGGCTCAGAGCAACCTGTCAAATCCTTTTTTAGGATGGGAACAGGCTAAAGAATTTGATTTTGGGGTTGACCTGGGTTTATTTGATAATAGGTTGTTTGTAACGGCTGATTATTATAATAAGCTTACGTCGCATCTTTTACTGGATGTGCCCATTCCATTATCTACAGGATATGAAACAGCGCTGAGGAATCTGGGCAAGCTGAGAAATAAAGGTTTTGAAATGGCCGTCGAAAGCAGAAATTTTCAGGGACCTCAATTTACCTGGTCAACAAATGTGAACGTTTCTTTCAATACCAATAAAGTAGAAGCGCTGGGTTCCAATGGCAGCCCGTTGATTGTCGCCAACCGTGCGCAGGAAAATTCACTTACGCACATCACAACCATTGGACAGCCTTTAGGCAGCTTTTATGGATTTGTATATGAAGGCGTGTTTAAAACACAGGCTGAGATCGATGCTTATCCATCATTGGCCGGTACACTGCCTGGCGATGCGAAGTTTAAGGATGTCAATGGTGATAAGGTGCTCAACCAGGACGACAGGACCATTATCGGTAACAACCTGCCTAATGCTACTTATGGCATCACTAATAATTTTGCGTACAAAAAATTCGATCTTAATATCTCCCTTCAGGGTGTTTCAGGTTTGCAGGTAATTAATTTACTCAAGAGAAGCAATTATAGAAATGTTGCCGCTGAATTTAACAACTACTGGGCCTCGGAAGCAAAGCCTGGTGATGGATATACCTTCCAGCCTGGCAATTCTTCTGTCAACAGGAATATTTCTTCATGGCTGGTGGAAGATGCTTCTTTCCTGAGAATAAAAAATGTAACGCTGGGGTACCGTTTCGGTAATCATTTATTCGGTGGAAATGTTATTAAAAATGCAAGAATTTATGTGAATATTCAGAACCTGTATACCTTCACTAAATACACCGGTTATAATCCTGATGTGAACACAACAGAAGGCGATCCGTACATTTCTTCAGCGCTGACACCGGGAATCGATTACGGAACTTATCCATTATCCCGTACGATCACTTTTGGTCTTAACCTTGGATTTTAAATATAATTTTCAACTACAAAGAACAACAAAATGATATACATTAATAATATAAACAGGATAGGAACCATTGCGCTGATTGTTGCCCTGGTATCACTTGGCTCCTGCAAAAAATTCCTTGAATCAAAACCTATATCCGCAACCAGCGTTACGGAATTTTATAAAACGCCTGCTGATTTTGAACAGGCAATGATAGGCGCCTATTCCGCATTCGCACAGGTATACCAGGGTAATGGTTATTTTGCGCTGCTTACCGACCTCCATTCAGACAATACAAGTGAACTGGTATTAGGTGGAGATGGTAATGAAGCTAAGATGGACATAGACAGGTTCACGATCACAGCAGATAATGAACATGTCACTGCCTTCTGGCAAAATAGTTATACCCTTATCGCAAGAGTAAATTCAATACTTGCCAGCATAAATACTTCTTCACTGGCCCAGGGTGCGAAAGATGAGTATACCGGCCAGGCAAAAACACTAAGGGCACTGTCCTATTTTAATATGGTAAGATTGTATGGTGATGTTCCCCTCGTGACCGCACCGGTCACTGACATTGACGCCAGCTATAAGCTCAAAAGATCGAGTGTCGAAGATGTATATACACAGATCATCGCTGATCTTGTAGCTGCGGAACCATTGTTACCAGGTACGTATGATGCTTCGATGACCGGCAAAGTAACTAAAGGCGCTGCGCAGAGTTTACTGGGTGAAGTTTATCTTACTCACAAACAATATCCTGAAGCTGTAACAGCATTTAAAAAAGTAATTGATGGCAACCAGTATGCATTGCTGGGAACCTACGCTGATCTTTATAAAGCCGGTAAACAGGGAAATTCGGAATCTATTTTAATGGCTCAGTATAAAACAGGCGAAGCGTATCTCGGTTCCAACCTTCCTAACCATTTTGCACCGACCGGTTCCGAAGGATCGCTCACTGCAACGGGCGGATCATACGGTTTTAACCAGCCCACTGAAGATATCGCTAATGCCTATTCTGTTGGTGACGTAAGACGTGCTAATATTGCAGACGGGTATACCAATTCTGATGGAAATTATGTTCCCGCAAAATATATTAAAGGTTACGTGGACAGGGAAGTGGGTAACGGCTACCTGGATTCCGGTGCAGACTGGTATATTATCAGGTTTGCAGACATTTTACTGATGTATGCCGAAGCAATAAATGAAGCCGGCAACGGACCTACCAGCGATGCTTATACGGCGTTGAACCTGGTAAAGGTGAGGGCGAACCTTGCCGCAGTCAGTGGACTGACATACGATTCTTTTAAAGCGGATGTATACGAGCAGGAAAGACTGGAGTCGCCATTTGAGGGTCACCGCTGGTTCGACTTGCTTAGGACAGGTAAGGCCCTGGAAGTGATGAATTCGAAGGTTTCCACTCCCGGAAGTGGTTCCACAATTGGTATTTCGGCCGCGATCCAGCAATTCCAGTTGCTGTATCCTATACCACTGATCGTTGTTACGACAAGCACCCCGGCTATAACACAAAACCAGGGATATAATTAAACATAGCGGCATGTTTCAAAAAATCACGTATTGCTTCCTGCTGGTATTGATAAGTAATTATTCAAGGTCGCAGGTCAGCACCACCGACCAACACCTTGCATTTATTAATTATCCTGGATTTCCTGAGGGTCATTCCACCTGGGATGATATCGGGTACAGTGTCCGTAATAATAAAATACTGGTAGGGGTCACTAACCATTTGGACAAGGTTGCTCTGTACGAATATGATGTGACAACTTTAAAAATGAACAAGCAGGGATTAATTTCGGACCTGGGGCACCTGCGTCCTTTTCAGTGGCAGGCCAAGATCCATTCCAAATTTGCGGAAGGTCCGGGGGGCCAGATGTATTTTGCTACAGATGGCGGTGAATCAAGAGAGGAATATTTAATGAATCATCCTGATGGTTATTCAGGTGGGTTTTTTATGAAATGGGATGCAGCCACACATACAATGACAAATTTGGGAATGGGCCTGCAATATGAAAGTATAAAAGACATCGATGTTGATCCGGCATCGGGAATCATTTATGCGGTTACGTACCCGCAGGCCCGTTTTCTTGTTTATGATCCTGCTAAAAACCTGGTCCGTGACCTGGGGAGATTAGGCAGCTCGCACGTGCCGCGTGTTCTATTTACAGACTGGTGGGGGAATTGTTATTATGTTGACTGGCGCCAGCGGCTGGTAAAATATGATAAAATAAAACAAGAGTTGGTATTTGCAGATAGCAGTCTGCCTGCTTTTCCCGGAACACCGGGAGGAAAGATCATCACGGGCATTACTGCGTACGCAAAGGACCGGAAAAATAATGTTATATACCTGATCACTTATGGAGCGAAGATCCTCGCTTTTCATCCCGAAAAAAATGGTATTGGAAAAGTAGAGGACCTTGGCGCGGTTTCAGAGTCCGGAGTAAAAAATCTGTATGATCCCTACGTTCCAAATCTTAACATCGGCGATAATGGTAAATTATATTACATAATAGGCGGTCATGGAAACTATGTTGTTGAAAACAAAACAGTAGTGATGGAGTTTGATCCTAAAACAAAAAAGCGCAAAATATTATACGAATTTCCGGTTGACCAGCTGAGTGAAGCCACCGGATCGGATACAAAGGACCGCGAGGGTAATATTTATTTTGCCGGAAGAAAAGACATTCCGGGACATGACGCCTCTGTGCCCTTTCTTATAAAATTTAATCCCACCAAAATGGTCAGGAAATGAAAATAATCCGCATACCGATAGCTGTTTTCTGTTTAATTATTTATTGTACACAGTCATTTTCTCAATACACATTCTTTAAAGATAATGAAGGTTTTGCCATAGAAGTATCTTTATCAAATACAAAGCTCATACGCCTGCCCGCGTACCGCAATGGGATCAGTTCTCTTGCAGTTACCGGCGACCTGGTAACAGGCGGAACCACAGCAGGGGAAAAATTATCTCCTTACATTTTTACCGCTTCGCTTTCCAAAAAAGAAATGATCGCCGTTAAGGATGTGGGTGATGTGATCGCCGGTCAGCAGGCTGTGGCTACTGGTTTTTTTCACGGTAAGAATAATATATTATATGCCGGGACACTTGCAGGCAGAATAAATGACAGCACTTATGGTGATGGTCATCTTATTGAAGTAAGGACAGGCGCAGGCGGAAGTATTGATCTTACTGATCTTGGATCGCCCGTGAAAGGCGAGGGAGTATTTGCGTTAACGATCGATACTGCATCAGGAATGTTGTATGGGTTAAGCTATCCGTCAGGTATATTTTTTACATTCAGGATAGCAACAAAGGAAACCAAAACCTTTTTGGCATCAAAGATCACACAGGCAGAAAAAGATACATTAAATGAATTTTCTATTGCACCTGATAAATACCTGAGCCGTGCACTGGTAGTTGACAATAAGGGATTAGTATATGGCAGCAGGCCGGTGAATAGAATGTTTGTATTCGATCCTTCTTTAAATACGTTCACCACATTAAGTGATATGTTGCCGGAAGTCTGGGGAAGGCGCACTCTTGGTCAGGCCGACGCTTTAATAAGATCAAAGGAAGGAAAATTATATGGAGCGAATTCGGGAGATGGGCAACTGTTTGAATTAGATGCCAGTTCACTAAAAATAAAAAATCTCGGAAAGCCCATCATGATGAATCGTATCCGTGGGCTGGCCTTTGGTGCGGACAATAAATTATATGGAATAGCCGGCGCCCCGCCAGGATACGCGCATTTTTTTAGTTATGATCAGGCAAACGAAGGTTTTTCTGATTATGGTAATCCCCAGTTTATCATGAAGGCCCCGGGCATAGAACAGGGCATAGAGTGGAGAGGCTTCCGGCTTGGTGCCATAGCTGCTTCTGAAGATGGAAAGTATATAGTACTTGGAGAAGACGACACTCTCAGCCAGTTGTTAGTATACCCGGTAGGTAATTAATAAACCAATAAATGATCTGCAATGAAAAGACTGGCGATCCCCGCAGTATTATTTGCTGCCTGCCTGTTAAATAATTTATTATTCGCGCAGGACAAAAAAAATACCTGGAGCATTACTGCAATACCTGCATCTGTCCGAATTGATCCCACTTCCAATAAAACTATAGAGGATAGGTTTGTGCTCCATTCCCTGCCTGCTGAATCCATTCTTGAGAAGAACTGGATCTTTGATGGCAGCAAGGTTAAATTATTTGCCGCGAAAGGAGAATATATTTCTTTCCAGGTTGTCCTTTCAAATCATTCCGCTGACGCACTTAAAGGAATAGACATAGACATGTCATCATTTGAAAATAAGTCCGCCAGGATAAATATAAACCCTGAATTATTTTTAGAATGGTCAGTAGAAGTAAAAACACCCAGCACCGGATATCCCAAAGCTTCTTTAGGTAAGGGCTGGTACCCCGATGCGCTTATTCCCATAAAATATATTCAGAAAGGAGCGGTAAGCCCTAAAGGTGGGTGGATATATCCCCTGCAATTACCCGATTTTAATAACAGGATAGATAAGCAGCTTTCACAAATATTCTGGATCGACCAATATGTTCCGCTGGATGCCGGCGCAGGTATTTATACTGCTGAAGTAAAAGTTACAATTGGCAGTGAAAGCAGAAAAATACCTGTGGAATTAAACATATGGAATTTCACGATGCCCAACGAAAATAATGTAAAGGCCAGTTTGCAGCACGAGGGTTTTGTAAGTTCTATGAATGAAAAAGATGAACTGGCTATATACCAGTTGATGAAAAGAAACCGTGTGGCGGTAATGGATCCCACATACGGTCCCTTGCTGAATGTTTCTGCTTCAGGAGCAATAGGTGTGGATTGGAAAAGTTTTGACGGTCGGTTTAAAAAATATTTATCCGGTGACGCATTTACAAAAGCCTTCGGATATGAAAACGGACCAGGGTATGCCGAACCTGTGGAAACTTTCCTTCTTCCATTTGACATATATGGAAAGCATGATACACCGGGATGGCCAGATATAGGAAAACCCGATGTGGAACTTCAGGATAGTAATCAGGCAAAATATATATCGATCATTCACGAGGTGAGGGATCATTTAAAACTATTGGTAAATGAAAATAAAACAGACCTGACCGTTTACCTCAATGGTCTGGATGAATCGTATTTTCCCGAAGCCTGGCAAAGAATGCGCCATTATGGAAACTTATTTAAGAAAGAATACCCGGGTACGAGGTTCAGGGTCGATGGTGCATATAATGATTCAGCGATGGATATTATTGAGAATTCCATTAGCTCCTGGGCCGTGCACACTATCGAATTTGACCAGCAGCGGATGAATAAATATAATAAGTTCGGGATCAATCAGTGGATATATGGACCGTTGCTGTATGAAAGTAAGATCAACAGCTGGGTAGGCAGTTGCACTTTTATAGATCTTCCTTTGATCAATGACCGTGCGTTAAGCTGGAGCGTTTGGAAGTATCACGCACATTCCTGGATCAGCTGGGGAATAGCCGCAGGCTGGAAAGCAGCCTGGTACGATCCGGAATCCTGGAAGAGTGCCAATGACGGCGGAAACGCAGGGTACGACATGAAAAAAATGAATGGCAACGCATTGCTTATTTATGCTCCTGGAATTGTTCCGAACGTTGACGGACCCTGCCCTTCCATACGGTTAAAAACAATGCGCGATGGCATACAGGAATATGAATATCTGAAGTTGCTGGCGGCGATTGATAAATCCGATAAGAGCGCCAATGATATTGTAAACACTTTAATTAAAAATCCATTTGGAGAACAGTCCGTCGGGAATATGGATGTCTGGAGTTATGACGTCCGCAAATGGGACAGCACCAGGATTCGTCTTGGTGAACAAATTAACAGCCGCACAAGTACAAACATCGTTTATCCGAAAGAAAGCACAGAAACACTCATCAACCCGGGAAGGGGATTTGCTACGACAGGAAGAACATACAATGAAAATCTTTCTAAAAGAATGCATCCCAAAAGCGGAGTGATACAACAGCGTTGGTATTGGGATGAAATAGAACCCGAAGAAGGAAAAATAAATTTTAAGCTGATAGACAGCGTAATTGCGAAAGCACGGAAAAATGGACAGCAGCTCAACTTCCGGATCATGACGCAAAATGAAGGTATGCGCGTACCGGCATGGGCGATCAAAGAGGGTGTCGCATCACCTTACTATGACAATGAAATATTTCTTAAAAAACAGGAGCAGCTGATCAGGTCGCTTGCTAAAAAATATGATGGCCATCCTGATGTTTGTTTTATAGACATTGGCACGGTAGGTCATTGGGGAGAATGGCATACGGAACAATCAAATCCTGCAGAAATCAGCATGCCAACCGTTGAAAATACACACAGGATTATTGATTTTTATATTAATAACTTCAAGAAAACGCCACTGGTGATGCTGATAGGGTGGAAGGAAGGGCTCGAATATGCTGTGAGCAAAGGAGCAGGCTGGAGAGCAGATTGCTGGGGAGACATGGATACTACCAAGTGGAACCACATGGGAGGAAGATATCCGAGGGCGTTAAAAATTCCGGGAGTGACAGAAGCCTGGAAGAAATCGCCTGTTGTTCTGGAGACCTGTTGGACATTTGAAAAATGGTTCGAAGAAAAGTGGGATATAGATTATATACTTGGCAAAGCGCTGGACTGGCACACATCGGAAGTCAACAATGGCTCTGAACCCATACCGGCAGAGTGGTGGAATAAGACCATTGAATTTGAGAAAAAACTCGGCTACCGGCTTGTATTAAAGAAGATCAGTTATCCTTTGAAAGCGCCAGCATCGAAAACAATAGACTATTCAATGGAGTGGGAAAATAAAGGCGTTGCGCCGGTATACCAGCAATACCAGCTGATAATCAGGTTAACTGCCGGCAATAAAAAATATACAATGGCGACTGCCGGGGATCCGGGTAAATGGTTCCCCGGCACATCGGTAACCAGTTCATTAGTAAAGTTGCCGGTAAACATTCCGGCAGGGAAATATATTGTAGAAGTGGGTCTTGTTAAACCAGGAACATTAATAGCGGCGGTTAATCTTGCAAATGAGGGCAGAACAGATGATGGTTGGTACCAGACAGGAGAAATGGAAATCATAAAAAAATAACCATCGTTATGCATTCAGCTGACAAGGGCACTTTTTCAATAAATGATCTTGCGGGAATCCGTGCTGTCAGCAGTGCTCAGATTTCTCCCGATGGTGCCACTGTTGTATGCGTAATTACAGAAACCATTAATAATGATAAAAAAGACCAGATAGTTTTAATTGATATTCTGTCCAAAAAGCAGGCCGCGATTGGTGGAGGATCAATGCCTCAGTGGTCTCCTGACGGAGCTGCTATTGCCTACATGGGAGAAAACAGCGGTCAGCCGGCTATTTTTATTTATCATCTGGATGGTGGTTACAGCGAGTATATCGCGCCTGTTTATGAATCGGATTATTTTGTTGATCATTACACCAGTAATAACTTCAGCTGGTCACCTGATGGAAAGTCAATTGCATATGTGAGTGCCGGCCCGGACCGAGAAATCAGGCAGTCTTCGGTTAGAATTTTTAACGACCTTTTATTTAAAACCAAAGGAGGAAGAGGAAGGTTAATACATTCAGATAAAAGAAGCAGTCATATCTGGTTGGTTTCCGTTCCCGAAAAAATTCCCAGACAGGTATTCCGCAGTGATCATCAGGAACATTCCATTTCCTGGTCGAACGATGGGAATAATATTTGTTTTATCAGTAATACCACCGGCCATGCTGACACGAACCAGTGGAGTGACGTTTTTTCAGTGAATGTTCATACAAAAGAAATCAGTAGGATATCATCAGAAAAGGGTTCTGCTTTTCAATCCCTGTGGTCTCCTGACGGACGATACATCGCTTACCTGGGCACTACCGGCGAATTAGGTACCAATGACAGCCCCGCGGAAGACACACAATTATTTATTGTTCCTTCTGGTGGCGGCAATGCTCAGTGTTTGACGCTATCACTTGACAGAAGAGTGGAACAGGCGGCATGGGATGCACTGTCCGGATACATTTATTTTACGGCTGGTAACGCAGGAAATGTGTCGCTGTACTGCGTATCCCCGGTCACCGGTAAAATAGAAACAGTTATTGCTTCGAAAGGAAAGATATATGAATATTCATTAAGCGCAGAGGGAGAAAAAATAATTTATATTCAGACAAACACTACCAGCCTGCCGGATATATTTATGCATTCCCTAACAGATAATACATCAGTAAGGTTAACGGGCATGCGTGAAGAATTGACTGATAAATGCATTCTCCAGTCAGCGGAAACATTCTGGTATAAAAGTTTTGATGGAACTGATGTTCAGGGTTGGCTCATGTATCCTTCAGGATTTAATGGTACTGATAATTACCCGTTGGTTCTGGTAATACATGGTGGTCCGCATAATATGTTTGGGAACGAATTCGAGGACAGAATGCAGTTGCTTGCAGCAAATGGCTATGCCGTTGTATTTATTAATCCAAGGGGCAGCAGCGGGTATGGGCAACAGTTTTCAAGCGGTTGCGTCAAATCATGGGGCGAAGGGGATTACGAAGATCTCATGCAGGGTGTTGATTATGTTTTAAATAATAATGCATGGATCGACGCGTCGAGGCTGGCTGTTACAGGTCAGAGTTACGGAGGCTACATGACTAACAGGATAATTACCAAAACGACCAGGTTCAGGGCCGCAGTAGCCGATGGAAGCATCTGTAACCTGATCAGCTTTGCCGGCACATCCCTCTATCATTCATTGATGGAATCAGAATACCAGGGTTCAGTATATGACAACTATGACGCGTTGTGGAATGCCTCGCCGTTAAAGGATGTCAAAAAGGTAAGGACACCGGTGCTTTTCCTGCATGGTGAAACAGATAATGAAGTACCTTTTACGCAGGCCGAGGAGATGTTCATCGCAGTTAAGAAAACAGGTACCGATACTACCTTAATACAATATACCGGTGAAGGCCACGGCTGGCGCCCCGATCTTTCTCCGTACAATAAAAAGGATCTTTTACAGCGTATGCTGGACTGGTTCGGAAAATATGTATAAACATCTGCCATGAGCGTAAAAATATACCCTTAATGAAGACTTCCGGGAACTGGTTAGGATTTGTAGTGATCCATGTGTTGTTCATGGGCGTATGGGGTTCGCTGATCGAATTGCCGGAAAAGAATGGCTTTCCGGCAACACTCGGTTATGTGGTGTGGGCACTGACGATGATCCCGGCAGCCATTATTGCGTTAATTCACAATGGCTGGAGAATCGATACGGATAAAAAATCTATATTTTATGGATGTCTGGCGGGAGTATTGGGAGCTGTCGGCCAGTTGGTATTGTTTTTCACCCTGCAGATCGCACCGGCATACCTTGTGTTTCCATTGCTATCCCTGACGCCTGTGGTTACAATATTGCTGGCGGTTATTTTTCTGAAAGAAAAAACGGGCCGGCTGGGATGGATAGGCATAGCCGTGGCGGTAATTGCGATATTTATGCTCTCTTACCAGCCTCCCGGTGATCATTCTGTTACAGGATATGTCTGGATGCTGCTGACTGCCATACCGTTGCTTGCCTGGGGCGCCCAGGGATTTGTGATGCGTTTCGCAAATGACAGCATGCGCGCGGAAAGTATTTTCTTTTATATGACGATCAGTTCCGTGTTATTAATACCGGTTGCATTGCTGATGACTGATTTTCATAAACCTATCAACATGGGTTTTTCAGGACCCGGCCTGGCGGCCATCATCCAGGTATTGAATTCTATTGGCGCACTTTGCCTGGTATATGCTTTCCGCTATGGAAAAGCAATTATTATCGCACCCATGACCACTGCTCTTTCCCCGGTGCTGACTGTTATCCTTTCACTGGCTATATATATGCTGGTTCCTCATCCGGTTATTATCGGTGGTATGGTGCTGGCAATTGTTTCCGCACTGCTTATGTGTGGGGAAGAATTAAAAAATAATAAATAAATTACTGCAATTAAATTATCGGAAAATGAAAAAGCTCTTATTGTATTCTTGTTTACTGGCAGCGCCTTTTTTTTCAGCCGGTCAGCCATCAAGACCGGAGCAGGAAGGCAAACAACATTTGGATACGCTGCTTACCCTGTATCCTGATGCCGCAGCTTTCCGGCAACGCAAAGAAGAACTCAGGTCCTGTTTTCTTCAAACCATGGGTATCAATATGCAATTAAAAAGAAGTGCAATAAAACCCATTGTCCGGTTAAAAAGAGTGATGAATGGATATACTGTTGAGAATGTCGCCTTTGAGAGTTTCCCCGGATATTACATTGCCGGCTCACTATATAAACCTTTGAAATCAAAAGGAAAACTTGCCGCTATCCTTTGCCCGCACGGGCATTTTCCTGAAAGGCGCACACCAGCCGACCTTGATCTTCAGGGCAGGTATCGTCCGGATATGCAGATCAGGTGCGCTGCGCTGGCTAAAATGGGCGCGGTAGTATTTGATTATGATATGTATGCCTGGGGTGAATCCCGGCTTCAATCCGGAAAAGATGAGAACGACACGGTTATGCATTACACTGGTTTTTCACTGGCCGTACAAACCTGGAACAGTATCCGGGTGGTGGATTTCCTGAGTGGCCTTCCCGAAGTAGATGCCCAACGAATTGGTGTAACAGGTGCATCCGGTGGCGGCACGCAAACTTTTTTAGTAACGGCCTTGGACGACAGGATAGCCGCCAGCGCGCCGGTTGTAATGGTTTCTTCTTCTTTTTATGGCGGATGCGGATGTGAGAGCGGGTTGCCCATTCATTCCTGCGGACGGCTCAAAACAAATAACGCGGAAATAGCGGCCCTCGCAGCTCCGAGGCCTTTACTTATTGTATCTGATGGTACTGACTGGACCAAAACGGTTCCCGGAATCGATTATCCCTACCTGCAAAAAGTATATGCACTTTTCAATGACACTGCTAAGGTCAGCAACGTACATCTTCCCACGGACAAGCATGATTATGGATATAATAAACGCGTGCCGGTATATTATTTTTTTTCAAAATACCTGCATTTAAATATGAGAACTATAACTGACCAGGCGGGTAAAGTGGATGAAAGTTTTGTTACTATAGAACCTGCTTCCGCACAGCAGGTTTTCAGTAAAGAGTTTTCTTTGCCGGCAGATGCATTAAAAACGCATGAAAATATTGTTGCCGCATTTAAAACATACCAGGGAGCGTTTACTGGTCTGCGTTATTAACAATTAATGATTTATAGGCCTTGCCCAGATAATTTACCAGGTCGCCTGAGATCATGGCTTCTTCCGATAGGTCCGCTGCCGCGAAATCGCCGGACAGGCCGTGCAAATAAACGCCCAACATAGCGGCCTGCTCAGGACGGTACTGCTGGGCAATAAGACCTGTAACAATTCCGGTGAGCACATCGCCGCTGCCACCGGTGGCCATGCCGGGATTGCCGGTAGTGTTAAAATGAGCAGTGCCCTGCGGAAGAGCTACGAGTGTAAATGGCCCTTTTAATACAATAATAATATTGTGCTGCACTGCTTTTTCAAGAGCCAGGTTAATTCTATCAGAATCAGTGGACGTTTCTCCGAACAGGCGCTCAAATTCTTTGATATGCGGGGTAAGAACTGATCCTGAAGGAATTTCTTTTAATAATGTTTTATGTTTGGCAATCGTGTTTAATGCATCCGCATCGATCACCATTGGTTTTAGGAATGTAGTAAAAATATGATGCAGTAATTTCTCATGCGATTCGTAAGATCCGATACCAGGGCCTATTCCCACGACATCATATTTTTCCAGCGGGGATACCGATTCGATGTGATCAGTTCCAGATTCTTTTTTAACCATCGCTTCAGGAACGGCGATCTGCATAATAATACTATCTGCCGAGGGAAGATGACAAGTCAGCTTTCCGCCTCCGCTGCGCATGAAAGCCATGGCGCAAAGTGCCGCGGCTCCCATCATCCCTTCGCTTCCGGCAATTAATCCGCCATTTCCATAATCCCCTTTGTGTGAGAATAATTTTCGGGGCCTGATAATGGAGCGGACCACCCGGGCATCCGTAATGTTAAAATGCAATGGAATGTTTCTGGTATAATCCGGGTGTAATCCCTTAATATATTCAAGGCATTCATTCACGTGCTGCAACAGATACTATTGTTTGATATAAATATTTCTGTATTCCACCTTCATCACCATTCCGGCATGCGCCTGGAGGCCGAGCAGGCCGTTGAATTTTCTTTTGTCTTTATCGTTGTCAATTACATCACTCATTAATTTATTATTAATGTAATGACTCATCCTGTTGCCCTTTGCCACTATTCGTACTTCGTTCCAACCTTCTTCTTTAATAAATGCTTTCAGCGAATCTCCTTTTCCGATGGTCGTCGCGATGATCGGATCTTTGCCTTTTTCAAGCACGGTATTTTCTCCGCGCTTGGCGAGAAAACCACGGCCACGTTCTTCATAATTCTGACCGGTATACACATTTTCTCCATCTATATCGGCCTGGTAGCCTTTTAAACCATAAGGTACGCCAGGCACGAGTTCACTTCTGTAATTAATGCCGCTGTTGCCTATTTTTGAAATTTTAAACTGAGCCTTAAATTCAAAGTCACCTGGTTTTCCACCTTTCCAGATCAGGAAGGTATTTGCCTTGATAGGATTCTCTGCGGTAATTTCTGCAACGATATTTCCATCCGCTACCCGCCAGTGGGTAGTATCTCCGTTCCAGCCCTTAAGCGTTTTTCCATCAAATATTTTTTTAAATCCGTCACCACTATGCTGTGCTGTGATGGAAGAAAAGTTAAATACTGTAATAAATGCCAGTGCAATTTTAATAATCGTGAGCTTTTTGTGAGATACCATTTTCATATGCTTTTATTGGTTACAACCTGTTTAATAATGATAAAGCAATCTATGTTTTATTTTCGTAGTATTTGCCTAAATTACTTTTTCAATGGACTCAAACGATCGCGCAGCTTTGCCATGGCTTAATAAAATTTCGCATCATTCACAGATTGGCGGAATTGAAACTTCAGTGCTTGATAACGGGCTCGCCCGGGGCACCCGGATAGCATGGATCAATACCGGTACAGGCCTCAGATATAAAGTGGTCATCGACCGGGCAATGGATATCGCAGATGCCTTTTATAATGAACACAGTCTTTCCTGGCTTAGTCATTCTTCAGTAACTCCTCCGCAGCCGTTTTCAAATAAAGGAATTGACTGGCTGAAAAATTTCAACGGAGGGCTCATTACCACGTGTGGGCTGGACCACGCAGGTGTGCATGATGAATTTGCGGCAGAGGCAAGAGGTTTGCACGGACCAGTGAGCAATATTCCAGCGGAAATTATTGCCATTCATCAACCTGACCCTGCCCTTGGTAACCTTGAAATGAGTATCACCGGAAAAATATTGCAAACGCAGGTATTCGGGCCAACCCTGGAACTGATCAGGACCATTTCAGGAACGCTTGGAGAACCTTATTTGAAAATACATGATGTAATAACCAACAGAGGCAATACATTATCCACCCACATGTTGCTGTATCATATTAATTTTGGCTGGCCAATGATCGATGAAGGAGCCGAAATATTTTTTGAAGGGAACCTGACGGCCCGTGATGACGGAAAGGGAAATAAGATCTTTAAAGGAAAGGATTTTCACAGATGTCTCCCTCCACTGGAAGATCATAGTGGGTATGGTGAAGAAGCGGCTTTTATAGATCCTGCAGCGAACGAAAAAGGAGAATGTTTTTGTGGTGTGTCTAATAAAAAGATCGGTATCAAAGCAGGGGTGACTTTTAAAAAAGCGCAGCTGCCGTTTCTCACCAACTGGCAGCACTGGGGTAAAGGAGAATATGTGATGGGACTGGAGCCCGCTAATTGCCTTCCGGTTGGCCGGGTTAATTCGGAAAAACAGGGTATACTCCAATATTTAAAACCCGGAGAAAAGCGGGAGTACGAGCTGAAAATAGAAATCGGGAAAATATAACGCACATTTTATAATTAATTATTCAATAAGAAATAATGGAAAAAAATTTAGCGGAAAAAGCAATGGAACAGGGCAGGGGAATTCTACGTCTTGCACCAACCTGGGTGCCCCGTTCATTTTGCGTGCCTGGCAGAAGAATTAAACTGCACCCCGATGATTATTATGTGCTGGGAGGTGAACGCGGAGGAATTGATGAGCGTTGGCTGTCTTCCACCACGCCAGCCAAGAACGGACCGCTTACAGGAGAAAATGAAGGGTTGAGTTCCGTTGTTTTTACGGATGGAAATAAAGAACAGCAATTTTTATTAAAGGATGCGATTGACGTGCTGAAAGATGCAGTGATCGGTAAAAGATTATGGGACCAGTACGGTTCGTGGCCGATGTATTCTAAATTTTTCGACAACATGGGACCGCTGCCCCACCATATTCATCACAACGATGAAAAAGCAGCGCTGATCGGTCAGCTCGGCAAGCCTGAAGCGTATTATTTCCCCCCGCAGTTAAATAATCATGGCGGGGATTATCCTTATACATTCATGGGTATTTCACCCGGTACCACAAGAGAACAGATCGGCGAGTGCCTGAGGAACTTCACTAAAGGCGACAATAAAATAACCAGCTATTCGCAGGCATTCAAACTTGAGCCCGGTACAGGATGGGATGTTCCCCCCGGCGTATTGCATGCTCCCGGAAGCATGTGCACCTATGAGCCGCAAAAAGCGTCCGATGTATTTGCCATGTATCAGTCATTGGTGAACGAGGCTATTATCCCGGAAGTATTGTTATGGAACGGCACACCAAAAGAAAGTATCGGAGATTATGAAGCATTGCTTGATGTCATTGACTGGGACCTTAATCTCGATCCGAACATCCGGGAGAACCGTTACATGGAACCCAGGCCGGTTAGCGACATTAATGAAATGAATAAGAAAGGATATGTTGAAAACTGGATCTGTTATAAATCTGATGCTTTCAGTGCAAAAGAATTGACCGTACATCCTGGAGCGACAGTGATCATTAAAGACAGTGCAGCTTATGGAATTATTGTAATGCAGGGACATGGTAAAATGGGCGTGTGGGATATTGAAACACCTGCGCTGATCCGTTACGGCCAGCTTACCAATGACGAATTTTTTATAAGCGAAAAGGCTGCACAGGAGGGAGTACAGATAACCAACCATTCTAAAAATGATCCGATCGTTATCCTTAAACATTTTGGTCCCGGAAACCCCGACCTCACAATTTCTAAATAAATTATTATGAAGAATAATTTTCCAAAGCTCCATAATGCATCATGGCCCGGAATAGTAGGAAAAGGACAGGATTCTGAACCCGTCATTCCTTTTGAAAAAATGCTGGAACTGACCGCCGCCGCGGATGTGGATGGTATAAAATTCGATGGCATCGATATCGGATTATTTGATCCTGAAATTGTTGCAGACAGTAGTGATGACGGCATTAAAAGAATTGCGGACCGTGTAGCGAAATATAATCTGAAAATTGGAAGCCTGGTGGCAGCCATCTGGCCTCCGACAGGAGGTTCCGCAATGGGAAGTAAAGAAGAGCGTAAACGTTTCGTGGATGAGGTGCGCAAGGCAAGCAGGTTCGCAAAAAAACTCCGCGATCTGGGAATCCGCCCGCATGGCGTGATCAGGATCGATTCGGCCTCGAACCCACAGGCCTGGTTAATTGATCCGGTAAATAATACACAGCTCATTGCGCAAACTTTTGCAGAAGCCTGCGATGTCGCCGCCGATTACGGGGAGAGCCTCGCAGCAGAAGGAGAAATTTGCTGGGGCGGCATGCACAGCTGGAGGGCGATGATCGACACGCTGGAAGCCGTTAACCGGCCCAACATGGGATTCCAGGCGGATATGTCGCACACTTTATTGTACCTGCTGGGATATAACAGTCCTGATGACAGGATACTTCCCGCTGATTTTAAGTGGACCGACAGAGAATCCTTATCGGAAGGATTAAAAAAATTAACGAACGCCTTGCGTCCATGGACAATAGATTTCCATGTGGCCCAGAATGATGGCACCGTGCATGGCAGCGGCTCACATGATAAAACTGGAAGACATTGCCTGGCAACGGACCCCAACGGAAGGCTTGACATAGCCCACGATGCCGGTTACTGGCTGCGTGACGAGGATGGCCATCTCACTAAAAAATTCAAACATATCTGCTGGGATGGATGCATGTTTCCTAATGATGTAATGATGCAGCCCAAAACATGGAACGATATTCTTGCGGCAATGATTAAAGTCCGTGAACAGCATGGATGGTATGAGGCGGAATAATTATTATTGATTACTATTATTATAAAATATGGCAACGCATAAAGAAATCAGAATAGGATTGATCGGTACAGGCCTGATGGGCCGTACCCATTCTAATGGATATAAGCGCATGGGTGATTTTTTTCCGGAGCTGCAATTCAGACCCGTGTTGAAAGCGGTTTGCGCCAGGAGAGAAGATAAAGTGAAGGCATTTGCGGAGCAGTGGCAATATGAATCGTATGAAACGGACTGGAAAAAATTGGTCGCCCGGGATGATATTGACGCCATCGATATTTGCACGCCAAACAATACACATGCAGAAATAGCTATCGCCGCAGCGGCTGCGGGTAAAATGATCCTCTGTGAAAAACCCCTTGCCCGTAATTTAAAAGAGGCACAATCGATGGTAGATGCCATAGACAAAGCCGGAGTAAAAAATACGGTTTGGTATAATTACAGAAGGATGCCTGCGGTAACTCTTGCTAAACAAATCATTGATACCGGAAAGCTGGGAAAAATCTTTCATTACCGGTCTAATTTTTTGCAGGACTGGACCATTAACGCAGACCTTCCACAAGGTGGCGATGCTTTGTGGAGGATTGATGTGGATGCGGCAGGATCAGGGGTAACCGGAGACCTGCTGGCGCACTGCATCGACACGGCAATGTGGCTGAATGGTGCCATTAAAGATGTTTCTGCAGTAACAGAAACTTTCATTAAAGAAAGGATGCACCAGCTTACAGGAAAAATGCAGAAAGTTGGTATTGATGATGCCTGTATTTTTCATTGCCATTTCTCTAATGGTTCGCTGGGATTATTCGAGTCCACCCGCTATGCGAGAGGTCATAAGGCGATGTACACATTTGAAATCAACGGGGAACATGCATCCATACGCTGGGACCTTCATGACATGAACCGGCTTGAATATTTTGATTACAGCGATGAATCTATCGTTCGGGGATGGCGGTCCATCCATGTGTCGGACAGTGACCAGCCTTATATGAAAAGATGGTGGATACCGGGCACCAGCATCGGATATGAACACAGCTTCATTCACCAGGTGGCGGATTTTTTTCAGACCCTTGAAACCGGTGAAGTGTGTCATCCGGATTTTATGGATTCGTTACAGACACAAAAGGTTTGTGAGGCAGTGCTTGAGTCAGCTGCCACCAGGAGTTGGAAGGATACAGGCGTTAAATGGAATAATTAGAAAATAAAGCATCCCGGAGGCATGCTTTATTTTCTATGTGAATTTATTTCTTATATAACGGGTGGTCCTTATTTCCTCCTGCCATTAAATAGGAGATCAGGTTCCTTAGCTCATCAGGGCTAAGCCTGTTTATTAATCCGGGGAGCATTACTGAAACAGGCGATAGTTGTGTTCTGATCACTTCACTTTTCAGTATTTCCCTTTTGGTCAGCGGAGCAAAAGGATTTTGGCTGATAAAATATTTTTCATTGT
>Ga0209512_1001229_pt1 | contig 32994 bp, 29 predicted proteins | sample frozenSSSSmetaG_FD_184142 | JGI IMG/M metagenome (GOLD analysis project Ga0209512, IMG submission 184142) | Glacier valley bacterial and archeal communities from Borup Fiord, Nunavut, Canada, to study Microbial Dark Matter (Phase II) -... | ecosystem: Environmental > Aquatic > Freshwater > Ice >...
CGAGCACGCTCGGGTGCATTCGGCGCACAAGGTTGGCGCCGCCCGCGCCGGTATCGGCGCCACCCTTGGCACCGAGACAACCGGTGACGATGACCTTGCCATTGGCGGCCAGCGCCTCGCCAATGGTGTCGAGGCTCTCTTTCACGGCGTCATCGATGAAGCCGCAGGTGTTCACGATCACGAGATCGGCGCCCTCGAACGTCTTCGAGGTCGCATAGCCTTCGGCGCTCAGGCGCGTAAGGATCAACTCCGAGTCGGTGAGCGCCTTCGGGCAGCCGAGCGAGACGAAGCCGATCTTCGGTGCGGCAGCGGCGGCGGGCCGCACGGGTTCCAGCAGTGGCTCGGGATTCATCTGCGGATTTTCGTCGATCCGCACGGCGCAGCCGATCTGCCCGCTTTGCGGCTCAAGGCGGCGTGGCCGTCTCGACCGAATAGCCGGCTTCGCGCCAAGCGCGCATGCCGCCATCGAGCGCCACGGCGCGCTGGAAGCCCATCACCCGCAAGGTGGCCGCGGCCAGCGTCGAGATGCGGCCGAAATCGCAGCAGGTGAGGATGCGCAGCGTCGGGTCGGGCAGGTCTTCGTTGACGCGCAGCTCGAGTTGGCCACGCGGCAGAAGCTTCGCGCCGGGCACGTGGCCGGCTTCGTAGGCGTCGCGCTCGCGCACGTCGAGCACCACGAGGTCGGGGTCGCGCCGGTCGACGTGCGACTTCAGCTCGGCCAGCGACATGAACGGCACCGTGGCCGCGGCTTCGGCGAGCATCTGCGCCACGGTCTTGCCGCCGCTGAGGTTGGTGCGCAAGGCCTCGGTGATGTGCGTCGGCATCGAAAGGTTGAGGCTGCCCATCATCGCGATGAACGAGTCGCGGTCCTGCGCCTTCAGCCGCGGGTTGGTCGCGATTTCGTCGGCCAGGGTCGAGTGGCTGCGGCTCTTGTAGTCGTGCGCCGGAAACACGAGCAGCGCCGGGTCGAGCTGGAGCAGCTTGCCGAACAGGCTGTCGTACAGCGCGCCGGCATCGCCGGACGGCAGGTCGGTGCGGCCGGTGCCGCCGATGAGCAATGTGTCGCCGGTGAAGACGCGGTCGCCGGTCACGAGGCACATCGAATCGGCGGTATGGCCGGGCGTGTGCAGCGCCTGCAACCGCAGCCTGCCGACGATGAGCATCTCGCCGTCTTCGATGCGCAGGTCGGTGGGCGCCGTGGTCGAGCGGTGCATGACCGAAGGCACGCCGAGCTGATGTGCGAGCTGGCGCGTGGCGGAGAAGTGATCGGCATGCGTGTGCGTGTCGATCGCGTAGCGGATGCGCACGCCGTGGCGCGCGGCCAGCGCCAGGTAGCGATCGGTCTGGCTGGACTCGGCGTCGATCAGCGCGGCGGCGCAGCTCTCTGCGCAGCCGACGAGGTAGGAGCGGCAACCTCCCGTGGCAACGGCCTCGAAGATCATCGGCCGCTCAGCGCCTGGGCGTGGCAGCCTTCGGCGGCGCCACGGGGAAGAGCGAAGCCGTCTGCTTGGCCATCTGCTCCTGCATCTGCACGAACACCTGGCGCGACTGCTCGAGGTAGTTGCCCATCAGCCCCTGCACTACCGGCGCCTGGCCGTTGAGGAACTGCGTCCACATCTCGGGGCTCGGCTGCTTCGCTTCACCCGATCCAGCCGCGCCGCCCGCGCCGTACAACCCTGTCGACTGCTCGGCGAGACGACCCTGGATATCGGTGAAGGTCTGCAGGTTCTTCTCGAGATAGGAACCCATCATGCCCTGCATGGCGTGGCCGTAGAAACGGATGATCTGCGAGAGCATGGCGCTCGAGAAGATGGGCATGCCGCCGGTCTCTTCCTCGAGAATGATCTGCAGCAGGATCGCGCGCGTGAGGTTTTCGCCGGTCTTGGCATCGCGCACCTCGAACGACCGGTTCGAAAGCACCATCGTCTTCACGTCTGCAAGCGTGATGTAGCTCGAGATCTCGGTGTCGTAGAGACGCCGGTTGGGATATTTCTTGAGGATGCGCGGACCGGGGCCGAGGCCATGGGCAGCGGCGGGCGGCGCCTTGTGAGCGCGACGAGTGGTGGCCATGCCTTCTCCGGCGACGTGTCTGGTCGATTCTAGAAGTGGCCCTGCGCTGGCCGGGCGGGTTTTACCCCCGCCGGCCACCGCGTCGACCGGTCACAGCGAAGGGGCCGGCAGGCGATCGAGCACGGCCTCGACCGAAAGCCCGATCGCGAGCAGACGAATGTCGCTGCCGAGCGGGCCGTCGAACTCGATGCCCACGGGCAAGCCGTTGCGCGACATGCCGGCCGGCAGGGCCAGGCCGGGGATGCCCGCGTTGCTGCCCGGGTCGGTGTTGCGGATCAAGGTCTGGAAGGTGTCGACCGGCGCCCCACCATCGAGCGAGAACTTGCCGGAGCCGGCAACGACGTCGATCGGGATTGCAGTCGCGACGGTCGTGGGGAACATCATCGCGTCGAGCCGGTTGGCGCGGAAGTACTCGGCGTAGAGCGCCTGCAGCTGCGGCCGGAACACGCGCATCGCGTCGCCGTAGGCAGCACCGAACACGTCGCCCTGGATCGCGCCGAAGGCGCCCTTGACGTCGGGGCTCGCGATCTGAGCAGCGATGTCGGCGATGCCGATGCCGCGCACACCGGTCGCGGACAGATACGCCGGCAGGTCGGTCACCGGCTCGTGCAGCGCGATCTGGAACGAGATCTTGCCGTTGAGCTCGGCCAGACCGGGGGTGTCGACATCGACGAACACCACGCCAGCGGCAGCGAGCCGGCGCCTCGCTTCGCCGACGACCACGGCCACCTGCTGCTCGAGCCCGCTCCAGAACGAGGCGGGGATGCCGATGCGCAAGCCGGCCAAGGGCACCGGCACGACCGTACCTCCGCCGCTGATCACGGCGTCGAGCAGGGCCACGTCGGCCACCGTGCGGCCCATCGGACCAACGGTGTCGCGCGTGTGGCTGATGGGCACCACGCCGGCACCGTCGTAGCGCCGCTCGGCGCCGCCGTTGCCCACCGAAGGCCGCAAGCCGACGATGCCGCACAGGGCGGCCGGCACGCGAGTCGAGCCGCCCGTGTCGGTGCCGAGGCCGCTCGGCACGATGCGCGCTGCGATCGCCACCGCCGTGCCGCCCGATGAGCCGCCCGGAATGCGCGTCTTGTCGTACGGGTTTTTTACCGGCCCCGCGAACGAGGCGAGGTTGGTGCTGGTGATGCCGAACGCGAGCTCGTGCAGGTTGGTCTTGCCGATGACGATGGCGCCGGCATCGACCAGCCGCTGCAGCGCGGGTGCGTTGGCCGAAGGTCGCACGTCGCGCAGTGCGGGCGTGCCGCCGGTGGTGGGCAGGTCGCGCGTGTTGATGTTGTCCTTGACGACGACAGCCAAGCCGGCGAGCGGCGGCAGTGCGATACCCGCCGCGCGCTGCGCATCGACTCGCCTCGCCGCCGCAATGGCGCCGGTGCGGTCGAGCACGATGAAGGCGTTGAGGTCCTTTAGCCGCTCGGCACGGTCGAGCCGCGAGACCACATAGGCCTCGGCGGACATGCGGCCGGAGCGGATCGCCGCGACGACCTCGCTCGAGGTCATTGCCTGCATCTCGGCATCGCCGGGCGCGCCGCCGACGCTCGCGCAACCGGCGATCAGACCGACCCCCGGAAGCCCGGCAGCCGCCACGAAGACGGCACCCGCTTGCAACACATCGCGTCGATCCGTCGGCTTGCTCATGGTGTCGATGCTTTCTGTTTGGCGACGAGCGTCAGGATGTCGTAGCTGGCCACGACCTCGTCGTTCTGGTTGGTGACTTCCACGTCCCACGCGACCACGCCCTGCCCCTGGCCCTTCGCGTCCTTGCGGTTGCGGTCGATCTTGCGCTTGCAGGTCAGACGCGCCCGGATCGTGTCGCCGATCGCCACCGGCTTGACGAAGCGCAGCGTGTCGAGCCCGTAGTTGGCGAGCACGGGGCCGGGCGCCGGCGAGACGAAGAGGCCGGCCGCGGCCGAGAGCACGAAGTAGCCGTGGGCGATGCGCTGGCCGAACGCCGACTCCTTCGCCGCGATCTCGTCGAAGTGCATGTAGAAAAAATCGCCCGAGATGCCGCCGAAGGCCGTGATGTCGGCCTCGCCCACGGTGCGCCGATGGGTGAGCAGCGAGTCGCCGACGGCGAGCTCCTCGAAGTGCTTGCGAAACGGATGCACGTCGCCTTCGTTCAGCGTCGCCCCGCGCACGTACTCGCCGGTCACGGCCATGAGCATCGTGGGCGAGCCTTGCACCGCCGCGCGTTGCAGGTAATGCTTGACGGCACGGATGCCGCCGAGCTCTTCGCCACCGCCGGCCCTGCCCGGGCCGCCGTGCTTGAGCATCGGCAAGGGCGAGCCGTGGCCGGTGGACTCGGCGGCCGAATCGCGGTCGAGCAGGTGCAGGCGGCCGTGCCACACGGCGAGCTGCGGCACCGCCACGGCCGCGACCTTCGGGTCGTGTGTGACCAGCGTGGCGACGAGGCTCCCGCGGCCGCGTGCGGCGAGTACCAGCGCTTCGTCGAAGTCGTCGTAGGGCATGAGCGTGGAGACCGGGCCGAATGCCTCCACGTCGTGCACCGCGTCGTTGTCCATCGGGTCGCGGCAGAGCAGCAGCGTGGGCGAGAAGAACGCGCCGCCGGCGACGCCCTCGCCCCTTGGAGCAAAGCCGTCGGTGTGGCCGAACACCACCTCGTTGCCCTTGGCGAGCAGGGCCACGCGCTCGCCCACGTCGGCGTGCTGCGCCATCGAGGCCAGCGCGCCCATCTTCACGCCTTCGACCGAAGGGTCGCCGACGCTCACCTTCGCCAGGCGTTCACGTAGTCGCGATGCCAGTGCATCGAGGTGCGCGCGCGGCACGATGGCGCGGCGGATCGCGGTGCACTTCTGGCCGGACTTGCCCGTCATCTCGCGCACGACCTCCTTCACGAACAGGTCGAACTCAGGATCGTCGGGCGTCACGTCGGGGCCGAGGATGGCGGCGTTGAGCGAATCGGCTTCGGCGTTGAAGGGGATCGATTTCGCCAGCAGGTTAGGGTGGCCGCGCAGCTTCAGCGCCGTGTCGGCCGAGCCGGTGAAGGTGACCACGTCGTTGCTCTCGAGCCGGTCGAGCAGGTCGCCGGTGGAGCCGATCACGAGCTGCAGGCTGCCGGCCGGCAGCAGGCCCGAGCTCATCATCATGCGCACCAGCGCTTCGGTGAGAAAGCTCGTCGCGGTGGCCGGCTTGGCGATGCACGGCATGCCGGCGAGGAAGGTCGGCGCGAACTTCTCCAACAAGCCCCACACGGGGAAATTGAAGGCGTTGATGTGCACGGCGACGCCGCCGCGCGGCACCAGGATGTGCGTGGCCGCGAAGCCGCCCTTCTTCCCGATCGCAACTGCCGGGCCTTCTTGCACAAGGTTGCCCGAAGGCAGCTCGTTGCCGCCCATCGACGCATAGGCGTAGAGCGTGCCGGTGCCGCCCTCGATGTCGACCCAGCTGTCGGCGCGCGTGGCGCCGGTGTGACGGGAGAGCACGTAGAGCGATTCCTTGCGCTCGTTCACGTAGGAGGCGAGCGCCTTCAGCCGTGCGGCGCGCTGCTGGAAGTCCATCGCCATCAAGGCCGGCACGCCCGTCGTGCGCCCGAACGCGAGGGCCTCGCCAAAGTCGATCTCGTCGGCGTGCGTGTGGTGGATGGCCGAGCCGTCGATGGCGCTCTTCAGGCTGGCTGCCGGGCGCGTGCCGACCCAGCGATCGGCGATCAGGCTCTGCAAAAGTGTCATGTCAGTCTCTCAAGGTGCGAGAACGCGCAACTGCGGAAAGCAGGTGCGAAACCGACTCGCATCGCGAGTGAGCAACGGCCAGCCCTCCACCGAAGCGTGCGCGCCGATCAGGAAGTCGGGCAGCACGCGGGCCTTGCTGCCGTCCCGCCGCCGGCATTGCGCAAATGTCTTTCCGGCCAGAAAGAGCGCCGGCCTCGGAACTTCGCGCAGCGCGAGTGCCCACGGTGGCGATGATCCGGTCCTGCAGAACGTCGAGCTGCACGTCGGTGCCCACGAGCAGCATCAGTCTGGCGAGCGCAGCGGCTTCACCAGGTCGTTGGGACGCCAGACCACATCCGCGCGACCGCGCACTGCTTCGAAGCGATCCTTCGGCGCCCGGGTCTCGCCGGCTCGCGCCCTCGGCGGATGCAGCACGACGTCGCCCTCGTGATTGACCGGGAACTCCACGGCGGCGCCAGGCAGCAGCCGCAAGGAATCACGGATGCGCTTCTGGACGGTCACCTGACCGTTGCTCGTCAACGTCGTCGGCACCGTCGCTCTCCGAGCATCACTTTGCCTCTGCAGGGGGAACACGAACGTCGCCCGCACGGCGCTCACGGCTGGTACTTCCACGCCCCGTTCTCGATCTTCACCATCACGCGCGCACGCTGGTCGAGGCCGAGGTGGTCGGTGGGCGACATGTTGAAGATGCCGTGCGCACCGTGAACTTCCTTCGCGTTCTCGAGCGCCTCGCGCAAGGCGGCGCGGAATTCGGGCGTGCCCGGCTGGGCCTTCTTGAGCGCCGCAGCGGCGGCCACGCTCATCAGACGCCCGGCGTCCCAGGCGTGGGCACCGAAGGTCGAGACCGAGCCCTTGCCGTAGGCGGCTTCGTACTTCTGCACGTATTCCAACGCGCCGGCCTTCACGGGATTGCCGGCCGGCAGCTGGGTGGCGACGAGCACCGGGCCCGAAGGCAGGAAGGTGTCGTCGACGTCCTTGCCGCCCACGCGCAGGAAGTCGTTGTTGGCCACGCCGTGCGTCTGGTAGTACCTGCCGGCATAGCCACGCTCCTTCAGCGTGCGCTGCGGCAGCACGGCCGGCGTGCCGGAGCCGGCGACGAGCACGGCATCGGGCTTGGCCGCGACGATCTTGAGCACCTGGCCGGTCACCGACGTGTCGGCGCGCGCATAGCGCTCGTTGGCCACGATGGAGAGGCCCTTCAGCGGCGCGACCTTCGAGAACTCGCGGAACCAGCCTTCACCGTACGCATCGGCGAAGCCGATGAAGCCCACCGTCTTCACGCCGGCCGCGGCCATGTGGGTGGCGATGGCGAGCGACATCATGATGTCGTTCTGGGGCGTCTTGAAGACCCACTTGCGCCTCGCGTCGACCGGCTCGACGATCGATGCCGAAGCGGCCATCGAGATCATCGGCGTCTGCGACTCGGAGGCCACGTCGATCATCGCCAGCGAGTTCGGAGTGGTGGTCGAGCCGAGCAGCACGTCGACCTTGTTCTCGGTGACGAGCTTTCGTGCATTCGCCACGGCGGTGGTCGTGTCCGAAGCATCGTCGAGCACGATGTAGTTCACCTTCTGCCCGCCGATGGTCTGCGGCATCAGTGCAATGGTGTTCTTCTCGGGAATGCCGAGCGAGGCGGCCGGGCCGGTGGCGGAGACGGTCACGCCGACGTTGATGTCGGCTTGCGCTGGAGTGCCGAACGCAGTCGCCGCGGCGAGGGCGAAGGCAGAGAGAGGGGCGCGGAAGGTGGTGCGGTGCAAAGGCATTCGAGGTCTCCGTTGTCGTCGTCATTCAAATGAGCGGAAGGGAAGCGAACGGCGGCAAGGCCGCCGAAGAACAGATCGGCCACCACCGGCGCCATGGCGGCATGGCTGAGCGGCCCTGCCGGCTTGAGCCAGGTGAACATCCAGTTCATCATGCCGAACAGCAACATCGCCAGAGGCTTTTCCAGAATGCCGCGCTCGAGGTCGGGCCGCGCAGAGGCGATCGCCGCGGCGAATGCAGCCACGACCTGCCGCTGCCCCTCGAGCACGCGGTGCTGCTCCTTCGGTTCGAGAAAGCGCACGTCTTCGGTCAGCACGCGGTGCTCGTGCTGCGAGCTCGCATAGACAGCGAGAAAGGCGGCGATAAGGCGGCGCACGCGCTCTTCCGGCTCGGGCGTGTCATGCGCCGGGTCGGCCACCACGGAGAGAAGCCGCGCGATGTGGCCTTCGGCGATCTCGGCGAGCAGCTGGTGCTTGTCTGTCACGTAGTGGTAGAGCGATGGCTTCGAGACGCCGCACGCTTCGGCCACCTCGTTCATCGAGGTCGCGACGTAGCCGCGCTGTGCGAACAGCGCCGCCGCCCGCGAGACGATGGTCTCGCGCTGCAGCTCGTAGCCTTTTGCCCGGCCTCTCGGCATCTCGAAGCGCCGGGCTCGCTCAGCGCTCGTCGAACGAGAGCACGATGCGCTTCGTCAGCGGGTGCGCCTGGCAGGTAAGCACGAAGCCGGCAGTGACCTCGTGCTTCTCGAGCGCGAAGTTGCGCGCCATGCGCACCTCGCCTTCGAGCAGTTTGGCGCGGCAGGTGCAGCACACGCCCGATTTGCACGAGAACGGCACCTCGAGGCCGGCGGCCGCGGCCGCGTCGAGTACGTTGCCTTGCGACGCATGGAAATCGATCTCGCGACTCAAACCGTCGCGGATGATGACAACGCGTGCATCGGGCGCATCGCCGGCCTTCGGCGCCTGCAGTGCCGCGCGGCCCGGGCCGGCTTCGTCGGGGATGCCGAAGCGTTCGATGTGGATCTTCTCCGGCGCCAGCCCGGCAGCGAGCAACGCCACCTCGGCCTCGTCGTTCACGCCGTGCGGGCCGCACACGAAGGCATGGTCGATGCGCGAGGCATCGACGAGGCCGGCGCCGAGGAACTCGCCGATCTTCTCGCGCGTGAGGCGGCCGGCGTTGAGCGGCAGGTCGGTGTGCTCCTGCGAGAACACGAGCTGCAGCGTCAGGCGCGAAAGATAGCGATCCTTGAGGTCGGCCAGCTCTTCCATGAACATGGTCGATCGCTGCTTGCGGTTGCCGTAGATCAGCGTGAAGCGCGATCGCGGCTCGACCGCCAGCACCGTCTTCATGATCGAGAGGATGGGCGTGATGCCGCTGCCACCGGCGATGCCGAGGTAGTGCCGCGACGAGGCCGGATCGAGCGGCACGAAGAAGCGGCCTTCGGGGGGCATCACCTGAACCGTGTCGCCGCGCTGGAGCCCTTCGTTGATCCAGGTGGAGAAGCGCCCGCCGGGTACCTTGCGCACACCCACGCGCAACTCGCCGTCGGCGGTGCCGGCGCAGATGGAGTACGAGCGGCGCTCGTCGCTGCCGTCGATCGTGCTGCGCAGCGTGAGATGCTGGCCTTGCGTGAAGCGGAAGCGCTCGGCGAGTTCCGGCGGCACCTCGAACGAGACGATCACGGCCTCGTCGGTGTCGGGCCTCACGCTGCCCACGCGCAGGAGATGGAAATCGCTCACAACGGCTTGAAGTGCTCGAAGGGCTCGCCGCACGACTTGCAGCGCCAGAGCGCCTTGCACGCCGTGGCGCCGAAGGCCGCGAGGCGCTCGGTGTTCATGCTGTCGCAGCGCGGGCAGGCCAACGGCGCCGCGGCCGCGCCGCGCATGAACCGCAGCGGCGCGCCGTTCGACAGGTCGGCCGGCCCCGGCGGCGCGATGCCGTAGTTGCGCAGCTTCAGCTTGCCTTCGGCGCTGATCCAGTCGGTGGTCCACGCCGGCGCACGCTGCATGCGCACGAGGGCCGGGCCGAGGCCGGCGACGTCGAGCGCGTCGACGATGCTCTGCGAGATCACCTCGGTGGCCGGGCAGCCCGAATAGGTGGGCGTGACGACGACGGTGATCGCGCCGCCCTCCTCCACCACGTCGCGCACGATGCCGAGGTCGCGCACCGAGACCACCGGCACCTCCGGGTCGAGCACGTCGCCCAGCACCGCCCACGCGCGCTCGACGCGTGAGGTGGCGACCGCGGCTTCGGCGATCACCACACGCCACCCTCGAACGACCGCTGCAGATACTGCATGTCGGCCAGCAGGAAGCCGAGGTGCTCGCTGTGGCGACCGAACCTGCCGGTGCTGCGGAAAGCGCGGTCGGCGGGCAGCGCGAGGCCGGCTTCGGCCACGACCTCTGCGAACTCGGCGCGCCATTCGTCGCGCAGCTCGCTCCAGCGCGGGCCGAGATGCGAAGAGGCCGCAGCGTCGTCGACCGCATCGGCCTCGAACAGCTCGGCACAGTAAGGCCACAGCAGATCGAGCGCAGCCTTCGTCTTTGCGTTCGACTCGGCCGTGCCGTCGCCGAGGCGCACCAGCCAGTCGGCGGCGTGCTGCTGGTGGTAGCGCGCCTCCTTGACCGCCTTGCCGGCAATGGCCGCCAGCTCGGCGTCGCTGGATGCGAGCAGGCGCTGCCACAGCAGGCGCAGGAAGATCGCGACCGCCAGATTGCGCACGACCGTGACCGCGAAGTCGCCGCGCGGCAACTCGACCAGCGTGACGTTGCGGAAGTCGCGCTCGTCGCGCAGGTACGCGAGCTGGTCTTCGTCGTGCCGCGTGCCGCCGTGATCGGCTTCGAGCTCGCCGGCGCGGGTGAGTACGGCGCGTGCCTGGCCGAGCAGGTCGAGCGCCATGTTCGAGAGCGCGATGTCTTCCTCGACGATGGGCGCGTGGCCGCACCACTCGCCCAGGCGCTGCGCCATCACCAGGCAGGTGTCGCCGATGCGCAGCAAATACTGCACGGCGGGGTCACGCGAAACGGTGATGGAAGCGGGCATGTCGTCTGGCTTCAGCTACATGTGGTCGAGCGACGCGGGCAGCTCGTAGAAGGTCGGGTGGCGGTAGACCTTGTCTTCCATCGGGTCGAAGTACGCCGCCTTGTCGCCGGGGTCGCTGGCGGTGATCTGGTCGGAGCGCACGACCCACACGCTGGTGCCTTCCTGGCGCCGCGTGTACACGTCGCGCGCCATCTGGATCGCCATCTGCGGGTCGGCAGCGTGCAGGCTGCCGCAGTGCTTGTGGTCGAGGCCGGCCTTGCTGCGCACGAACACCTCGAACAGCGGCCACTCGGCCTTGCTGGCGGCGCCGCTCATGCGGCCCGCCGCAACGGCTCGCCCTTGGCCGCATGCGCCAGCGCCGCTTCGCGCACCCAGGCGCCGTCTTCCCACGCCTTCACACGTGCGGAGAGGCGCTCGCGATTGCACGGACCGTCGCCGCCAACGACCTGCCAGAACTCCTGCCAGTCGATGGCGCCGTGGTCCCAGTGCTGGCGCTCCTCGTTCCACTTCAGGTCGGGGTCGGGCAGCGTCACGCCGAGCAGCCTGGCCTGCTCCACCGTGGCGTCGATGAACTTCTGACGCAAATCGTCGTTGCTGATGCGCTTGATGCCCCAGCGCATCGACTGCTCGGAGTTGGGCGAATTGGCGTCGGGCGGGCCGAACATCATGATGCTCGGCCACCACCACCTGTCGACCGCGTCCTGCACCATCGCCTTCTGCGCGTCGGTGCCCTTGGTCATCATCGTCAGGAGCGACTCGAAGCCCTGGCGCTGATGAAACGATTCCTCGCGGCAGATGCGCACCATCGCCCGCGCATACGGCGCGTAGGAGCAGCGGCAGAGCGGCACCTGATTCATGATCGCCGCGCCGTCGACGAGCCAGCCGATGGTGCCCATGTCGGCCCAGATCAGCGTCGGGTAGTTGAAGATCGAGCTGTACTTGGCCTTGCCCGAGTGCAGCGCGTCGAACAGCTGGTCGCGCGAGGTGCCGAGCGTTTCGGCGGCGGCGTAGAGGTAGAGGCCGTGGCCGGCTTCGTCCTGCACCTTGGCGAGCAGGATCGCCTTGCGCTTGAGCGTCGGTGCGCGGCTGATCCAGTTGCCTTCGGGCAGCATGCCGACGATCTCCGAGTGCGCGTGCTGGCTGATCTGCCGCACCAGCGTCTTGCGATAGTGGTCCGGCATCCAGTCCTTCGCCTCGATGAACTCGCCGGCGTCGATGCGCTCGTCGAAGCGCTGCTGGTGCGCAAGCTCGTCGGCGGAGCGCACGGCCTTCGGCGAGCCGCCGTCTTCCTTGCTCATCGTGTCCATCGCCTGGGTGTACATGTCGCTTCCTTTCGATGTGCTTTTCGATCTGCTGCCGATCTGCTGTCGATCTGTTGTCGGGTCTACTTGCGGCGCTGGTCGATCACCCGCCGTGCCTTGCCGACGAGCGTGCGCTCCAGCGTGTCGGGCGCGCCCACCGTCACCTTCGTCGTGATGCCGATCAGCGTCTTGATGCGGCCGCGCAGATGCGCGCCGGCCTCGTCGCGGTTCGCGGCCGCGTGCGCCGGCAGCACCTCGCAGCGCACTTCCACTTCGTCGAGGTTGCCTTCGCGTGTGACCACGAGCTGGTACTGGCCCGAAAGCTGGCCGTGCGCAAGCACGATCTCTTCGATCTGCGTCGGGAACAGGTTGACGCCGCGGATGATCAGCATGTCGTCGCTGCGGCCCACGATCTTGCCCATGCGGCGCATCGTGCGCGCGGTGGGTGGCAACAGTCGTGTGAGGTCGCGCGTGCGGTAGCGAACCATCGGCAGTGCTTCCTTCGTGAGCGTGGTGAAGACGAGTTCGCCCTCCTCGCCATCGGGCAGCACGCGGCCGGTCTCGGGGTCGATGATCTCGGGGTAGAAATGGTCTTCCCACACCACCGGCCCGTCCTTGGTCTCGATGCACTCGCTGGCCACGCCCGGGCCCATCACTTCCGAGAGACCGTAGATGTCGACGGCGTCGATGCCGGCGCTGGTCTCGATCTCCTTCCGCATCGCCTCGGTCCACGGCTCGGCCCCGAAGATGCCGATCTCGAGGCTGGTGGCCGCCGGGTCGATGCCTTGGCGGCGGAACTCCTCCACCAGCACCTGCATGTACGACGGCGTGACCATGATGATGTTCGGCTCGAGATCGGTGATGAGCTGAACCTGCTTCTCGGTCTGCCCGCCCGACATCGGAATCACCGTGCAGCCCGCTCGCTCGGCACCGTAGTGCGCGCCGAGGCCGCCGGTGAAGAGACCATAGCCGTAGGCCACGTGTACGCGGTCACCGGGCCGGCCGCCGGCAGCGCGGATCGAGCGCGCGACGAGATCGGCCCAGGTGTCGATGTCGGCCCGCGTGTAGCCCACGACGGTCGGCTTGCCGGTCGTGCCCGACGACGCGTGGATGCGCGCGACGCGCTCGCGCGGCACGGCGAACATGCCGTAGGGGTAGTGGTCGCGCAGGTCGCTCTTGACGGTGAAGGGAAACTTCGCGAGGTCTGCGAGCGAGCGGCAATCGCCGGGATGAATCCCTGCCGCGTCGAACGACTTCCGGTAGTGCGGCACGTTGTCGTAGGCGTGGCGCAGGCTCCAGCGCAGCCGCTCGAGCTGCAACGCACGCAACTCGTCGACGCTCGCACGCTCGATCGGCTCGAGCTCGCCCGGCAGTGGCTTCTTCGACGTCATGCCGACACGCCTTCGATCGGGATCACGGTGCGTCCGGCGAGCGCCACCGAGCGGCCGCGCACGAGCGCGATGCGCTTGCCGTTCTGATCGCGAACGACCATGTCGTAGACGCCGTTGCGGCCGCTGCGCGTGACCTCGGTCGCTTCGGCGATGAGCACGTCGCCACGCTGTGCCGGCGCCAGGAAATCGACCGTCAGCCCGGCGGCGACGGTCGTCTGGTTGTTGGAGTTGCAGGCGAAGGCGAAGGCCGAGTCGGCAAGCGTGGTGATGAACCCGCCGTGGCAGATCTCGTGGCCGTTGAGCATGTCGTCGCGCACCGTCATCTCGAGCGTGGCGCGGCCCGCACCGACCGAGACGATGCGCATGCCGAGGCCGCGCGAGGCCCGATCGGCCGCGAACATGTGCGCGCACACGGCTTCGGGCGTCGGGCCAGACGAAGACAAGGACGAAAGCGATTCGCTCACGGCGTCAACGATCGCTGAACACGGCGGCGCGCTTGGCGCGAAACGCAGCCACGCCTTCGATGAAGTCGTGGCCGTAGCCGAGCTCGCGCTGCACGTCGGCCTCGTGGCTGAGCGCAGCGGGAAGGTCGAGATGCTGCGAAGCGTCGACGGCCATGCGCGTTGCGGCCAAGGCTTTCGTGGGCATCGCAGCGAGCCGTGCGGCGAGCGCATCGATCTCGGCCGCAAAGGCCGCATCGTCGACGCACTTCCAGATCAGCCCGATGCGTTCGGCATCGCTCGCCGAGAGCTTGTCGCCGAGCATCGCCAGGCCAAGTGCCTGTGCGCGGCCGACGAGGCGTGGCAGCAGCCAGGTACCGCCGCAGTCGGGCACCAAAGCGATCTTGGCAAAGGCCTGGATGAAACTCGCCGAACGTGCCGCGACGACGATGTCGCAGTTCAAGGCGAGGTTGGCGCCGGCACCCGCTGCCACGCCGTTGACGGCGGCGAGCACCGGCACGGGCATCGTGCGCACGCGCAGCGCCAGCGGCTTGTAGTAGCGCTCGATCGCCGCGCCCACGTCGGTCGCCTTCGTGCCGGCCTCCATGCTCGGCGCGACCGCGGCGTCGGCCAGATCCTGCCCTGCGCAGAACCCTCGGCCCGCGCCAGTGATCACGACACAGCGCACGCCGGCATCGGCGGCAGCGGCGTCGAGCGCCGGCATCAGTTCGCCGTGCATGGCTTCCGTGAAGCTGTTGAGCGCGTGCGGGCGGTTGAGCGTCAGCGTGCGAACGCTGCCGGCTTGCGCCACGAGTACGAGCCTGTCTTCCACGCGAATCTCCTGCGCGACGGTATGAAGATCGGAAAATATACCGAACATCTTCGACCGATCGGTAGGGAAAGTGTAGCGGCCGTCTCCCGTGCGCGCAACTTCGCGGCGCCAGCCCGCTCAGGGACGGGCGAGGAACTTGAGCAGTCGGCGCTCGGCAACCGTGAGGCCGGCGCGGCGCGCGGGTGACATGCGGGCAAGCACCTTCGCGTCGGCCACCGAGGCCAGCGTCTCGAGCACGCGCGGATGCACATACGACTTCTTGCAGACCGCCACCGTGTTGCCGAGCCGCGCTGCCACGTCGCCGAGCAACTGGTTCGCGGTGCGACGGCGGCTCGCATGGGCAGCGCACTGCACGGCCCACAGGTCGAGCGCGTGCACGGTGCCGTGCCAGGTGCGGAAGTCCTTGGCCGTGAACTCGGCACCGCTTGCCTCACGGAGATAGTCGTTGACGTCGGCCGAGTCGATGGCGCGGCGCTCGCCGTCTTCGTCTTGGTACTGGAACAGCTCCTGACCCGGCATGGCCTGGCAACGCCGCACCACCCGTGCGACGCGCGGATCTTCGAGTGCGATCTCGTGCTCCTTGCCGCTCTTGCCGGTAAAGCGCAGGTGCAGCCGGCTGCCCTTGACCGCGGCATGACGGTTGCGCAAGGTCGTGAGGCCGAACGAGCGGTTGGCGCGCGCGTATTCCTCGTTGCCGATGCGCACTAAGGTCGTGTCGAGCAGACGCACGATGGTCGCGAGCACGGTCTCGCGGCCCGGCCGCTCGCCGACCGGGCGCGCGAGATCGGCTTTCACTCGAGAGCGAATCCGCGGCAGCGTGGCGCCGAACTCGAGCATGCGTTCGAACTTGTCGCCGTCCTTGGCCAACCGCCAGTCGGGGTGGTAGCGGTACTGCTTGCGGCCACGCGCATCGCGGCCGGTGGCCTGCAGGTGGCCGTTGGGCTTGGGGCAGATCCACACGTCTTCGTAGGCCGGCGGGATGGCGAGCTTGCGGATTCGCGCAAGCTCCTCGGCATTGCGCAGCCGCCTGCCGTCGGTGCCGCGATAAGTAAAGCCCTGGGCCGCACGCTCACGGCGTATGCCGGGTCGCTCGTCGCTCGCCCACACCAGACCGCGCGGCGGTGTGGGCGACGCTCCAGCCTTTGAGGTGGAGCCCGCCGAATCGGCCATGCGGCGCGTCAGCCTGCGGCCACTAGGGGTGGTTCGAGACTCGGTGGCTCGCGAACGGGTTCGGTCTGTCCCGGAACCTGCGGGTCGTCGATCGCCGGCGGCAAGCCCATCGGCGCATCGGGCGTCGGCGGCAACGGCGGCGGGGTGGTGGGCTGCGGCGAGCCAGGCGCAGGCGTTTCGAAAGGCGGGGGCGTCGAAGCTGGAATATTCATGGCATGTCTTCGAGCAAACGTCATGCCCCGCGGTTGTCAGCTCTGAGTCTGTGTGGCAAGCGACGCGCCAATGACGGCAAAACTTACCTTGCTTCCGTGCCTGCACGTGATCGAGCCCCCGCTGGGGACGCCATACACGCCCGGCATCGGCCGGTTGTGCCGCACCCGATTGTTCTTTGGCACAGGTGTTGCTAAGAGGGCCGTCCATGATGCCCAGCCTGCAAGCCCAGAACCGCCAGCAGCACACCGTCACGCCGCGCCTCCAGCACGCCGTGCGACTGCTGCAACTTTCTTCGCTCGACTTCGCCCAGGAAGTGCAAGACGCGATGGGTCGAAATCCCTTTCTGGAGGTTGAGGATTCGCCGCACGACGTGGCCCGTGTCGACTCGGCGGCCGGTGGTGACGATGCCGACCCGCGCGGCATCGACCTCGACGCCGGTTCGCCCATGGCCGATGCGCCGTACGAGCGCGACAGCTGGCAGCAAACGTCTTCGAGCGTGCGCCAGCAAAACCACGAAGGCGACATCGGCGCGCTCGATCTGATCCCGGCCGACGTCGGCTTGCGCCAGCATCTTCGTAGTCAGATCAACGTGCTGCCGCTCGACGAGCGCGACCACGCACTCGCCTGTGCCATCGTCGAGTCGCTGGACGACGACGGCTACCTGCGCATCTCGCTCGACGAGCTTTCGCAAGCGAGCGGCATGTCGCCGCCGGTCGAAGACGTGGAACTGCAGATCGCGCTCAGGCGCGTGCAGTCGTTCGACCCCGCTGGCGTGGGTGCGCGCAACGTCTCGGAGTGCCTGCTGCTGCAGATGGACGCAATCGATTGCCCGAAGGAGCGCGCGCTCGCCAGCGCCATCGTCGTCGAACAACTCGACCGCCTCGCGCAGCACGACGTGAACGGCCTGGCGCGCCTGCTCAAGCGCACGCCGCTCGAGATCGAGGCGGCCTGCGAGCGCATACGCCATCTCAACCCGCGGCCGGGCTGGAACGTCGAGCCCACGGCCACGCAGTACATCACTCCCGACGTGATCGTGCGCAAGATCCGCGGCCGCTGGACGGCGACGCTGAACCGCGCCGTCGTTCCGCGCGTGAAGCTGAATCAGGAATACGCCGCGCTGTTCAAGGAGCACCGCGATGCGCAGCACGGCGAACTGGCACAGCATCTCCAGGAGGCCCGCTGGACGGTGAAGAACGTGCAGCAGCGCTTCTCGACCATCCTTACGGTCGCCGACGCGATTCTCAAGCGCCAGCATCACTTTCTCGAGTTCGGTCCGATGGCGATGAAGCCGCTCGGCCTGCGCGAAATAGCCGAAGAACTCGGCTTGCATGAATCAACGGTCTCGCGGGTGACCAACAACAAGTTCATGGCCACGCCGGTCGGCGTTTTCGAATTGAAGTATTTCTTCTCGCGCGAGATGGCCACGGCCAGCGGTGGCGCCTGTTCCGCAACGGCGATCCGGGGCGTGATCAAGGGGATGATCGAAGCGGAGAACGCCAACGATCCGCTTTCCGACGCGCACATAGCGCGCCTGCTCGCACGCCAGGGGCTGCAGGTGGCGCGTCGTACCGTCACGAAGTACCGCCAGCTGTTGAAGGTCGCTTCGGTCGAGCGGCGTCGGCGGTTCAGCAAGCCGGCCGGAGCGCTCGCCCTGGCGTGACCGTTCGCTGAAATGGGCACGGCGATTGCCGTGCAGGTCGTGGAGTTGCGCTTTCGACGCAATGCTGTCGGAGGCTCTCGTTGGCAGGCGATCTTCAGCACCACTCGCTTCCGGCCGGTGCGCGTTCAGGCCCGCTGACGCAGGCCGACGTAGACGCGATCCTTGTGGCCGCGCCGGTGCTGATCTGGAGCGCCAGCGCGAGCGGTGGCCACGACTGGCTGAGCCCATCTTGGGCCATCTTCACCGGCACTCCGGAATCCGAACTGGCTGGTGTGGGGTGGACCCTCACTGTCCATCCCGAAGACCTCGAGCGCTGCGTCGGCATCCAGGCCACGAGCTTCGAGGCTGCGCGTTCGTATTCGCTCGACCTGCGCCTGCGCCGCCGCGATGGTGAATACCGATGGATGTTCGAGAACGGCGTACCGCGCCGGGGCAGCGCCGGCGAAACGATCGGATTCGTCGGCACGCTGGTCGATATTCACGAGCGCAAGTTGCTCGAGGAAGCTCTTGCCGGGCGAGCCCGGCAACTGCGCCTGGCCGAGCGCAGACAGGGCCAGTTCCTCGCGATGCTCTCGCACGAGCTGCGCAACCCGCTGGCGCCGATCGCCAACGCGGCCAGCGTGCTGCGCACGCTCGAGCACAGCAACCCCATCCTGGTTCGCCTGCGCGAAATTCTCGACCGACAGGTCGCGCGCATGCGGCATCTGATCGAGGATCTGATCGACGTCACGCGGGCGGCGCAGGGTCAGATCACGCTGGTGCGTGAGACGGTTTCGATCGAGAGCGTGGTCCAGGCGGCTGTCGCCGCCAGCCACGGCGCGATCGACGGCGGCTGCCACCGCCTCGCCGTCGACGTGCCGGCCGAACGGCTGGTGGTGCGCGGTGACCGCGCGCGTCTGGCACAGGCACTGGCCCACGTCGTGGGCAACGCCGCGAAGTTCTCGTTCGATCCCGGAGTGGTGGAAATCTCCGTTCGACGGGTGGAGAAGACCGTGCAAATCGTCGTGCGCGATCGAGGCCACGGCATCGACCCGGCATTCCTGCCGCAAGCCTTCGAACTTTTCGCACAGCAGGACCAGACGCTCGCCCGAAGCCTGGGCGGCCTCGGCGTGGGGCTGACGTTGGCCCGGCGCGTCGCGCGATTGCACGGCGGCGACGTCGAAGGCCACAGCGAAGGACCGGGGCACGGCAGCGAGTTCGTGCTGTGGTTGCCGTTGCTCGAAGACGAACAGGCAGCGATTCCTGCAGATGACGAGGCGCCGCGTCTCGGCGACAGCCTGCGCGTGCTGATCGTCGAAGACGATCCCGATGCACTGGAGAGCCTGCGCCTGCAGATGGAGCTGTGGGGCACCCAGGTGAGTGCTGCGCGCAATGCCGCCGAGGCGGTGTCGCTCGCTGCGCAAGTGCGCCCGCAGATCGTCCTGTGCGACTTGGGTTTGCCCGGCATGGACGGCTTGGCGTTGGTGCGCGAGCTGCGAGGGACGCTGGCCGGCCAGCCGGTGCTGTTCGCCGCAGTGACCGGCTATGCGGGAACCGACGATCAAGAGCGGGCCCTGGCAGCGGGCTACGACTCTTTCTTCGTCAAGCCGCTCGATTCGGAAGGCCTGGCACGGCTGCTGCGCTCACACGCCGATCGCGTGCAGTAGGGCTCGGAAGTCGATCGCGAGATCAGTGCGTCTCGTCGAGTGCGCCCGGCTCGGAGAACAACTCGTCGTCTTCGCTCGCGTATTCCTTCAGCCGGTTGTAGAGCGTCTTCAGGCTGATGCCGAGCGTGGCTGCCGTTTTCTCCTTGTGGCGGCCCAAATGCTCGAGCGTGGCGAGCGTGACGATCCGGTCGACCTCGGCGAGCGTCATGCCCACGCGAACGTTCAACGTAACCGATGAAGCGATGCCGGCAGCGCCGCTCGAGCCGTGCACCAGGGGCACGCAATCGTCCACGATCAAGCCACCGGTGGCCATGACGTAGCCGCGGTAGACCACGTTGCGAAGCTCGCGGACGTTGCCCGCCCACCGAAAGCTCGAAAGCCGCTCCAGCACCTCGGGGGCGAAACGCTTGACAGCGCCTTCGCGCTCGCCGATCTGGTCGAGGAAATGCTGCGCGATCAGCGGCACGTCGTCGGTCCGGTCGCGCAACGGCGGCAGATGGATCGGGAACACGTTGAGGCGATAGAGCAGGTCTTCACGCAGCTTGCCGATCGCAACCGCCTCGTTCGGATTGCGGTTGGTGGCGGCGACGATGCGCACGTCGGTCTCCTGCGTCTGCGTCGACCCCACCCGCATGAAGGTGCCGGTCTCGAGCACGCGCAGCAGCTTGACCTGCAGGTCGAGCGGCATCTCGGTGATCTCGTCGAGGAACAGCGTGCCGCCACTGGTGCGCTCGAAAAAGCCCAGGTGCTGCCGGTCGGCCCCGGTGAAGCTGCCCTTCTCGTGGCCGAAGATCTCGCTCTCCATCAGGTGCGGGGAGATCGCTCCGCAGTTGACCGCCAGAAAGTTGTTCTTGCGGCGCCGGCTCAGGTCGTGCACCGTGCGCGCGACGACCTCCTTGCCGGTGCCGCTCTCGCCGGTGATGAAGACGGTGACCGCCGTGCTGGCCACACGAACGATCTGCTGGTAGACACGGCGCATCGGCACAGAGCGGCCCCACAGCGCCCCGAAGTGGCCGTCTTGTTCGAGCCCCTGCTGCAGATCGCCGGCAGCGGCCTTCATCGCCGAAGGTTTGGTCACGCGCGACAGCACGCCCTGCAACTGCTTCAGGCTCATCGGCTTCACCAAATAGTCGGCCGCGCCGAGGCGCAGCGCCTGGATCGAGGAGTCGAGGCTGGCATGGCCGGTGATCAGCACCAGCTCCGCGTTGGGCAGCGACTTCGCGTCGTTGAACAGCTCCATGCCACTGCCGTCGGGCAGCATCAGGTCGAGCAGGACGATGTCGGGCTCCTGGAGGGCCATCTGGCGCCGCGCTTCGCGCAGCGAGCCTGCCGTGGCCACCGTGAAGCCTTCGCTCGCGATGAGCATGGCCATCGTCTCGGCAGCATCGGAATCGTCGTCGACCAGCAGGGCGTGGGGCACGCGTGAAGCTCCGGATGGGGTCAGGTCAGTAGCGAATCGGGCCGCAGGGCATATCGATTGCCCAACTGCGCTCCCTCGGACTGCATCCTACGGTCGTTCCTGCGCTCAGTAGAGCCGCGCATGGAGGATTTCCCTGTCGGACGATGCCCAACGTGCGCTCGTGGTCAGCACCCGGTCGGGATGCCAGCCGAGCACGGCCAGCAGCACCGCGAAGCCGAGCACGTAGCCCACGGGGACGTGCCAGCCCGAGGCGACCCACGCCTTCACCGATCGCGCCTCCGGAGACATCGTCGCCAGCGCGACGCCGGCCGACGAGCGTTGGCCAACAAAAAAGCACTCGGGGTTGCCACCGAGTGCTTTCGATTCCTACCGGGTCTGGTAGGCGCGATTGGACTCGAACCAACGACCCCCACCATGTCAAGGTGGTGCTCTAACCAGCTGAGCTACGCGCCTGCGAAGCGCCGAACTATAGCAGCGCCGAATCGGCCGGCCGCCTCGGTTAGGCTCGCTCCCGTCGCGCTTCTCGCGCCCACGATCGCACCTGCCATGAAGCCAATTTCCTGCATCGTTTTCGCGCTCGGTTGGATGCTGTCTGCCGTGGCCGTCGCCGAGCCCATCGGCGAGGTCGACACGGTGTTCAAGCTGATCGGGCCCGACCACAAGATCGTGGTCGATGCCTACGACGATCCCAGGGTGGTGGGCGTGACCTGCTACGTCTCGCGCGCCAAGACCGGCGGCATCAAGGGCGGCCTGGGTTTGGCCGAAGACAAGGCCGAGGCCTCGATCGCATGCCGGCAGGTGGGGCCGATCTCGTTCCCGAAGCCGCTGGAGCAACGCGAGGAGATGTTCAACGAGCGCATCTCGCTCGTGTTCAAGCGGCTGCGCGTGGTGCGCATGGTCGACGCCAGACGCAACACGCTGGTCTACCTCACCTACTCCGACCGTGTGATCGAGGGCTCGCCGAAGAACAGCGTGACCGCAGTGCCGGTGGATCGGGGCACTCCGATCCCGCTTCGCTGAGTTGGCTGTCGGTGCAGTAGCGGCCTGGGCCCCCGCGCGTCGATCCAACGACGTCGACCTCTCGAGCCTCCGAGCGATCTCGAGGGCTCACCCGTTCGAGAGTCGGCAGGCGAGTCGCGCCGGCGGTCAATGGCACATGTGCATGCCGCGCACCCGTCATAGGCCGTCGCTGGACAACTGCACCGCGCCGGGCGCGACGCGGATGGACACGGCGGCGCCGTCCGGGTCGACTCCGTTCGGAGGGCCTACTTCCTGCGAGCCGAGCGGACCCCTGGTACGCGCTCGACTTCTGCCAGAGCGGAGGCCACACCGGCGACGCCCCCAACCTCGATCGTGAAGGTCATGAACGCGCTCGCTCCGCCCGAGTCACGTACCGACTGCGACTTGACGCCGATCACGTTCATCTTCTCCTTCGCGAACACCTCCGAGACATCGCGCAGCAGACCGGGCCGGTCGCTCGCCGCCACGCTCACGTCGACCGGATAGAGCGCCTTGCCGCCGCCGTCGCTCGCGCCCCAGGCGACCGGGATCACGCGCTCCGGCGAACGAGTCGTCAGCTCGCGCAGGTTGCTGCAGCCGGCACGGTGCACGGCCACGCCCTTGCCTCGCGTGACATAGCCGGTGATGGCGTCGGGCGGGGCCGGCCGGCAGCAGCGCGCCAGCGACGTGAGCAGCGATTCGACTCCGACGACCAGCACGCCGCCCGCGTTCTGCGGCGTGGCGCGCGGGCGGCGCAACAGCCGGTCTGCGTCGTCCGTCTTCTCGACCGGCGGGCGCAGCAATGTCTCGATGCTGCGCAGCGAGAGCTCGTCCTTGCCCACCACTTCGAACAGCGCGTCGGCGCTGCGAAAGCCGAGCTGAGCGGCGAGGTCGACGTGCTTGAGCGCCGTGCGGCCCTCGCGCTGCAGCAGCTTCTCGACCGCCTCGCGGCCTCTTGCGATCGTCGCTGCCTGCGCCTTGGCGTTGAACCATGCGCGCACCTTCGCCTTCGAGCGCGCGCTCTGCAGGAAGCCGAGCTCGGGGTTGAGCCAGTCGAGCGACGGGCCGCCGGTCTTGGCCACGGTGACGTCGACGGTCTGGCCGCTCTTCAGGGGCGTGTCGAGCGGGACCATCGCACCGTCGACCTTGGCGCCGCGGCAGCGATGGCCGAGGTCGGTGTGCACGGCGTAGGCGAAGTCGATCGGCGTTGCACCGGCCGCGAGTTCCACCACCGCGGCCTGCGGCGTGAAGACGTAGATGCGGTCGTCGAACACGCCCTGCATGGGCGCACTCGCATCCGTCGGCCGCTCGGACGCTTCGTCGGCAAGGTCACGCTCCCAGGCAAGCAGCTGGCGCAGAACGACCAGGCGCGCCTGCGCGACGCGGCTGTCGAAGCTCGTCGCCGCGCTCACCGATGCGTTGGGCGACACGGCCTCCTTGTAGGCCCAGTGCGCGGCGACGCCGTACTCGGCGTGCTCGTGCATCTCGCCCGTGCGGATCTGGATTTCGATGGCCCGCCCGTCGTCGCCGCGCACGACGGTGTGCAGCGAGCGGTAGCCGTTTCCCTTGGGCCGGGCGATGTAGTCGTCGAGCTCGCCCGTCACGGCGGTGTAGCGCTCGTGCACGCGGCCGAGCACCGCGTAGCAACCGGCCACGTCGGGCACGATCACGCGCAGCGCGACGACGTCGAGCACGCCGGCGAAGTCGAGCTGCTTCGCGCGCATTTTTTTGCAGATGCTGTAGATGTGCTTCGGGCGGCCCTGCACCTCGGCCTCGATGCCGTGCGTTGCGAGGTCGGCCTCGAGAGCGGCGCGCAGGGCGTCGACGCGTGCTTCGCGGTCAGCTCGGCGCTCGTCGAGATGCACGGCGACGGCGCGATAGGCGTCGGGCTCGAGGAAGCGAAACGAGAGGTCTTCGAGCTCCCACTTGACCTGGCCGATGCCGAGCCGATTGGCGAGCGGTGCGAACAGCTGCAAGGTTTCAGCGGCAAGCTCGTGCGGGCAGGGCTGCTTCGAAGCGGCGAACCAGCGCAGCGTTTGCAAACGCGAGGCCAGGCGCAGCAGCACGACGCGCAGGTCGTGCGAGAAAGCGAGCAGCATCTTGCGCACGCGCTCGATCTGACGCGAGCGATCGGCCGCGCCCACCTTCGCGCCCTGTGCCGCGCGCTGCAGCTCGCCGAGCTTCCTCACATGCGAGACGAGCGCGGCTTGCGAAGCGCCGAAGAGCGGCGTGAGAACGGCGTCGGGCTGCCCGAGCTGGTCGGCGGCATACACGAGCCACGAGGCGGCACAGAGCGAGGGCGAAGCGCCGATGCTTTCGAGGATGCGTGCCGTGCCATCGGCATGTGCGACCACGGGCTCGCCAGTGGGCAGCAGAAGCCCTGCGATCAGCGGCTCGGCGAAGGCGCGGGCGCTTGCCACCTCCCCGGTTGCAGCAGCGCCCGAGCCGCCGGCCGCTTCGGTTTCGTCGAGCAACCGCACGATCGGCGCAGCGCCGACGCGCGCGACCGAAGCTGCGGTTTTCATGGCCCGAGGAGGAACTCCCGCACCACGGCGATCTGCTCCGGCGCGACCAGCGTAGGCGCGTGGCCGACGCCGATGATCTCGTGCACCCGCGCCTTCGGCCCGCGCGAGCGCATCTCATCCGCGGTGGCACGCGAGAGCAGATCGGAATCGGCGCCGCGCAGGATCAACGTCGGGCAGCGGACCGCGTCGTAGGCGGCCCAGAGCGCAGCCTCGCCGGCAGCCGCCGCGGAGGGCGTGATGGCGCGCAGGGCGAGTGCGATCGCCGGGTCGTAGTGGAGGCGAAAGGCATCGCCTTCGCGACGCAGCATCGGCCGCGTCAGCGCCAGCCACTGCTCGCGCGTGTGGGCGCCGAAGCCTTTCGAGATCGTGAGCAGATAGTCGGCGGCGGCCTCTTCGCTCGGCCAGGTGAGCGGCTGCCCAACATAGGAAGCGATGCGCGCTACGCCGGCCGCGTCGATCGTCGGGCCCACGTCGTTGAGCACCAGCCGCGCGATCGGTGATTCGGCAAGCCCCGCCAGAACCAAGCCGATCAGGCCGCCCATCGACGTGCCGACCCAGTGCACGCTGCGCACGTCGAGCCGCGCGATCAGCGTGACCATGTCGGCCACGTAGGCGGGCACCTGATAGCCGGCAGGGTCGGTCAGACGATCGGATTCGCCGCGGCCGACCACGTCGGGGCAGACCACGCGGTACTCGCGCTCCATGGCGCGCGCGAAGGTGTCGAAGTCGCGGCCCTGACGCGTGAGGCCGTGCACGCACACGAGCACGCGCTCGTTGGCCGGGTCGCCCCATTCCCAATACGCCATGCGGCGCAGGCCGCGCGCGCCGAGGCACTGCACGCGATGCAGGCGGGGCGTGTCGCGCGGCACGGCACTCATTTCATCTGCACCGTGCCGTTCACGGTGGCGGTCACGATTTCCTTGCCGGGTTCGACGGCCAACGGCTCGCTCGGCACTGAGCTGCTGCGCACCATCGCGCTCATCGGCATCGGGCGCATGCCGCCCTGCCCCGCATCGCTCGACGAGACCGTGACCTCGCGGATTGCATAGCCCGTGAAGCCGAACTGCTTCGCGTAGTCGCCTGCCTTGCCGCGAAAACGCGCGATGGCGTCGGCGACCACGTCGGCCTCGACGCGCTGCATCGCCTCGCGCGAGAGCCGGTAGCCGACACGCGCGACCGTCATCGTCGTGATCTTGCCGACGAGCGCGCCGATGGTGGCGAGGTCGCGACCTTCGACGATCAGCTCGGCGCTGCCCTGCCAGCCGTTCAGCGTCTGCTTGCCGGTCGACTGCACGGTCGCGTAGCGCGGATACAGCAAAAAGTTGCCGGTCTGCACGTCGACCTGACCGGGCTTGGCGACCTTCTTCGCTTCGGTCAACGCGGCGTCGAGCGCCTGCTTGAGCTGGCCCTGGACGGCGTTGGCATCGCTGCCGTCGCGCGTGGTCGAGAACGCGATCTGCAGCAAGTCACGCGTGACCTCGACGTTGGCGTTGGCGGTGAGGCCGAGAACGCCGAGCGGCGGTTGCACGTCGGCCGCTCGAGCCGGAGAAGCGACTGCGAATAGCGCGATGCAAAACGCATAGCAACGCACGGAACGTGAATTGATGAACGAGTCGAACGACATGGCTGGGCCCAGTTGTAACAGGTGGTCAGGACGGGCCGGAATCGCTTCCAAAGCCCCGCAGAATTGGCATTGTTACAAATGGGGAAACGATGAACACAGCCGTCAACACCCGCCCGGACCGGATCGTCGTCGTCGATGATGATGCCCGGATCCGCGACCTGCTGCGGCGCTACCTGACGCAGGAAGGCTTCGAGGTTTTGCTGGCGGAGGACGGCAAGGCGCTGAATCGCCTTCTCACGCGCGAGACCGTGCACCTGATCGTGCTCGACCTGATGCTCCCCGGCGAAGACGGCCTCTCGATCTGCCGCCGCCTGCGCGCCGCCAACGACGTGACGCCGATCATCATGCTGACGGCCAAGGTGGAAGACGTCGACCGCATCGTCGGCCTCGAGGTGGGTGCCGACGACTACCTGCCGAAGCCGTTCAACCCGCGCGAGTTGCTGGCGCGCATCCATGCCGTGCTGCGTCGCCGGCCGATGATGGAAGCGCCGGGCGCACCTGCGCTCGATGCGCAGACCGTGACGTTCGGCCCGTTCGTGTTCGACCTCGCGCTGCGCCGCCTCGCCAAAGACGGCGAACAGATTGCGCTCACCACCGGCGAGTTCTCGATGCTGAAGGCGTTGGTGCGCCACCCGCGCCAGCCGCTCTCGCGCGACAAGCTGGCGCAGCTCGCGCGCGGCCGAGAGTTCGAGCCGTTCGACCGCAGCCTCGATGTGCAGATCTCGCGTCTGCGCAAGATGATCGAGCCCGATCCCGCGCAGCCCCGGTACATACAGACGGTGTGGGGCGTCGGGTATGTCTTCGTCCCCGATGGCTCGGCCTGATGGTGCCCTCACGCTCACTGCGCTCATCGCCCGCCGATGGGGCGCGGCCGAGCTCGGGGCGGCCCGGCGCACCGCCGTTCTCTGATCTCTAGGCTAGGTGGCGACCCGCTCCAAGCGCCCCGGCACGCGCACGACCATCGGCGAAAGGCTGAGCCCTCCGAAGCCCAAGCCCGCCAAGAAGTTCGTTGCGCTCAGCCTGTTCTGGCGCACCTTCTTCCTGCTCGCGCTGCTGCTGGCCAGCGGCGTGTTCGCTTGGGTTCAGACCTTCCGCGCGCTCGAGTTCGAGCCGCGTGCGGTGCAGGCTGCGCAGCAGATCGCCAGCCTCGTCAACCTCACCCGCAACGCGCTGCTGAGCACCGACGGCATCAACCGCATCGCGCTGATCAAGAGCGTCTCGACGCTCGACACGGTGAAGGTCACGCCGCGCGAGCCGACCGACACCTGGGAGCCGTTCGAGAGCGACCGCTTCCAGCGCGTGATCGAGCGTGAGCTGCGCGACGCGCTCGGCCCCGAGACCATCGTGGCCAGCACCATGAACGGCGCGCCCGGCCTCTGGGTGGGCTTCACCATCGCGCGAGATGGGTACTGGCTGAAGGCCGACCCGACGCGCGTCGGCCCCATGTCGACCAGCACGATCGCACTGTGGGTCAGCATCGCGGCGCTCGCCACCGTGCTCGGATCGGCCGGCATCGCTCGTCTCATCAACCGGCCGCTGAAAGACCTTTCGTTCGCCGCCAGCCGCATTCGCGAAGGCGAGTACGACTCGCGCCTCGACGAGACCACCATGACGAGCGAGATCCGCCAGGTGAACATGGGCTTCAACCGCATGGCGCGGGAGCTTGCCAAGGTGGAGCAGGACCGCGCCGTGATGCTCGCCGGCATCTCGCACGATCTGCGCACGCCGCTCTCGCGCCTGCGCCTCGAAGCCGAGATGAGCGTGCAGGACGAAGAGGCCAAGTCCAACATGGCGATGGACATCGACCAGCTCGACGCCATCATCGACAAGTTCATGGACTACGCCCGACCTGGCGAGGTAAAGCTCTCGCCTGTGGATGCAGCGGCCGTCGTCGAGCGCGAGGCCGCCGCGTTCCGCGACACCAGCCAGATCCGCATCCAGAGCAAGGTCGCCGTCGACACGCTGGTGATGGCCGACGACGTGGAACTCGGTCGAGTGCTGCAGAACCTGTTCGAGAACGCGCGCCGCTATGGCCGCTCCACCGACACCGGCATCGCGCGTGTGATCGTGAGCTATGCCCGCACCGGCCCGTGGGTGATCCTCACGGTACGAGACCACGGCCAGGGAGTCGATCCGAAGAAGCTCGACCAGCTCACCACGCCGTTCTTTCGCGGCGACGCAGCGCGCACCGCCGCCACCGGTGCCGGCCTCGGCCTGGCGATCGTCGAGAAGGCGGTGCAGCGCATGGGCGGCGCGTTCGAAGTCGCCAACGCCACCGACGGCGGCTTGCTGGCGCACGTGCGGCTCAAGAAGGGCTGACCGCGCAAAGTGCGCGGCGCCAACGGCGCCCGCCGCTCCCTCTCGGAGAGAGGAGATGGGGAGCGAGCGATCCTGTCCCGCGCAGCGGGGGTCGCGTCGCGTCGCGGCCGAGCGTCAGCGAAGGTCGCGATGCGTCTCGACCACCCGCGATACGACGCCGTACGTGATGGCTTCTTCGGCGCTCATCCAGTAGTCGCGCTCCATGTCGGCGATGACCTTCTCGTAGGGTTGCTTCGTCTCGCGCGCGATCACGCGGCCGATCCGCTCGCGCGTGCGCAGGATCTCCCGGGCCTGGATGGCGATGTCGGTCGCCGGGCCACCGGCGCCTCCGGCCGGCTGGTGGATCATGAAGCGCGTGTTCGGCAGGCAAACGCGGCGCTCGGGCGGCGCAGCCAGGAAGATGTGCGTGCCGGCGCTGGCGACCCAGCCGGAGCCGATGGTCATGACCGGTGCGCGCACGAAGCGGATCATGTCGTGGATGGCGTCGCCCGACTCCACGTGGCCGCCGGGCGAAGACACCATCACCTGGATCGGCGCGTCGCTCTCTTCGGCCAGGGCGATGAGCCGCTCGCAAGTCGAGCGCGCCATCGCGTGATCGATCTCGCCGAACACGAGCACGAAGCGCGACTTGAATGCCAGCTTCTCGGTCAGGCTGCCCTCGCTCTTCGGTGCGGCGGCGGGCGTCTTCTTGTCGTCTTCGTCTTGCAGGCGGGTCATGGGGGTTCCGATCGATGGATGGATCACGAAATCGTACGCCAGCACGTTCGCCGCCGCGTGTTCAGCCGCCGCGCCAGAGCATGCATACCGCACGCGCCTCGATCGACTGCCCGAGCCCGACGGGGCCCATGCCCTCGGCCGTCTTCGCCTTCACGCTCACCTGGTCGGCCGCGACGACGAGCGCCGTGGCGATGCGCTGGCGCATGGCCGCGATGTGCGGGGCGAGCTTGGGCGCCTGCGCGATGACGGTCGCGTCGACGTTGCCGATCTGCCAGCCGGCCAGCTTGACGCGCCGCGCCGCCTCCGAGAGCAGCGCCAGTGAATCGGCGCCGCGGTACTGCGCGTCGGTGTCGGGAAAGTGGTGCCCGATGTCGCCGAGCGCGGCGGCACCGAAGAGGGCATCGGTGATCGCGTGGCACAGCGCGTCGGCATCGGAGTGGCCGAGCAGGCCGTGCGTGTGCGCGATCTCCACGCCACCGAGCACCAGCCTGCGGCCAGCCACCAGCGCGTGCGTGTCCCAGCCTTCGCCGATGCGCCAGATCGTTCCGCGCGGCTTCACCCTGCCCTCGCCCCCAGGACGGCAGCGGCGATGGCGAAGTCTTCCGCCTGCGTGACCTTGAAGTTCTCGGCCGGCGCAGCGACGAGTTTGGGCGCAAGGCCCAAGGCCTCGATCGCACCCGCCTCGTCGGTGATCGCCTCATCGGCACGCGCCAGCGCTTCGGCGAGCACGCTCAGGCGAAACATCTGCGGCGTCTGCGCCTGCCAAATCTGCGCGCGCGGCACGGTCGAGCCGACGCGGCCGGCGGCGTCGCTGCGCTTGAGCGTGTCGGCCACTGGGCAGGCGAGCAGGCCACCGACGGCGTCGTGCTGGCAAGCGTCGATGAGCGCGTCGATCCAGTCGGCGCGCACGAGGCAGCGGGCCGCGTCGTGCACGAGCACCCAGTCACCGGCATCTGCACCGAGGCGCGCGAGCTCGGCGAGCCCTGCAGCGACCGTGGCCGCACGCGTCTCCCCACCGCAGCGGGCCACGCGAAAGCGCGCAGTCGATGGCAGCGTCACGACGCGATCGAATGACTCGTCTTCCGCGGCCACGACCACGAGCACCTGCGCCAACCTGCCGACAGCCGCCAGTGCGGCGAGCGTGTGCGCCACCAGCGGCTTGCCGGCAATCTCGACATACTGCTTGGCCGTGGCCGAACCGGCGCGCAGGCCACGCCCGGCACACGGCACGAGGGCATGGAAGCGGGCGGGAGCGGGCGTCATCGTCGGGGTGGCAAGGCCGGCGCGAAGGATAAGGCCGTGCCCGGCGCCGACCGAACCTCGCCGCCTAAAATTGTGGCCCCTCCGACCTTGCGGCACGCCGCATTGCCGCTCTCATGCTTCTCCCCGACATCGCCCCCGGCAAGCGCTACGCGCTGCCCCGCCCCCCCGGCTCGGCCGACGCGATGCTCATCGCGCGCTACGCAGAGCAGCAGCACGCCAGAGGCTCGCTGCTCGCCGTGTTCACCGCCGACCCGGCCGACACGCAGCGCCTGGCCGACGAGCTGCCCTTCTTCGCCCCGGGCCTGCGCTTGGCGGTGTTCCCCGACTGGGAAACGCTGCCGTACGACACCTTCTCGCCGCATCAGGATCTGATCTCCGAACGGCTCGCAACCCTGTGGCGCATCAAGAGCGGCGAGGTCGACGTGGTGCTCATGCCGGCATCGACCGCCCTCGTGCGGCTGGCCCCGCCGAGCTTCATGGCCGGCTACACCTTTCATTTCCGGCAGAAGCAAAAGCTCGACGAATCGGCGCTCAAGGCGCAGCTCACGCTGGCCGGCTACACGCATGTGAGCCAGGTCGTCTCGCCCGGCGAATACGCAGTGCGCGGCGGGCTCATCGACCTGTTCCCGATGGGTTCGACCATGCCCTATCGCGTCGACCTGTTCGGCGACGAGATCGATTCGATCCGCACATTCGACCCCGACAGCCAGCGCAGCCTCTACCCGGTTCCCGAAGTCCGGCTGCTGCCCGGCCGCGAGTTCCCCATGGACGAAGCGGCCCGGGCCGCCTTTCGCTCGCGTTGGCGCGAGCGCATGGAGGGCGACCCGACCAAGGTGCGCATCTACAAGGACATCGGCACCGGCATCGCCACGGCGGGCATCGAGTACTACCTGCCGCTGTTCTTCGACGAGACCGCAACCGTCTTCGACTACCTCGGCGCCGATGCCTCGCTGCTGCAGCACGGGGAGATCGATGAAGCCCTGCAGCGATTCTGGGCCGACACGCGCGACCGCCATCGCTTCTTCCAGCACGATCGCGAGCGGCCGGTGCTGCCGCCCGAAGCGCTGTTCCTCAAGCCCGAAGAGTTCTTCTCGACGAGCGCTGCGCATTCGCAGTTGCTGATCCGGCTGCGCGCCGAAGAAGCGCAAACCTGGGCCGCCGCCCTGCCCGATCTCAGCATCGACCGCGGTGCACCCGAGCCGCTCAAGCGCCTGCAGCAGCACGTGGCCGAAACATCGCGTCGCGTGCTCATCGTGGCCGAGAGCGAAGGCCGGCGTGAGAGCCTGCTCGAGCTGCTCAGAGACAACCGCATCGAGCCGCCGACCGTCGCGACTTTTGCCGAGTTCGAGGCCGGCAGCGAGCACTTCGCGATCGCCGTCGCGCCACTCGCGCAAGGCTTCTCGGCGCACGCGGGCAGCGAGGGCGAGTCGGCACGCACCATCGAGTTCGTCACCGAGACCGAGCTGTTCGCCATGACGCCGGGCACGCGCAGGAGGAAGCGCCAGGAGGCGACCAGCGACGTCAACGCTCTCATCAAGGACCTCTCCGAGCTCAAGGTCGGCGACCCGGTCGTTCACGTCAACCACGGCATCGGCCGCTACCTCGGCCTGAGCACGATCAACCTCGGTGGCGGCGAAGAAGACGCCGCCGAGTTCCTGCAGCTCGAATACGCAGACAAGGCCACGCTCTACGTGCCGGTAGCGCAGCTCCATCTCATCGCGCGCTACACCGGCGTGAGCGCCGACGAGGCGCCGCTGCACCGGCTCGGCTCCGGCCAGTGGGACAAGGCACGCCGCAAGGCCGCCGAGCAGGTGCGCGACACGGCTGCCGAGCTGCTCAACCTGTACGCCCACCGCGCCGCGCGCGAGGGCTACGCCTTCCGCTTCCAGCCGCACGATTACGAAGCCTTCGCGGCAAGCTTCGGCTTCGAGGAAACGCCCGACCAGCACGCTGCCATCCACGCCGTGATCCAAGACATGGTTTCGCCGCGTCCGATGGACCGGCTCATCTGCGGCGACGTGGGCTTCGGCAAGACCGAGGTGGCTTTGCGCGCGGCTTTCGTGGCCGTTACCGGCGGCAAGCAGGTCGCCATCCTCGCGCCCACGACGCTGCTTGCCGAGCAGCACTTCCAGTCGATCTCCGACCGTTTCGGCAAATGGCCGATCAAGGTCGCAGAGCTCTCGCGCTTTCGTTCGCCGAAGGAAGTGAAGGCAGCACTCGCGGGGCTCGCTGACGGCACCGTCGACATCGTTGTCGGCACCCACAAGCTGCTTTCGGCCGACGTGAAGTTCGCGCGCCTCGGCCTCCTGGTGATCGACGAGGAGCACCGCTTCGGCGTGCGCCACAAGGAGATGATCAAGGCGATGCGCGCCGAGGTCGACGTGCTCACGCTCACCGCCACGCCGATCCCACGCACCCTCGGCATGGCGCTCGAAGGCCTGCGCGATCTCTCGATCATCGCGACCGCGCCGCAGCGTCGCCTCGCCATCAAGACCTTCGTGCGCAACGAAGGCGCGAGCACGATCCGCGAAGCCGTGCTGCGCGAGCTCAAGCGCGGCGGGCAGGTCTACTTCCTGCACAACGACGTGCAGACCATCGAGCACCGGCGCGAAACGCTGCAGGCGCTGGTGCCCGAGGCGCGCATCGCCGTCGCGCACGGCCAAATGCCAGAACGCGAGCTCGAACGCGTGATGCGCGACTTCGTCGCCCAGCGCCACAACGTGCTGCTGTGTTCCACGATCATCGAGACCGGTATCGACGTGCCGAGCGCCAACACCATCGTCATGAGTCGTGCCGACAAGTTCGGCCTGGCGCAGCTCCACCAGTTGCGCGGCCGCGTCGGCCGCTCGCACCACCAGGCCTACGCCTACCTGATGGTCCCCGACATCGAGGGCCTCACC